>CAJDTU010000001.1_pt1 | contig 153432 bp, 143 predicted proteins | sample 7389901 | NCBI WGS metagenome assembly CAJDTU01 (sample SAMEA7055649, study PRJEB34461) | soil metagenome | biome: terrestrial ecosystem; feature: Peninsula; material: soil | place: Antarctica | collected 2016
CGCAAAAAACCGCTGAAATCGGCTTTCGAGCCCGATTCGCGTTTCGCATCGCGAACACTACGCCGCCGCAAGGGGCGAAGTCCGACAGGCTGCTAGGCCTTGAGCAGGCCATCGCAGCGCTGGCCAGCGCTACGCCTTCCGAGGGCCGCATGCAGGTCGAGGAGAGCGAGGATGGCGTCGTATTCGTTCGTGATGACTTCAAGGCACCGCACTGGTCATTTGAGCTGCCGCTCACGTACATGCGCGAGGCGCGCTCAAAGCGCAAGGTCGTTGTGATCGGCACGATTTCCGATTCTCCGAGAACGCCCTCCCGGCGGTACGCAGCGGCCGTACGCGAGGCGTTGGCCGTAGCGCAGCTTGTGGTCCTTGTGGGTGTTGATGCCCGGGGCGCGTTGAAGGCCAGCGCCGGCCGCAGCGACAGCTCCTTGCGTTCCTTTTCGCACATCGAAGACGCCGCACGGTTCCTGCGAACGGAGTTGCGCGCCGGAGACCTGGTGCTGCTGAAGGGAAGCAACAAGCAGGATCACCTGGTGCGACTCCTTCTCGACAGGCACAGTCCGGTGCAATGTTGGGAGGTAACGTGCAGGAGGCAGGTCTTTTGCGGAAGCTGTCCAAGGCTTCACGAACCTCCGGTTGCAGTTCGCGGCGCTGGCGATTCGCGGAGGAATGCTGTCTCAGCGTAGGGAAGGTTGGCCGCGATGCCGCGGCCCGCCTCGACTACGCCAGCGTGAACTGCCAGTCAGTGCAGATGCTCGTGGGTATGCGCGGCGCCGCTTTCGTGAACGTGTTCATGCGAATGAGATCGACCGCCGCCGGCGTAGCGTTGCTCGATGTTGCCGAACTTCCATATCGCAAATGAAATCGCCCAGGCCATCAGGAACAGGCCGACGATCAGGTAACCCATGGCGGCGAGATCCACTTGTCCGATGAAATCGAAGAACGATCCCCCGATGTTCAGCGCACTGCCAAGCACCTGCAACAGTTCGAGGGTCCCGATGAGCAGCGCGACGGCCACCGCGAGAGCCGTGGTCGTGATGCTGTAGAAGATCCTGCGCAGCGGATTGAGCAAGGCCCAGTTGTAGGCTTTCGCCATCAACACCCCGTCGGTGGTGTCGATCACCGTCATGCCGGCCGCGAACAGGATCGGCAGCGACAGTACCGCTGCAATCGGCAGATCGCCCGCAGACGCTCCTGCCGTCATCGCCAGCAAACCCACCTCGGAGGCGGTATCGAAGCCCAGGCCGAAGAGCAGGCCAAGCGGGAACATCTGCCAACTGTGGTTGACGATTCTCTGCAGCCGGCCCCCGAACAGGCGGTTCATCAAGCCGCGCCGTGCCAGCAGTTCATCCACGTGCGTATGGCTGTGCTTCCCGTTTTTCTCCTGCTGCCACACCCTCAGGATGTCGAGCAGCACGAGCAGGTTCAGGATGCCGATGAAGCACAGGAAGAGCCCGGAGACCGTGGTGCCGATGATGCCGCCGAGGCTTTGCAGTCCGGGGAGGTGACGCTTGATCGCCACCGCCGAAAGACCGATCGCCAGGGCAAGGCCCATCACGACCGTGGAGTGACCGAGGGAGAAGAAGAAGCCCACGCCGAGCACGCTTCTGCCCTTCTGCAGCAGATAGCGCACCGTATCGTCGACGGCGGCGATGTGATCGGCGTCGAACGCGTGCCGCAACCCGAACATGTACGCGGCCAGACCCAGTCCGACCAGCGCCGGATGACTCGACGAGTAATGGAGAAACAGCCCCCACCCCAGGATATGCAGGAAGGCGATGAAGCCGTAGAACCCGGCGAGATGCAGCCACTCGGTGCCGCTGTAGGCCAACAGGCCGACGCTATTTCCGATCCATTGCCGCTCTATCCGAGTCGTCTGTCCGAAAGGAGGCTGCACAGGCCGGCTTTCCACGTTTGTTCCCCCGTTCCGGTCCGAGCGGATTTTTATCGAACCCGCGAGGCTCTCGCGGCCGCAGGCGCATTGTGGCAATACGCTCCGGCGCCAGTGCAAATGTCCATTCGCCCGCAATGTGAATCGCGCAATGAACAGCACTGTTTCAGCATTGGAAGGTTCGCCACGATATCCTGCGCTCTACATCTGCGATTCGAGCGAGGACCACATGACGAGCTTTCCCTGCTATCTCATTTCGAGCGACGACAGCGGCGTACATGCCGATTTCGCCACGCTGAGCGACGATCAGCTTGATCCCGGTGATGTCGTGGTCCGCCTCGGCTACGCCAGCGTAAACTACAAGGACGCTCTCGCGGCAACCGGCAAGGGAAAGATCATCCGGCGCTTTCCCTGCATCGGCGGCATCGACGCCACGGGGGTCGTGGTGTCGTCCGAGGATTCGCGTTTCAGCGCGGGTGACTCCGTCATCGTGCACAGCCACGGTTTCGGCGTCTCGCACCATGGTGGCTACGCCGCACGAGCACGGGTTCCCGCCGGGTGGGTCAGCCGCATCCCGGACGGGCTCACGCCCCTGGAGGCGATCACGATCGGCGTTGCCGGTTACACGGCGGCGCTCGCCATCGACCTGATGCTGCTCAATGGCCTGGCGCCGGACCACGGCGAGGTGCTGGTGAATGGCGCGACGGGCGGGGTGGCCAGCATCGCGATCGACCTGCTCTCGCAACGCGGCTTTCATGTTGTCGCCGTCACCCGAAAGCCCGCGCAGGCCGAGTACCTGCGCGAGCTTGGAGCCGCCGAAGTCATCGCCAGCGATGATCTTCCGGCGGCTACCCGCCCCCTGGAATCGGCTCGCTGGGCAGGCGCGGTCGACTCGCTGGGCGGCGCACCGCTTGGCGCGCTGACCCGGACGATGACGAAGGACGGCATCATCGCGAGCATCGGCAACGCCGCGGGCCTGGAGTTGAACACGTCAGTGATGCCGTTCATCCTGCGCGGCGTGCGGCTGATCGGCGTGAACTCCGACAACGAGCCGCCGCTTCGCGAGCATGTCTGGCAACGCCTCGCCAGCGACCTGCGCCCGCGCCACCTCGACCGGATTGCCAACATCCGGGACGCATGGCGGCCGATTCCCGCACCAGCGTCGTGGTGCTGACCCACAATCGCGCTCAGGAGCTCGCGCGTTGCCTGGATCACCTTCTGCAGTTGCCCGAGCAGCCTCGGCTGATCGTGGTCGACAACGCCTCGCAAGACTCCACGACCGAGCGCTTCGAGTCGCGATTTCCCGGTGTGGAGCTGGTGCGCTGCGAACACAACCTCGGTGCCGCCGGTCGCAACGCAGGCGTTGCGCAGGTCGGCACGCAATATGTCGCTTTCTGCGACGACGACACCTGGTGGGAAGCGGGCGCGCTCGCGCGTGCGGCTGATCTTCTCGATGCGCATCCCCGGATCGGCGCGATTTCGGCGCGTGTGCTGGTGGGTCCCGAGAACCGGCTCGATGCGACCTGCGAGCGCATGGCAGCCAGCCCGCTCGATGCCGTCGGCCTGCCGGGACCCGCCTTGATCGGCTTCATGGCGGGCGCCGTGGTGATGCGCACCGACGCCTTCCGGCAGACCGGCGGTTATGAACCGCGATTCTTCCTCGGCGCCGAGGAGGCATTGATGGGTCTGGAGTTGGCAGCGCGCAACTGGGCGATGGTGTATGTATCGGACCTCATCACGCATCACCACCCCTCGGCGGCGCGCGATCCCGCCGCCCGGCGCCTCCTGCTTGCGCGCAACCGGCTCTGGATTGCCTGGCTGCGCCTGCCGCTCGCCACCGCCTGGCACGAGACCCGGCACGTGCTGCACGACGCAGCGGGGCTTGGCATCAGGGGCTGTGCTCTGCGCGCGGCCCTGCGCGACTTGCCCTGGGTGCTGGCCCAGCGACGGTCGGTGCCGGCACATGCGCGGGACATGTGGCTTCTCGTCCATGCGCGTCCCGGGCATCGACCAATCTCCCCGCCGCGGCCGGTGAACGCGCGCCAGTAACGGGTTCGCGCGACGGGAATGTCGCTTGCCTGCGGCGGTGCATGAAAGCCACGCTGACGCCGCCGCTACCGCGGTTCGCGCAAATCGAACCCATCGGCCGCTGCAACCTCGCCTGTCGCATGTGCACCGTGAACGAGCGCGGCGACGAGGTCGCCGAGATGCCGCTCGAGCGCTTCCGATCGCTGCTGGATCAACTTCCCGAATTGCAGGAACTGCACTTGCAGGGGCTTGGCGAGCCGATGCTTCATCCCGATTTTTTCGCCATGGTGGCGCTCGCCGCCGCTCGCGGCATTCGGGTCTCGGCCAATACCAATCTCACTTTGCTGACCCGCGCGCGTGCCCGCCTCTGCGTTGAAAGCGGCCTCGCGGCGCTCTCGGTGTCCATCGATGGGGCGAGTGCCCCGGTGTACGAAGCAATACGCCGCAAGGCATCGTTCGAAAAGGTCATCCGCAACCTCGATCGCCTCACCGGGGCGCGCGACGCGACGCCGAGCAACCTTTCCGTGCGCGGGGTAATGGTGCTCATGCGCAGCAACCTCGAAGAGCTGCCGGCGCTGGTGCGCCTGCTGCACTCGCACGGCGTTCACGAGTTGCTCGTGCAGCGACTGTCGAACGATCTCGAGCAGGCCGACCTGCCGGAGCGCTACGTCCCGATTCGTACCTATGTGGAAAGCGCCGAGCTGCGACCCGCGGACCTCGAGCGCGCCGTCAAGCTCTTCGATGAGGCGCGGGCCGCGGCGTTGGAACTGCAATTCCAACTGCATCTGCCGCGTCTGCGCGAGGCTGTGAACCGGTCCCACCGCGATCCGACCGTGGCCGACAACCCCCCTCCTCGCAGCTCCGCTTCTGGCGCCTCCAGCTCTGGCACGTCCGCCTCAGCGGAGAATCCCCGGTGCCGCTGGCCCTGGGACCAGCTTTACGTGACCGCCGCCGGCGAGATGCTGCCCTGCTGCATGGTGGCCACCGCCGATCGGGCCACCTTCGGCAAGATCGCCGCGCCCGCAACGGACGCCGGCGGCCTGCTCGAGCGCTGGCACGGCGCGACGGCGCAGGCGTTTCGCGCTGCGCTCGCGAGCGACTCGCCACCGCAAGTATGCAGATCCTGCGCGCTCTATCACGGCACCTTCTGATGGCTCTCGTTTATTTTGTCCGCCATGCCCAGGCCTCGTTCGGCAGCCAGAACTACGACCAGCTCTCGGAGCTGGGTTGCCGACAGGCGCGCTGGCTCGGAGAGTGGTTTGCCGAAAACGAGATCCGCTTCCACCGCGTGCTCGCCGGCACGCTGGTCCGCCAGCAGGACACCGCGCGCGAAATCGTCGCCGTCCTCGGCGGCGCCGCCGACCAGGTCGAGACGCACCCCGGTCTCGACGAATATCGCGGGGAATCGATCTGGGCGGCGCATACCGAGGGCGCGGACCCGATCGCGCACCAGCACGCCGACTACGACGGGTACTGGCGCACCTTTCGCGAGGCGATGGCCGCCTGGTCGAGCGGCCGTCTCACCGGTGTTTCGGAAACCTGGAGCGAATTCGGCGCGCGCGTACGCGACGGCCTGAATGAGGCCTGCCGCGACACCGCGCGCGACCACCTGCTGCTCGTGGTCAGCTCGGGCGGTGCAATCAGCCGGGCAATCGCCGATATCGTGGGCAGTCCGCCGAGCGTTGCAATCGAACTGAATTTGCGCTTTCGCAACACCGGATTTTGCGAGGTCATCTCCGGCGGCGGCTCCCTGCGCATGCTGAGCTTCAACAACATCCCGCACCTGATGCGCCCCGACCGGCGGCAGGCGATTACCTTCGCCTGATCGGCCGATTATCCTGGCCGATTCGCCGTCTCGGAACAGAGTCGGTTCGCTCCCACCGGCCCGATTTCACCGGCCCGATTTCACGACAGGAAATAGACTTCGAGCGCGATCGCCAGTACCGACAACAGCAACAAGGCGCCGAGGAACAGGGAGGCGATCGCAATCAGCACCGCCGGCCAACCGCTGTGCGAGCGCACCGCCGAGCCGGGATTACGGCTGGCGTCCCATTTGTCATCGGAAGTCAGGCAGATCAGGATCGCCTCGAACAGGGCGATGAGCTGAACCAGCGCGGCAACGAAGAAGCCCGGGTGCTGGTACCAGTGGTCGCCGCCAACCGCCAGCGCAATGCCCATCGCAGGCAAGGCGAAGAGCGGGTACAGCCACCAGAAGCGACCGCCCAGATAAAGCCGGTGTGCGCCGGCCCAGCCGGCGAACAGCGCCAGGGCGCCGGCCACGGTTTTCGATCGGTGAGGCTGCGAGGCGGCCCGGGCCGATGTGGACATCGTGTCGTGAATCTCGCTCATAGCGCAAAAGTCTACCTGCTCCTGCGCTTCGCACCGTGAAGAACCCTTCGCCGCGAAGCCGACCGACGACCCTGCTAGACTCAATCGACCAACCTCCGGTTCCCGCCTTCCCCATGCTGCAAGACTCACCGCCCGCCTTCGAAAACGAGGCGGGCCGGCCGCTGCAATCGGTCGTCCGGCGCGCGATCCGGGTTCGCGGTGCCCGCCAGAACAACCTGAAGAATCTCGACCTCGATATCCCCACGGGAGAACTGGTCGTGGTGACCGGCGTGTCGGGCTCCGGAAAGTCCTCGCTGGTATTCGATACCCTGTATGCCGAGGGCCAGCGCCGCTACGTCGAAACCTTCTCGGCCTACGCGCGGCAGTTTCTCGACCGGATGGACAAGCCGCAGGTCGACCGGATCGACGGGGTGCCGCCAGCCATCGCGATCGATCAGACCAACCCGGTGCGCACCTCGCGCTCGACGGTCGGCACGATGACCGAACTGAACGATCACCTGAAGCTGCTGTTCGCCCGTGCCGGCACGCTTCATTGCCGGCATTGCGCGCAACCGGTGCGCCGCGACACAGTGGCCAGCGTGCGCGATACCCTCGCCGCGCGCGCACCGGCGGCCGGCGATCCCCGGCTGGTGATCTCCTTTCCGGTGCCGGTCCCGGCAAACTTCACCGAAGACGAGATCCGCGCACACCTCGAGGCGCAGGGCTACGCGCGGGTGCAGGCCGCGGATCAAAAGGGCGACCGCAAGGTCCTCCATGTTGCCCAGGACCGCTTCCGGCTGGGCAGGGTCGAGGATGCGCGGGTCGCTGATGCGGTCGAAGTCGCGATGCAGCGCGGGCTCGGCCATCTCGCGGTGCACGTGCTCGACGACGAAGGCGCCGAACGCGAGCGCTGGCAGTTCAGCAGCGGCCTGCACTGCGCGAACTGCGACATTGCCTACGCCGATCCCCTGCCCGGACTCTTCTCATTCAACTCGCCGATCGGCGCCTGCGAAACCTGTCGCGGCTTTGGCCGGGTGATCGGCATTGATCTCGGCCTGGTGATTGCCGACCAAAGCAAGACGCTGGCCGAAGGCGCTGTCAAGCCCTGGCAGACCGAGAGCTTTCGGGATTGCCAGAGGGATCTCGTGAGGTTTGGCGGCCTGGCCGGCGTGCCGATGGACCGGCCCTGGAGAGACCTGAGCACCGCACAACAGCACTGGGTGATCGAAGGCGGCGACGACTGGACCGGCAAGTGGACCACGCAGTGGTATGGCATCCGTCATTTCTTCGACTGGCTGGAGTCGAAGGCCTACAAGATGCATATCCGGGTACTGCTCTCGAAGTACCGCTCGTATACCGCCTGCCCGGTGTGCCGCGGCGCGCGCCTGAAACCCGATGCACTGCTGTGGCGCGTCGGCGCGCCGCACGAGGCCGAGGCGGCGCTGCATTACGACGACACGCACTATCCGCGCTTCATGCCGGCCGGAGTCGACTGGAGCGACGCGCAGTTGCAGCGGATCGCCGGGCTGTCGATCCACGATGTCATGCTGCTGCCGGTCGATCGGGTCGCGGCCTTTTTCGAGCTGCTACGCTTGCCGGCGCCGCTCGATGAGGCCACCGACCTGCTGCTCACCGAAGCGCGCGCGCGGCTTCGCTATCTGCAGGAAGTCGGGCTCGGCTATCTGACCCTGGACCGGCAGTCGCGCACCTTGTCGGGCGGCGAGGTGCAGCGGATCAACCTGACCACGGCACTCGGCACCTCTCTGGTCAATACGCTGTTTGCGCTCGACGAGCCGTCGGTCGGCCTGCACCCGCGCGACATGGGCCGGATCATCGAAGTGATGCAGCGCCTGCGCAACGCCGGCAATTCGCTGATCGTCGTCGAGCACGACCCACAGGTGATGCTCGCGGCCGACCGGATCATCGACATCGGCCCGGGGCCCGGCGAACGCGGCGGGCGCATCGTCTTCGATGGCAGCCCCGCGGAGTTGCGACGATCCGATACGCTCACCGGCGACTACCTGGCGGGGCGGCGACACGTCGATACCGGCCGCTCGCTACCGGTCGGCCCATCCACCAGGAAGCTGATCATCGAAGGGGCGCGCGAGCACAACCTGAAGAACAGTTCGGTCGCGATTCCGCTCGAGCGACTGGTCTGCCTGACCGGCGTGTCCGGCAGCGGCAAATCGACCCTCATGGAGAACGTGCTGTTGCCGGCCTTGCTCAGGGCGAGCGGCAAGCCCACCGCGGCGCCCGGCGCCTACGACCGGCTGCTCGGCGACGACTGGCTTGGTGGCGTCGTGTTCGTCGATCAGTCACCGATCGGCAAGACCGCACGCAGCAATCCGGCCAGCTATGTCGGTGCCTTCGATGCGATTCGCAAGCGCTTCGCCGCCGCGCCGCTGTCGAAGGAGCGCGCCTATACGGCCGGCACCTTCAGCTTCAACGCCGGCAACGGCCGCTGTCCGACCTGCGGCGGCAACGGCTTCGAACACGTCGAGATGCAGTTCCTGTCCGACGTCTACCTGCGCTGCCCCGATTGCAACGGCACCCGCTTTCGCGGCGAGGTGCTCGAGGTGCGGATCACCGGGCGCGACGGCAGCGAGCGCTCGGTGGCCGAAGTGCTCGATCTGACCGTGAACGAAGCGCTCGCCTTTTTTGCCGGCGCACATGACATTCGCAGTCGCCTGCAACCGCTCGCCGACGTCGGACTCGACTACCTGCGGCTCGGCCAGCCGGTGCCGACCCTGTCCGGCGGCGAAGCCCAGCGACTGAAACTTGCCGGCTTCCTCGCCGAGGCCGCCGGCAAGGGCCTGACCGACGCGACCTCGCCGGGTTATCCGCACGCCAGGACGGGCCGGCGCGGCACGCTGTTCATGTTCGACGAACCGACTACGGGCCTGCATTTCGACGACGTCGCCACCTTGCTGCGGGCCTTTCGCAAGCTGATGGTCGCCGGCCACTCGCTGCTCATCATCGAACACAACCTGGATGTGCTGCGCGCTGCCGACTGGCTGATCGATCTCGGTCCGGAGGGCGGCGGCGGCGGCGGCGAGGTCGTTGTGGCCGGAACCCCGGCGCAAGTCATGGCCGAACCACGATCGCACACCGGCCGCGCGCTCGCTGAGTACGTGGCGGCGATCACGGGGAGCAGTCCGCAACGCGGCGCAATCGAACCATCGGGCTTCGCAATCGAACCGGCGGCCGCCGCGCGCCAGACCGAGCGGCCGCAGCCCGAACGCAATGACGCCTACGGCACGCCGCTCCGGGGACTCCTTCTGGCCGCGGAACCCGCGGCGCGCGCCTTGCAAAGCGCTGCGCGCGAGCGCTCCCGCGACGCAATCTTTGTTCACCACGCGCGCGAACACAACCTGAAGAACATCGACGTGGAGGTCCCGCGCGACCGGTTCACGGTCGTCACCGGCGTTTCGGGATCCGGCAAGTCGACCCTCGCGTTCGATGTGATTTTCGGCGAAGGGCAGCGGCGCTATCTCGAATCGCTGAACGCCTACGCCCGGCAACTCGTACAGCCGGCGTCGCGGCCCGATGTCGACGGCGTCTTCGGCATCCCGCCGACCGTGGCGATCGAGCAGCGTACCAGCCGCGGTGGGCGCAAGAGCACGGTCGCCACGCTCACGGAGATCTACCACTTCCTGCGCCTGCTCTATGTGAAGCTCGGCGTGCAGTACTGCCCCGACTGCCAGATCCCGATCGAGCCGCAGACCTTCGACGTGATCGCCGCCCGGCTGCTGCGCGACTACCGCGGTTGCCATATCGGCCTGATGGCGCCGCTGGTGGTCGCACGCAAGGGCGTCTACACCGAGCTCGCAAAGTGGGCCAAGGCCAAAGGTTTCACGCATCTGCGGGTCGATGGCGCGTTCCTGCCGACCGATCGTTTCCCGCGCATCGATCGCTACCTCGCCCACGACATCGAGTTGCCGGTAGCTGACCTGCGCGTCGAACCCGATCAGGAGGCGAAGTTGCGCCGGGCGCTCGCGCAGGCGCTCGAACTCGGCAAGGGCGTCGTGATGGTGGCCGCACCGCTCGAGGCGCTGCGCACTGCCTGCGACGCCGGCGATGCAACCGCCTGGAGCGACGCCTGCGCCGCTCTCGAGACCCGCCTGTTTTCCACGAAGCGCGCCTGCTCGTCGTGCGGCACAAGTTTCCCCGAGCCTGACCCGCGGTTGTTTTCGTTCAACTCGAAGCTCGGCTGGTGCCCCTCATGCCTGGGGACCGGCGTGGAGTTGCCCTACATACCGGTGCTGGACAAGAAGGGGGGCTTCGAAGAAGACGCCACCAGCGGCGCGGTCGGCATGCTTGCCGAGCAACTCGCCGAGCAGCTTGCCCTGCAGGCGGCTGCGGAAAAGTCCGAGTCGGGCGCCATCGTCAGCGCCGATGACCGCTGCCCGGTCTGCGCGGGCCAGCGCCTGAATCCGGTCGCGCTGGCGGTGCGCCTGCACGGCTTGTCGATCGCCGGGCTCACGGCGTTGGCGGTGGACGAAGGCGCGCACTGGATCGACTCGGTGCGATTAGGCGAGCGCGAAACCGAGATCGCTCGCGACGTGCTCCCCGAGGTCCGCTCGCGCCTCGCGTTCCTGTCCGATGTCGGTCTTGGTTATCTCACGCTGGACCGCAGCGCGCCAACGCTATCGGGCGGCGAAGCCCAGCGAATCCGGCTCGCCGCGCAACTGGGCTCGAATCTGCAAGGCGTCTGCTACGTGCTCGACGAGCCGACGATCGGCCTGCATCCGCACGACAACTCGATTCTTCTCGACACGCTCGAGGCGCTGCGCGACCGAGGCAACACCTTACTGGTCGTCGAACACGACGAGGACACGATCCGGCGCGCCGATCACGTGATCGACATCGGCCCGGGCGCGGGTCGACGCGGTGGTGAAGTCGTCGCAACCGGCAGCGCCGACGAGCTCTCGGCGTTCCCGGAAAGCGTCACGGGTCGCTTCCTGGCCGACCCCCTGCCGCATCCGCTGGTCGCGCCGCGCCCGCTCCTGTCGCTTTCGCAAGCCGATGCGCCCTGGCTGACGCTCAACGGCGCGGACCGGCACAATCTGCAGAACGTCGATGTGCGCATTCCGCTCTCCCGGATGACGGTTGTGACCGGCGTGTCGGGATCGGGCAAATCCACCCTGGCGCGCGACATCTTGTTCGAGAATGTCGCAGCGCTCGTGCGAGCGCGAAACGAACGTCACGCCCCGCCTGTGCTGGAGGGGGTCGACTCGATCGAAGGCTGGCAGCCGATCGCGCGTGTACTCGAAGTCGACCAGACACCGATCGGCAAGACGCCACGCTCGTGCCCGGCCACCTATATCGGGTTCTGGGACCCGATCCGGCGGCTGTTCGCCGACACCGCTGAGGCGCGCATTCGCGGCTGGGGTGCCGCCCGCTTCAGCTTCAATGTCGCTGGCGGGCGCTGCCCGGCCTGCGATGGCCAGGGCATGCAAAAGATCGCGATGAGCTTCCTGCCGGATGTGAAGGTGCTCTGCGACGTTTGCCGCGGAAAGCGCTTCAATCGCGAAACGCTCGAAGTGAAGCTGCGCGGCGTCAGCATCGGCGACGTGCTGGCGATGAACGTCGATGAGGCGTTGCCGTTTTTTTCCGCGCATCCATCGATCGCACGCCCTCTGCAGTTGCTGCAGGACGTCGGGCTCGGCTACCTGACGCTCGGTCAACCGAGCCCCACGCTGTCCGGCGGCGAGGCGCAGCGGATCAAGCTCGTGAGCGAGTTGGCCAAGGTGCGCCCGCACAGCCCGCACGCGCTCTACATTCTCGACGAGCCGACGGTCGGCCTGCACATGGCCGACGTCGAACAACTGATCCGGGTGCTGCACCGCCTGGTCGACGCCGGCAACACGCTGATCGTGGTCGAGCACGATCTCGATCTCTGGTCCGAGGCAGACTGGCTCGTCGACCTCGGTCCCGGAGGCGGTGCCGACGGCGGCCGGATCGTCGCGCAAGGGCCGCCCACTGCAGTGGCCGCCGGAGGCGATACTTTCACCAGCCGCGCGCTGCGCGGGTTCCTCGCGCGGCGAAGCAAATCGGCACCATGATCCGGGAAACGAGGGCACGACCGTCTCGATGGGCAAATGCCGGACCATTTGACAGAGTTCAGAGTTGTACACGGTCGCAAGGACTGCCCTGCCTGTCTCGGATTCGGCTCAAGCCGAGCGGTAGACGTTCAGCTGGAGCCGCTCGGTTGCGATTGCTGCGGCCACCGGCGGCGCGACCGCCACGCGTTGCACATACGACCAATAGATCGGCAGCGATTCGGGATCGATTCCCGCAAGACCGCCCCAGCGCAGCAGCGTCAGCGCATAGGCATCGAGCAAGGAAATCCGCTCGCCGCCAAGATACGGCGACGCCTCGCCCACCCATTGCTGGATCTGCTCGAGCTGGGTCAGGTACAGCGCCGAGTTGAAGCGCTTGAGCTCAGCCTGCGCCGCCTCGTTGTCGGTGAACTTCTGCGGCATGAATACGTGCGTGAAGGTCGGATGGACGGTATTGTTGAGCCAGGCGAGCCGCGACATCGCCTGGGAACGCGCCCAGGAGTCGGCCGGCAGCAAACCCACCTGCGGAAAGGTACTGGCCAACCAGTCGCAGATCGCCACGATCTGCACCAGCGGCTTGCCGTCGATCTTCAGCGCCGGCACCTGGGCATAGGGGTTCACTGCAAGATATTCGGGCATCGTCTGCTCACCCTTGTGCAGCTTGATCACGTGCGTGGTGAATTCCTGGCCGGTCGCGGCCCGGACCGCCTCCAGGCCCACGTGTGGCACGAAGGAGCAGGCGCCGGGGCAAAAATACAGTTCGATCATCGGCTTGTCCTCGTCGTTGCGGCGGGTCCTGACCGCGAATTGGCAGACCCGGATCTACCTTGCGCGATTCTCGCAGATCGGTGCGCTCCCGGATCGGTGTGCTCGCATTCCGGTACGATCGCCCTCACAATGTCGTAGACGATGCCGGTTGCCGCGACGCGCTCGGCGCCTCGCCTGCGCCGCCGGCGCATTCACTTCCAGCCAGGATCACTATGTCGCTGTCCGCCGACCTCCGCCAGACGCTGGCATCGATTTCGACCGCCACGCTGACCACCGTGCTGCTCAAGAAGGGCCTCCGCAAGGTCTGGATGTGCGGCACGCGCCCGCTCGAGCCAGGCCAGCCGCGCCTGGTGGGTCCTGCGTTCACGCTGCGCTTCGTGCCCGCACGGGAGGACCTTGCCACGCCCGAATCCTGGTCGTCACCGATCTCGACCCGGGCAGCGATCGAAGCGATGCCCGAGGGCTGCATCGCGGTCGTCGATGCAATGGGCAATGCCGACGCCGGGATTTTCGGTGACATCCTTTGTGCCCGGATGGCGAAGCGCCGGGTCGCAGCACTGGTCACCGACGGCGCGGTGCGCGATGGCGCCGGCGTACGGGCCAGCGGGCTTCCGGTGTGGTGCAGCGGCGTCGCCGCCCCGCCGTCGGTCGCCGCGCTCACCTTCGTGGCCTGGCAGCAGCCGATCGGCTGCGGCGGTGTCGCAGTATTCCCCGACGACCTGATCGTGGTGGACGACGACGGCGCGGTCGTGATTCCGGCCGCGCTCGTCGATCAGGTGGTCGAGGTCGCGACCGAGCAGGAGCGACTCGAAAACTGGATCATGGGCGAGGTGCAACACGGCGCATCGCTGCCCGGCCTGTATCCGCCGAACGATGCAAGTCGCACCCGCTATGAAGCATCGAAGGCCGGCGGATGATCGCCGGCGCTACGCGGGCGCCTGGAACCCTGCGCGCCGATAGGTGAGCACCAGAGTGTCGCGGTGCGACTGCTTTCCGTCCGGCAGAATGGGCGTGGCTTCGTGCACCACGCGAGCATCGTCGAGCAGTACCGCGCTCCACGGCTCCTCCATGACAAAGCGGATGCCTTGCGGGCCGTGGGCTTCGAAAACCCGTGTTTCTCCACCGCGCACCCCTTGCCGCGCGACAACGATCACGGCCACATAATCGACCCCGTCGCGGTGCGCTCCTTCTGGCGTCGGCCGACCGACTCCATCCGAAGTATCGATCCGGAACTGATGTGCCTCGATGTACCAGCGCTCGACCGGCTCGATGCCGGCGAACAGCAGGCCCAGGGCGCCCAGCAGCCGATGCCAGCGCGGATCATGGGAGATCTCAGGTTCGATCGGCTCGAACATCCGCTCGATGCCACCGTGCAGGGCGTTGTAGTCGACCGGCTGCCAGTGCGCCCGATGCGGCGCCTGCTCCAGGGTGCCGGCAAGCGGCGCCTGCACGAAGACGCTGTGCCGGCGGCGCCGGTAGCGCCCGCCATCGCGCAGCCAGGTGTCGGGCGGCAAGCGATCCCAGGACGGCTCCCAACGCGTCACGTCGTCTCGCAAGAGGCCGGTGGCGTGAAGCAACTGCGAGGCATCGAGATGGACGAAGCCCTGCGTTACGATTTTTTCTGCCGGTGCTTCGCCCGATAGCGTCCAGTTGCCGTTTTCGTCCATGATCCACCCCGTAAGGGATCGATTGTATTCTGAGGGAGGTGCCGCATGCGCACGGAAGATTCGCTGGCCGGCCTGCGGGCGGCGCTCGCCGGCAACAGACAGGTCGGCTTCGTGGCAACGATGGGCAACCTTCACGAGGGGCATCTGGCGCTGGTGCACGAGGCTCGCAAACGGATCGGCGCCGAAGGCATCGTCGCGGCCAGCATTTTCGTGAACCGGCTTCAGTTCGGCGCCGGCGAAGATTTCGATCGCTACCCGCGCACCTTCGATCGCGATTGCCGATTGCTGCGCGAAGCCGGCTGCGATCTGCTGTTCGCACCCGGCGAAACGGCCATGTATCCGGAAGCCCAGACCTTTCAGGTGGTCCCCGACCCAGCGCTCGCCGATATTCTGGAAGGCGCTGTCCGGCCTGGTCATTTCGCCGGCATGTGCACCGTGGTGATGAAGCTGTTCATCATGGTGCGTCCCACGCTGACCGTGTTCGGGAGGAAGGACTATCAGCAGCTCATGCTGATCCGGCACCTGACACGCCAGTTCGCGCTGCCGCTGCAGATCGTCGCGCACCCCATCGTGCGCGAGAGCGACGGGCTCGCCATGTCTTCGCGCAACACCTATCTGACAGACACCGAGCGCGCTGAAGCGCCGAACCTGAATCGCGTGCTCCGCGAACTGGTGGAGTCGGTTCGCGTGATGCGAACGGGCCGGCGCCCGCGCCCCGCCGACGTGCAACTCGGATTGGCGCTATCGGTCACCGGCGCACTGGCCCCTGACACACCGAGGATCGAGGAGGTCGAAAGCCTCGAGGCCGCCGCCGCCCGGGAACTCGCGGCGCGCGGCTGGCACATCGACTACCTCACCGTGCGCCGACAGCGCGACCTGCTTGTGCCGAACGACGCAGAACTCGCCGGCGCCGAGCCGCTCGTGGCGCTGGCCGCGGCACGAATCGGCACGCCGCGCCTGCTCGACAACATCGAGATCTGAGCTTCATCAGTGATCGTGTTCGTCGGCGTGATCGTGTTGCCGACGTTTACCGACCGGGCCCGCTTCAGCGCGCCGTGGCCGGTGCAGCCGGTGCTTGCGCCTGCCCGTCCGGCCCCGGGGCCGCAGCAGCGAGCACGGCCGCGAACACCTCACTGTCCACGTTGCCGCCCGAGAGGACCACGGCGACCCGCCGGCCGGCGGTGCGCGACTTCTCCTTGGTTGCCGCCGCGACCGCGGCAGCGCCGGCTCCCTCGCTCACGTTATGAGTGCACCGGAAGATCAGGCGCATTGCGTCGGCCACTTCGTCATCGCTGACCTCGACGATCCGCTCCACCCCCCGCCAGATGATCTCGAGCGCCGCGGGTTCCGGGGTGCGGCAAGCCATCCCGTCGGCAATCGCCGTCGTGGCCGGATATTCGACCGGCTCATGCTCGGCAAAGGACAGCGCGTACGCAGGGGCGCGCGCGGAGACGACACCGACAATTTCGGTCTCGACTCCCAACGCGTCCCTGGCGGCCACCATTCCGCAGATGCCGGAACCCAGTCCGATCGGAACATAGGCAATATCGATCGGCGGCACCGCCTGCAACAACTCCAGGCTGTATGTCGCGACGCCCGCCACCAGCAATGGGCCGAATGACGGCACCAGATGGAGCGACCGCTCCCGCGCAAGCGCCTGTGCGTACTCCCGAGAGGCTTGAAAGTCATCGCCATACTCGATGAGTTCGGCACCCTGCGCTTGCATCGCAGCGTTCTTTTCGCTGCTGTTGCCGAGCGGCACGACGATGGTCGCCGGGATTCCGTAGCGACGCGCTGCAAAACCGACCGACTGGCCATGGTTGCCGCGCGTTGCGCTGATCACGCCACGAGCGCGCCCGGGTGATTTGGCCAGATCGTCGAAATAAACGAGGCCGCCCCGGATCTTGAAGGCACCGATCGGCGTGTGGTTCTCGTGCTTGACCCAGACCTCGGTGCCCAGGGCTTCGCAGAGCAGGGGCCAGCAATACTGCGGGGTGGGCGCAATCACTGCATGGACGATCCGGGCGGCCGACTCGATGTCGGCAAGGTCAGGTTGCATGGCGCGCATCAGGTTGGGTGGCGGTTTCGGTCGGTTGGCAAGGGCCGGGACCCCCCTGGTTGTCGAGCAAGCCGGGCGCGCCGCCAAGTTGCACGCCTTCGGTGCGCAGCATGCGCAACTTGGTGGCAGCGCCGCCGTTCGCCGAAAAGCCGCCCGGTCTCGACCCGGCTGCCAGGATGCGGTGACAGGGTACGACGGGCGCAAACGGATTGTGGCCCAGCGCTTGTCCGACCGCGCGCGCCGCACCGCGCTGCCCGAGTTGCACTGCAACTTCGCCGTAGGTCATCGTGCGGCCGGGAGCAATACCACGAACCAGTTCGTAGACCCGCTTGTGGAACGGGGGCACGCCGGACAGGTCGAGCGCGATGCTGCGCAAGTCGTCGGGCTCACCGTCGAGCAGGGCGCCGATGCGCGCCATGGCGGCTCGCACTTCGTCGGGCGGTTCGGCCTCGGGCGCCCCGGGAAAACTCGCAACCATTCGGTCGCGCGTCAGCGACTCGCTACCTTCGGGCAGTTGCACGCCGGTCAGGCCGTGCTCGCCCCAGGCGACCCCGCAATGGCCCAGATGCGTTTCGAAGAGGCTGAAGCCAAGCGTTGCTGTCCCCGTTTTTGCCTTGTTCATCGATGCCCCTCCTGTGGTCCAGGCCTGGATCCGGTCGGTTCCGATTGCCACGTCGCCGCGCAGAAAGCCGTGCAGCAGGACGTCGACGTCGATGTCCATTGCATCGGGTTCGAGCACACCGCCGATCACGGTCTCGCGCAGCACCGGCATCATCGCCCTCGCTTCATCGGCGCCCGGACGTCCGGCGCCACCGGAGAGCGAAGCGGCCACCTCGAAGTGGCCCTCGATCTGCTCCCCCTTTATACCGGGCTTGCCGGGGTCGTGCAGCCGGCGGCGCACGCTCAGCATGGACTCCCGGAACCTCGTGCCGGCGCCAACCGGCGCACAGTGTCAGAATTGGTCTATGCCGCCAGCCGGCAATCATTCAATGCGACAACGGAGTCATCCACATGTACGAACAGTTGAGCCTTTATATCGACGGCCAGTTCATCAGCGGGCAAGGCCGCGTCGAACAGGACGTCACGAACCCCGCCGACGGCTCGGTGCTCGGCAAGCTGCCGCACGCCGACCGCGAAGACCTCGACCATGCGCTGGCCGCCGCTCAGCGTGCCTTCAAGGAGTGGAAGCGGGTGTCGCCGCTCGAGCGCAGCACCATCCTGCGCAAGGCGGGTGAGTTGCTGCGCGAACGCGCCAAGGAAATCGGGCGCAACATCACTCTCGACCAGGGCAAGCCGCTGGCGGAAGCCGTAGCGGAGGTCGCCAGCTGCGCCGACCATGCCGACTGGCACGCCGAAGAAGGCAAGCGCATCTACGGGCGCGTGATCCCACCGCGCAACGAAGCAGTGCGCCAGTTCGTCGTGCGCGAACCGGTGGGCGTGTGCGCCGCGTTCACTCCCTGGAACTTCCCGGCCAGCCAGGCGATTCGCAAGATCGGCGCGGCGCTGGCCTCAGGCTGCACCCTGATCCTCAAGGGGCCGGAAGATTCGCCGAGCGCGGTGGTTGCGCTGGCGCGCGCCTTTCACGATGCCGGTCTGCCGCCGGGCGTGCTGAATATGGTCTGGGGCGTGCCGGCACAGATCTCCGACTACCTGATCAAGTCGCCGATCGTGCGCAAGATCTCGTTTACCGGTTCAGTGCCGGTCGGCCGACAACTGGCCGCGCTCGCCGCACAGCACCTGAAGCACTCCACGATGGAACTCGGCGGTCATTCACCGGTCATCGTGTTCGAGGACGCGCAAATCGATCGCGCCGCCGACCTGCTGCAGGCCTTCAAGTTCCGCAACGCCGGCCAGGTCTGCGTATCGCCGACCCGCTTTTACCTGCATGAAAGGATCTACGACCGGTTCATGGCGCGTTTTCTCGAAAAGACCCGCGCGATGAAGGTCGGCGCCGGCCTGGAAGAAGATGTGCGGATGGGGCCGCTGGCCCACGAGCGACGGGTGCCGATCATGGAAAGCTTCGTCGAGGACGCCAACATGCGCGGCGGCTGCATCGAGTTGGGTGGCGAACGGACGGGCGAGAGCGGAAACTTCTTTGCGCCGACGATCGTGACCAATGTGCCCGACGACTCGCTGCTGATGACCTCCGAGCCGTTCGGACCGATCGCGCCCTTCGTGCGGTTCAGCGATACCGAGGAGGTGATCAGGCGCGCGAACAGCCTGCCCTACGGACTGGCATCGTACGCGTTCACGACATCGCTGAAGAACGCCCACGCGGCGTCGACCGGGCTCGAGGCGGGGCTTGTCAATATCAATCATTTCGGGATGGCGTTGCCGGAGACGCCGTTCGGCGGCATGAAGGACAGCGGCTGGGGCAGCGAAGGCGGCGTCGAGACCTTCGACGGGTATCTGAATACCAAGTTCGTGACGACCTTGAACTGAGTGCCGGGAAGCTCGGGCGCTATCGTCGAGACCCCCGCCGGCCAATGAGGAATACCGATGTCTTCTGACTCTACCCCGCGGTCCCCGGACTCCGATCAAGCTGACAGCCAAGCGGAGCCCACCGGGCTGTCCCGCGGCCCGACGAGCTACGGCGACGCCGGCTTTTCGCTGTTCCTGCGCAAGGCCTTCATCAAGGGTGCCGGCTACACCGATGCCGCACTCAGCCGGCCGGTGGTCGGCATCGTAGATACCGGGAGCGCCTACAACCCGTGCCACGGCAACGCAGCGCAACTGATCGAAGCGCTCGGGCGCGGAATCATGCTGGCGGGTGGCCTGCCGATGGCCTTTCCGACCATTTCGGTACACGAGAGCTTCTCGCAGCCGACCAGCATGTACCTGCGCAACCTGATGTCGATGGACACCGAGGAGATGATTCGCGCGCAGCCGATGGACGCGGTCGTGCTGATCGGCGGCTGCGACAAGACCGTGCCCGCCCAGTTGATGGGCGCGGCTTCGGCCGGCATTCCGGCGATCCAGCTGGTCACCGGTCCGATGCTCACCGGATCGCATCGTGGCGAGCAGGTCGGCGCCTGCACCGACTGCCGGCGCTTCTGGGCGCGCTATCGCGCCGAGGAGATCGACGATCGGGAGATTGCCGACGTCAACGACCAGTTGGTAGCCAGCGTCGGCACCTGCTCGGTGATGGGCACCGCGAGCACGATGGCCTGCATCGCCGAGGCGCTCGGCATGATGGTGCCCGGCGCTGCAACCGCCCCCGCCGTGACCGCCGACCGCGTCCGGATCGCCGAGCTGACCGGCACGCGGGCGGTGCAGATCGCCCACGAGCGGCTGACCATCGACCGTATCCTGAACGCAAAGGCCTTCGAGAACGCGATGCGCGTGCTGCTGGCGATCGGCGGCTCAACCAACGGAATCGTGCACCTGACCGCGATCGCCGGGCGTCTGGGCTACGACATCGACCTGCAGGGGCTCGACCGGATGGGCCGCGAAACCCCGGTACTGGTCGATCTCAAGCCCTCCGGACGGCACTACATGCAGGACTTCCACCATGCCGGCGGCATGCCGACCCTGCTGCGCGAACTCAGGCCGCTGCTGCATCTGGACGCGTTGACGATCACTGGCCGCAGCCTGGGCGAGGAAATCGAGCGCTCCGGCCCTGGCTTCGCGCAAGACGTGGTGCGACCGCTGGCTCGCCCGATCTACCCGCAGGGCGGCATCGCCGTGCTGCGCGGCAACCTCGCGCCGGGCGGCGCGATCATCAAGCAGTCAGCGGCAAGCCCGGCGCTGATGGAGCACGAGGGCCGCGCCGTGGTTTTCGAGAACATCGAAGACATGGGGGCGCGGATCGATTCGCCCGACCTCGACGTGAACGCCGACGACGTGCTGGTGCTCAAGAACATCGGACCGGCCGGTGCGCCCGGCATGCCCGAAGCCGGTTACCTGCCGATCCCGAAGAAGCTTGCGCGGGCCGGCGTGAAGGACATGGTCAGGATCTCCGATGGCCGGATGAGCGGTACCGCAGAAGGCACGATCGTCCTGCACGTGACACCCGAAGCGGCAATCGGCGGCCCACTTGCGCACGTGCGCACGGGCGACCGGATCCGGATCAGCGTGGCACAACGCAAAGTGGAGTTGCTGGTTTCAGCCGAGGAAATGGCGCGCCGCGCAGGCGAGGAGCCGATAACGCGCCCGCGCGCCGAGCGCGGCTACCGCAAGCTCTTCCTCGACACCGTCACCCAGGCCGACCAGGGCGTCGACTTCGACTTCCTGCGCGCCACGCAGAACCGCGGTTCAATTCCGGGTTCGGGTTCGGGCTCGCCTCGAGGATGAAGCCGAGTATCGAGCGCCTGCGCACGTCGAGCCACCATCTGCAGCAACTGCTGGGAACACCCTATTGGTTCCCGCATGCGCCGCTGGCGGTGCTGACCGGCATTGGCGGCATACTGCTGCTGCAGCGCGATCTCGGGGGTAGCTGGCTGCATTACTTCGAGCAGGTGCGCGTCGGCTCCCTGGATCTGCCACCGCGACTGCTGCCGTCGCTCCTGATTGGCGGCGGAATGCTGACCATGGCGTTCGGCCTTTTGCTGCGCTCCCGCGTGGCGTGGACCATGGCGCTGTTGTTGCTCGCCACCGCGGTGGCGGGCGCGCTGCTCGCGCCGCATCCCGGCCGCCACGGCCTCCTGATCTACTACCTGCTGGTCCTGTCGGCCCTGCTGATCAGTTGGCGGCATTTCGATCGCGCCAGCATCGCGGCCAGCACGCTTTTCGCCATTACCTCCGTGGCGATGCTGCTGCTTTATGCGACCTTCGGCAGCTACTACCTTGGCGCAGAATACAAGCCGCCGATCACGGACCTGAGCACGGCGTTCTACTACTCGATGGTGACGATGAGCACGGTCGGCTATGGCGACATCACGCCACAGACGTCTGCATCGAAGCTGTTCACGGTGTCGATCATCGTGCTCGGTGTAGCGGTGTTCGCCACCTCCCTCACCGCGGTGATTGCACCGCTGATCGGCAACAGTGTGCGGCGCATTGTGAATCGTGAGAACACAAAAGTGAAAAGAGAGAATCACTTCGTCATCGTCGGCGACACCGCGCTGGCCATCAATACATGGCGAGAACTCGCCAAACGAGGACGCGCGGTCACTCGTATTCTGCGCAGCGCACCGGAGGATGGCGAACTCGGCGGCGTGGACATCGTGGTCGGTGATGCAGGCAGCGTCGATGTGCTGCGCCAGGCAGGCGCGGAGCGCGCTGAGGCAGTGTTGGCGATGCTCGACGACGACTCGGAAAACGCCTTCATCGTGCTGGCCGTCAAGGAAATCGGGGGTCCTGCACGTACCGTCGCGGCGGTCAACGATGCCAATCACCTCAGTCGCATCAGGCTGGTGCAGCCCGATGTAACGATCGCCCCACAGGTATTGGGCGGCGAACTGATGGCGATGATGCTGACCGGCGAATCGGTCGCCTCCGACTTTGTCATGCAGCGTGTGTTTCAGGGTAGTGCATCGGCAATGACCGGCGGCCCCCCTGCGACTTCCGAGAAGGCGGATTAGCCGCCGCTTAACCGGTCCCTGAACCGGCCGCTGAACCGGAATCCGGATCGTCGATCTTCGGCAACTCCGGCTCGAGCAATTTCAGCCCGGCGAGCAGCAGCGCCTCGTAGCGGATCCGCTCGGCAGCGATCGTCTCCGGGGTCCAGTCGAAGAAGCCCTCGCCCGTCTTCATGCCGAGTTTACCCTGCGCCACGCGGGTGGTGAGCGCCGCCGACGGCCTGGTGACGGCGCTCAGCGACGGGTACATCGTTGCGGCCGCCGCGCAATGGACGTCGAGCCCCCCGTGGTCACGCTGCAGGACCGGGCCGGCGGCCAGGAAGCGGAAGCCGAAACCGAAGCGCACGGCCGCGTCGACATCCTCAGGCGTGGCAATGCCAGCATCGATCATCGCAAACGCCTCCCGAGCCAGCGCGTGCTGCAGGCGGTTCGCCAGGAAGCCGGGCAGATCCTTGCGCACCAGCACCGCCACCATCGCGCAGCCTCGCATGAAGCCGGCGAGCGCCTCGGCCAGCGTGAGCTCGGAGCGCGGCCCGAGCACCACCTCCACGAGCGGCACCAGGTGCGCAGGCATGAAGAAGTGCAGGCCGAGCATGCGCCCGGCGGTCGCAAGCCCTGCACTGATCGCCGAGATCGGAAAGCTCGAACTGTTGCTGCACAGCAGGGCGTCGCCTCGCGCGCGCCGCTCGAGTTCGGCAAACAGTGCCTGCTTGGGCTCCAGCCGCTCCGGGATGCACTCGATCACCAGGTCGATGGCCGGCCAGTCGATCGCGTCGAGCGAAGCGCAGGCCGAGAGCGCGCCCAGGCGATCGGAGGCGCCAAGCATCGCGAGTCCGTCGGCGAAATGACGACCGAGACCCGCACGGCGCACTTCATCAGACTCGAGCACCACGGTCCGGCAACCAGCGCGGGCGAGCACCAGCGCGACGTCGGCGCCCATGGTGCCGCCGCCCACGACAAGGGCGTGTGCGCGCGAGGGCCTGATCGACCGGCCCTGCCAAACGCGTGCTGCAAAGTCGCCGGAAGCATCGATGTTCATTTCGGGGCCTTTCGAGAGCCGGCAAGGCGCTGCGGTTCAGGCAGCCTTGGCTCGAGGTTCCGGGACAGGCTCGCCAGCCAGTTCAGCCGCATCCGCGGCCGTCTCCTCGAGCGCTTCACAGTGCACCATGTAGGTGACTTTTGCAAAGCCGGGTGGACGCGCAGTGCCGAAGCTCACCCTTCGAGCAACGTCACCACGCGCAGCGTGCCGTCAGCCGCGACGAACCTTCAAAACACGGATTGACCCGAGCCAGCCGTCCTGGATCGAAAGTTCACGCCAGCCCGATCGACAGCAGAATAAAGTCTGTCCAGGCAAGGCGACGGCGCGCTATCCAGAGACTCGCGGACGTCCGCTGCCAGCGCTACCATCTCTGCTGGAGCGTGGCGCACGTGGCGAGCAAAATACCACTCGCCACGAGCAGAACCAAGGAGCCGGCGCCAGTAGCCGACGGCATACGGCAAAGGAACCCAGCGAAAGATCGCGCGCAGGGCCAGGGGAGCGTGCGCAACGCCTCGTCGATCCAGCGCCGACCAGCCCTCGCGCACCGCCAGGATGAAGGCACGCACGCCTTCAGGGTTCGCAGCGAGTCGGTCGGCGTCGCCGTGCGCCTCGTAGAGCGCTCCGGCGATGGCTGTCACGAACACCGCATGGCGGCGCAGCCATGAGTCCATGTCTCGCACGCTCGCAACGCGAAACCCCGCGCCTCGAAACAGTTCGATCACGTCACGCGCAGTGGCTTGCACGGCCGTCGGCTGCTCGCGAACCTCGAGGTAGCGATCCACGCCTTCCTCGATGCCACCGGCCGCGCCCGGGAAGGCGAGCACGACGCGCGAGCGGCCCAGGGCCGCGAACAATTCTTCCGAGCCGTGGGCATGATTGGTCATGAAAACGATGCGACCTATGCCCGACGCGGCGACCAGAACAGGGAGCACGTCGTCGAGTTGTTCGCGGCGTACGGCGACAAGACACAGATCGGCGCGCATGTCGGGGGCCAGTCGGCGGGTAACCCGAAGCTGGATCGTATCGACGTGGCCGGTCAGCGCGTTCTCGATGATGGCGCCGTGCTGTCGTAGTTCTTCGGCTCGCCTGCCCCGCGCGACAAGGATCACGTCATGGCCGGCGCGCGCCAGGCGAACTCCGTAGAGCGTTCCCTGGACCCCGGCGCCGAGGATGATGATTTTCGCCAGACGGTTCGCCTTTACGAAGGGATTGGCCCCTTCGACTCAGCGCGTAACGGTTGCTTCGGCAAGCGCAGAAAGGGTCTTACTCAAACCGCCGACTGCGGGACATTCAGCCACGTCGTGGCGCTTCGCAAGGAACGCGGGGTCGTTGTAGCCGAGCCAGACCTGCCCTTGCGCATCCTCCCAGACGAGCGCCTTGAGCGGAAGATCAATCCCCACCGTCTGCGCGCATTCCATGAAGGGCGTGCCCCCCTGCGGATTGCCGAAGATGAGCACCTCGGTCGGCCGAAGCGTCTTGCCAACCTTTGCGGCGCCGGCGGCGTGGTCGATACGTGCGAAGACCGACAGGCCGCGTCGCTTCACATTGTCTTCGAGCCGATCCATTGTGTCCCTGGCTGGAAAGGGGCTCTTGAGCGCGATCAGCCCGTCAGCACCGGCACTCGCACCCGCACCAGCGCCCAAGGCCACGGACGACACCGTCAGGATCGACGAACAGAACAAAAGCAGCCAGCGGTTCATGTGTGACTCCTCGGGGAATAAAGCTCAGGGCCGGTCGAGAACGCGATCAGGAACGACACCGGCAGCAACGCCTCGATACCTTACTCGTAGGCCAGCATGAAGAGCGCCGCAAGGTTTCCGAAAAGTCGATCCTGTGTCAATCGAGCAGCACGGCGGGCGCTCGTCTTTCCAGATTTCGATGGCCCGGATAGCGAAACGACTTGACCCGGAGTTTCGATAGCATCTCGGAGCCGCTCTTCATACCGTTTGTCTGCACGCCCGACGTATGTGTTTGAGGGAAAAGCGCCGGGCGTAAAGAGACCCCGGCTGCCTTCAGACGAGTCATGGTTCCACTCCATAAACGAGCGCCGACCTGCTCCGGCGAATCAAATCTACTTTGTGCCGCCAGGTACATTCGATCGATTGGCTCGGTCGCCCGCGCTGCCGGTGCTTGACTCGTGATGGACCAGCCCTTACGCCAGCCCCTTCAGCACCTCGCGCATCGTCGTGACGATCCGCTCGATATGCTCGGCCTCGATGATCAGCGGCGGCGACATCGCAATCACGTCTCCGGAAGTCCGGATCATCAATCCCGCATCGAACGCGGCGACCATCGCTTCGTATCCGCGCGCCCCCGGCGCGCCGGGACGCGGCGCCAGTTCGATCGCGCCGATCAATCCGATGTTGCGGATATCGATGACGTTGGGCAGATCACGCAACGAATGCATCGCATCTTCCCATTGCTTCTCGAGCGTGGCAGCGCGAGTGAGCAGCTTCTCTCGCTGGTAGATGTCGAGCGTGGCGATGCCGGCCGCGCAGGCGCTCGGGTGGCCCGAATAGGTGTAGCCGTGGAAGAGTTCGATCATCTTCTCCGGTCCGCTCGTGAACGCCTCGTATACCTTCGCGGTGGCGAATACGGCGCCCATCGGGATCGTGGCGTTCGTGAGACCCTTGGCCGAGGTGAACAGGTCGGGCCGAACACCGAAGCGATTCACCGCAAAGGGCGTGCCAAGCCGGCCAAAACCGGTGATCACCTCGTCGAAGATCAGCAGGATGCCGTGCTTGTCACAGATGGATCGCAGCCTGTCGAGGTAGCCTTCGGGCGCGACGAGCGCGCCGGTGGAGCCAGCTACGGGTTCGACGATGACGGCTGCAATCGTCTCGGCGCCGTGCAGTGCCACGATTCCTTCGAGTGCGTCGGCCAGATGGGCGCCCCACGCCGGCTGCCCGCGCGAAAAGGCGTTGTGCTCGAGATCGTGGGTGTGCGGCAGATGATCGACACCGGGCAGGAGCGCGCCCGAATAGGCTTTGCGATTGTTCGCCATCCCTCCGACCGAGATGCCGCCGAAGCCCACGCCGTGGTAACCGCGCTCACGCCCGATCAGGCGGGTGCGCTGCCCTTCGCCGCGGGCCCGGTGATAGGCGAGTGCCATCTTCAACGCGGTATCGACGGCCTCGGAGCCCGAGTTCACGAAGAACACCTTGTCGAAGCCTTCGGGTGCAATCTCGACCAGGCGGTTGGCAAATTCGAAGGCCTTCGGATGGCCGAACTGAAAGCCGGGCGCGAAATCCAGCTCGCGCAGTTGCTTGCCCACCGCCTCGGCGATCTCCTCGCGACCGTGGCCGGCGTTCACGCACCAGAGTCCCGAAGTGCCGTCGAGGATTTCGCGCCCGTCAGGGGTGCGGTAGAACATTCCCTTGGCGCCGGCGATCATCCGCGGGTTCGACTTGAACTGGCGATTTGCCGTAAACGGCATCCACCAGTGACTCATGTCGATCTCTGCGCTGGCCTGCAGACGTTTTCCTTCGGGTGCATTCATGGTGGTCTCCTGTCTATCAACGCGGGCGGCCTGGATCAGCCCCGGGCGGTCTTCCGGCATGTTAGCGCGCTACACTGCCCGGACGAAACTTCGCGCACGATCATGACATCCGATATCAATACCGGCGCCCCGATCGCCGTGCTCGAGCACCTGATCGCGTTCGACACGATCAGCTCCAACAGCAACGCCGCGCTGATCGACTGGGCAGCCGGGCGACTCGAATCACTTGGCGCGAAAGTATTCGTCCAGCACGCATCCGAGCCCGGCAAGGCGAACCTGTTCGCCACGATCGGCCCCGATGACATGCCGGGGCTGATGCTGTCGGGTCACTCCGACGTGGTGCCGGTCGCAGGCCAGTCCTGGAGCTCCGACCCGTTCGTGCTGACCCGGCGCGGCGATAACCTGCATGCACGTGGCTCCGCAGACATGAAAGGCTTCATCGCGTGCGTGCTCGAGGCCGCCCCGCGCTTCGCCTCGGCCCGGCTGCAGCAGCCGCTGCACATCGCACTGTCGTACAACGAAGAGACCAACATGCACGGCATGCGCCAACTGGCGGCGCACTTGGCAAGCGCGCCGATCAAGCCCGCCGCCTGCCTGATCGGCGAACCGACTTCGATGCAGGTGGTCATCGCCAACAAGGGCGCAGCCGGCTACCTCGTGAAGGTGCGAGGCCATTCGGTGCATTCGTCGCTGCGCGACAGCGGCGTGTCGGCCGTCGAAGTGGCCGCAAAGATCATTGTCTTTGTCACCGGGTTGCAGAGCCGGTTGCGAGAACAGGCCCGCCACGATGGTTTCGAATTTCCGCACACGAGCGTGCACGTGGGTCGCGTGCAGGGCGGCACGGCGCACAACATCATGGCCAGGGACTGCGAGTTTCTGCTCGAAATCCGCGCATTGCCCGGCCAGCGCGCCGCCGACATCCTGCAGCGGATCCAGGCGCACTGCGATGCCCTGCTACCCGAAATGAAGCGGGTCGCGCCCGAGTGCGATATCACCATCGAAGAAATCTTCGACACGCCAGCGCTCGACGAACACGGCAACACTTATCTCGCCAAGGCAATCATGCCGTTGTGTGGACACCTCACGCCGGGTCGCGTGAGTTTCGGCACCGAGGCCGGCATTCTCCAGGAAGTCGGCGTGCCCACCGTAGTCTGTGGGCCGGGTCGGATTGCGGTCGCGCATCAACCCGATGAATACGTCGAGATCGAGCAACTCGAACAGTGCATGCGCTTTCTGCACGTATTGGCGGAGAGAATGGAGCGCGGCGTTTCGTTTGTCGCGTGAATATTTCGTTCGTCGATCGAATCGTTTGCACGCGTGGCCTCGATGCCGCTACGATAATGGTCCGTCGCTTGGCGAAGCATTCGCCGCACGAAGACGAACGAGGAGACATGAAAGTGAAACGTCGCAACTTGCTGGGGGCGCTCGGCGCCGGTGTGCTGTCGCTGGCCCTGCTCACAACGCCCGCCCTGGCGGCCTGGCCTGAACGCCCGATCACCCTGATCGTGCCCTGGGGCGCAGGCGGAGGCACCGATGCAGTCGCCCGATTCGTGGCGGCCGAGGCGGAGAAGGAGCTCGGGCAACCGTTCAACGTGGTGAACCGCACGGGCGGCAGCGGGGTAGTCGGCCACCAGGCGATTGCGTCGGCCAAGCCCGATGGATACACCGTCGGGCTCGTCACCGTCGAACTGACGATGATGCACCACCAGGGCCTGACTGCGCTCACCTACAAGGACTTCACGCCCATCGCGCTGGTCAACTTCGATCCGAACGCGGTGTTTGTTCGCGCCGATTCACCGATCAAGAACGTCAAGGATCTGCTCGCAGAAGCGAAGGCTCATCCCGGCGAGCTGAAGTCGAGCGGCACCGGCCAGGGCGGCATCTGGCACCTGGGCCTGGCCGGTATGCTGGCCGAGGCAAAACTGCCGGGCAATGCAATCACCTGGGTGCCCAGCCAGGGCGCCGCCCCGGGCCTGCAGGATCTGGTCGCCGGCGGCATCCAGACCGCCTCGTGCTCGCTGCCCGAAGCGCGTGCGCTGATCGAGGCGGGCCGGGTGCGCCCGATCGTGCTGATGGCCGAAAAACCCGATGCGCTGTTTCCCGACGTTCCGCTGCTGAAGAATGAAATCGGCAGTGACTGGACGAACGGCGCATGGCGCGGGGTGGCGGGGCCCAAAGGCATGCCGAAAGAGATCGTGGACAAATTTGCGGCCGCCATCAAGAAGGTCTACGACTCGAAGCCTTACGCCGACTTCCTGGCCTCGCGCGGTTTCGGCGCGATGTGGGCAGGTCCAGAGGAATTCGGTGAATTCATGGCCAAGCAGGATGCCGAGAAGGGCGCGGTCATGAAGGCGGTCGGCTTGTCCAAATGAGGCTTGCCCGCCCTCGTTGAAAACCGATCGAACGCGGGCCAACGTTGCATACCGATCCACGGTTGTCGCGCCGTTCCGTGCTTCGCCGCGTCGTACGCCCGCGCGGCGTTGTTCGTCCTTCGAGGGATTCTGAATCGTGCGCGTAAACGACACCGTGATCGGAGCGGTCCTGCTGCTCTTGTCGCTCCTCGTGTTCTGGACGACCTTAAGCTTTTCAGCGATCCCCGGCCAGCCCTATGGCGCGGGGTTGTTTCCGCGCACCGTCAGCACCGGGCTCGCGATCGTGTCGGTGGTCCTGATCGTGCAGGGGTTGCGCAGCGGCGCGCGTCTACTCCAGATCGAGGCGACTACGGGCAACCGGTTGCTGGCTTTCGCGATCACCGTCGGCTCCCTCTTCTTTTATGTTTTCTTCTCCGACGCGCTCGGCTTCATCATCTGCTCCACGCTCATGCTGATCGCGCTGCTCTGGTCCTACGGGGTGCGACCCGTGCTGCTGCTGCCGCTGTCGATCGGCTCAACGCTGGTGATCCACACCGGCTTCTACAAGCTGCTGCACGTGCCCTTGCCCTGGGGTGTACTGGAACGGTTCGCGTGGTAAGCCACCCTCCCGCTGCCGCCTGAAACGGCCGCCTGCTACGGAAAGGAAATGGACGCCGTCCTCCTTGCCTTCCAGATGGTTGCTGGCCCGCAGGTGCTGCTGGCGATGATCGGTGCTGCCCTGTTCGGGCTGTTCGTCGGTGCAGTGCCCGGCCTCACCGCGACCATGGCCACCGCGCTGCTGGTGCCGGTCACGTTCTTCCTGCCACCGGTACCCGCAGTGGCAATGATGGTCACCGCCACCGCGATGGCGATCTTTGCCGGCGATATCCCGGGCTGCCTGGTGCGCATCCCTGGAACGCCCGCGTCGGCGGCCTACGTCGACGAGTCCTACTCGATGGCGCGCAAGGGTCAGGCCGAGACTGCATTGGGCGTCTCACTCGTTTTCTCGGCAATCGGCGGGCTGTTCGGAACCGTGGTGCTCATTTTCGGGGCGCCGGCACTGGCCGAAGTGGCGCTCAAGTTCAGTTCCTTCGAATATTTCTGGCTGGTATTGCTGGGGCTGACCTGCGCCGTGTTCATCACCGGCGACACCCCGCTGAAGGGTCTCGTCACCTTGTTTCTGGGCTTGCTGCTGGGCAGCGTTGGCTTGCAGAACCCGGCCGCGTATCCGCGCTTTACCTTCGGCTCGGCAGACATGCTCGCTGGCTTGAGCCTGATCCCCGCGATGATCGGTCTCTTCGCGATCTCGGAAATCCTGCGCTTTTCGCTCGCACCGGTGCACATCGAGAAAGTCACGCGCCAGATCGGCTCCGTATTCAAGGGCATGGGGGCGATGGTCAGCCGGTTTCGCTGGCAGGCGCTGCGCGGCAGTATCCTGGGTACGATCGTCGGGGCGCTGCCTGGCGCCGGAGCAGACATCGCAGCCTGGATGTCCTATGCGATGAGCCGCAAGCTTTCGAGGGAGCCGGAGTTGTACGGCACCGGTCACCCCGAGGGCCTGGCCGAGGCCGGCGCATCGAACAATGCTGCGCTGGCGGGTGCCTGGATCCCGGCGCTGGTCTTCGGCATCCCGGGTGATTCGATCACCGCGATCGTGATCGGCGTGCTCTACATGAAGAACATGAACCCGGGCCCGACCATTTTCATCAACAATCCGGAGAACATCTACGCGGTGTTCATGGTGTTCATCCTGGCCAACATCCTGATGCTTCCGCTGGGCTGGTTGTGCATCAAGACCGCCACGCGGATCCTGCGCACGCCACGCAACATCCTGATGCCGATGATCCTGATGTTCTGCGTGGTCGGATCGTTTGCCATCAACAATTCGAACTTCGATCTGTGGGTGTTGATCGGCTTCGGGCTGCTCGGCTGGTTTCTCGAGGCGCACGGCTTTCCAATCGCGCCAGCCATCCTCGGCATGATCCTCGGCACCATGCTCGAGGAGCACTTCATCACCTCGATGATCAAGGCCGACAACAACTGGATGGCCTTCTTCGAGCGCCCGATCGCCCTCGGACTGGCGATCTTCACGATCGGGCTCTGGCTGATGTCCGGCTGGTTCGCCTTGAAGCGGCAGATGGCACAGTCCGCAAAGCGCAAGACAAGCGCGGGATGACGCTCGGCACAGGGTCTTTGTACCCTGTGCGACAATCCACCGGTTTCTGAAACAGGGGCTTGCACGCCTCCTTGCTCCCACCAATGCTGCTCTGGGTTACGATCGCCGTTCTCACGCTCGCGGTCACCGCGATCATCGTCTGGCCGCTGTTCTCGAAGCGGCTGGCGCAGGGTGCGCCCGACGACGAACTCGAACGCCGGCTGGCGGTCTTCCGCGACCGGCGCGACGAAATTGCCCGTGAACATGCCGCCCGCCGCCTGAGTGACGGCGAAGCCGAGCAGGCCCAGGCTGACCTTTTGCGCCAGATGGCCGCGGAGTTGCCGGCCGAGGCGGCCGCCGCGCCGGCGCAGCCGATCGCCACGGCCTCCGGCGCAGCGCACTCGCGCGCCCCCCTGTATGTCGGGTTGCTGGTCGCGGTCCTTGTGCCACTGGTTGCGCTGGGCGTCTACCATGGCGTCGGTTCCCCCGAACTGGCGCTCGCGCAGCGCGGCGCGGATCCGGGCGCGGCCGGCAGCACCCAGGCGCAGTTCGATGCCCTGCTCGTACAGGTTCAGGACCGGTTGAAGACCAACCCGAAAGACGGGGAGGCGTGGGCGGTGCTCGCCGAGGCCTACAAGCTGGTCGGCAACCACGGCGCAGCGATCGAAGCATTTCAGCATGCGGTCGAATTGATGCCGCCAAATTCCCGGCTGCTGGCCGATTACGCCGAGTCCGCGGCGTTGAAGGCGGGCGGCGACTTCAGCGGCCGGCCCACCGCCCTGCTCGAGCAGGCGCTGCAGGTCGATCCTGAGGACCAGAAGGCGGTCGCCCTGATGGGAGCGGCGCGCTTCCGCGCCGGTGACCTGCCCCAGGCGCGACGCTATCTGCGGCAGTTGCTCGCGAGCCTGCCCCCGGAATCCGAATACGCGGTGCAAATCGGCGAGGTGGTCTCACGCATCAGCGCCCAACTCGGGGAAGCGCGCGCCACCGCTGCACAACCCCCGGGGCCGCTCGCCTCCGCAGGGGAAGCGCCGGTCGTCGGTGCCGACACGGGGCCAGCCGGCGTTTCGGCTTCTGGCGCTCCGACTTCCGGCGCGTCGGCCTCTGCCGCCCCTGCTACCGCAAGCTCGGCTGCAGCCGCCGACACGACGGTGCGCGGCACCGTGAGCCTTACCCCCGCGCTCGCCGCGCGCATGCCCGCAGGCGCGGTCCTGTTCATCGTGGCCAGGGCCACCGATGGCCCCCGGATTCCGGTTGCGGCACTGCGCATTCCCTCGCCGCAGCTTCCGCTCGAATTCGAACTGGGCGACGCGAACGCGATGGACCCCTCGCGGCTGCTTTCGGCAACTGGCTCGATTTCTCTCGAGGCCCGGCTCAGCGGCCCGGGCACCGCAATGCGCAGCGCCGGTGATCTGTACGGCACGGCGGCTACGGTGAAGCCGGGCGCGCACGGCGTGAAGATCGAGATCGATCAGGTTGTCGGACCGTGATCTCCGCGCTCGGCGCGGTCGAACTTGCCTGCGCCGTCGGAATCCGGACCCTGTTCGCAGGCCTGTCGTTCGAAATCCCCGAGGGCCGCTGGTTGATGTTGACCGGTCCGAACGGCACGGGCAAGACGACGCTGTTGCGCGCGCTCGTCGGGCTCGTGCGTCCGATCGCAGGCGAAGTGCGCTGGCATGGCGCGCCTCGGCGCGCCGGCAGCTCCGATTGGCAAGCTGTCTGCCTGTTCCAGGGCCATGCCGCCGGCTGGAAAGACGCTCTGTCAGTCACCGGGAACCTGCAACTGCAGTGCGAGCTCGACAACGGCGCGCCTCATGCCACTTCGGATGACCGGTCAGGGCGAAATGAACAGCCCGCGCGAGCCGATCGGCCTGCGAGAACCGATCAGCGTGCGCCAGCCGATCGGCCTGCGCGAATCGAGTCGCCGGAGCCGCCGACGATCGCTGAACTGCTCTCCCGGGTCGGCCTCGCCCGTCAGGCGCGCCTGCCCTTCGGCAGGCTCTCCGCAGGCCAGCGACGGCGTCTGTCTCTGGCCAGACTGGCTGCATCCCGGCGACCGCTGTGGCTGCTCGACGAGCCAACCACCGCGCTCGATGCGGCCGGCCAGTCGCTGTTTGGCGAACTCCTGGACGCGCACCTGGCGCGCGGCGGCGTGGCCGTGGTGGCGACTCACCAGCCGCTGCCAGTGCGCGCGCTACCGCTCGAGCTCTCGGTGGCGCGGTTCGCCAACCGATGACGGCGCCGATGGCGCTCCCGGCGCCGGCGACACTCTCGGCGCCGGCGGCGCTCTCGGTGCCGGCTGCGTTTACCTGGGCGTGCCGCCGCGACCTGAAACTTGCGGCGCAGTCGCGCGCCGAACTCGGCGTGGTGCTGGTCTTCTTCCTGCTGGTGGCGAGCCTCTTTCCTCTGGCCGTGAGCCCGGATCCGGCGCTGCTGCGCGCCATCGCATCCGGAATCGCCTGGGTGGCTGCGCTTTTGGCAACGCTACTCGGTCTGCCCCGGCTGTTCGCGGGCGACTGGGCCGACGGCACGCTCGAGCAGATCATGCTTGCGCCGGCGCCATTGCCGTCCCTGGTAGCCGGCAAGGTGTTCGCTCACTGGCTGGTCACCGGGCTGCCGCTGCTTGCCCTGGCGCCGCTGTCGGGGTTGCAGTTCGGCCTGGCGCCCGACGCGATCGGCGTGCTGGTCGCGTCGCTGGCGCTCGGCACACCGATCCTGTCGTGGTTGGGGGCGATCGCCGCAGCCCTCACACTCGGCGCGCGCGGCGGCGCCTCGCTCCTGGCGCTGCTGGTGCTGCCGCTGGCGGTTCCCGTGTTGATCTTCGGGGCGGGATCGGTCGAATCCCATATCGCCGGCCTGGGCGCCGATGCGCACCTGTCGCTGCTCGGCGCCGGCCTTATCGTGGCATGGGTCTTCGGGCCGTTCGCCACGGCCCTCGCGGTTAGAATTGCGCACGAGTGAAATGAAGACAAGCAGTTACTGGTTCCAGTTCGCATCGCCAGCGCGTTTTCATCCGCTGGCCGGACGCCTGATCCCGTGGTTCGGCTGGGCCGCGGCGCTGTTTGCGCTTGCCGGGTTGTATGTGGGGTTTCTTGTCGCCCCCACCGACTGGCAGCAGGGCGAGTCGTACCGGATCATCTTCATCCACGTGCCGGCAGCGTGGATGGCGATGTTCATCTATCTGGTGATGGCCTTCTGGTGCGCGATGTCTCTGGTCATGAACACGCGGCTGTCAGCGATGATGGCCCAGGCGCTGGCGCCCACCGGTGCCATGTTCGCCTTCGTCTCACTATGGACGGGTGCCTTCTGGGGCCGCCCGACCTGGGGCGCCTACTGGGTATGGGATGCGCGACTCACCTCCACGCTCATTCTTCTGTTCCTGTATCTCGGGTTCATGGCACTGCGTGCATCGATCGACGAACCGCGCCGCGCCGATCGGGCGGCCGCCCTGCTGGCGCTGGTCGGCGTAGTCAACGTGCCGATCATCTACTTCTCGGTTCGCTGGTGGAACACGCTGCACCAGGGCGCGACCATCTCCATGACCGCAGCACCGAAGATGGCTGAAACAATGATGACCGCAATGCTGCTCATGGCCCTCGCGGCCTGGGCCTACACAATCGCCGTGACACTGCACCGGGTGCGTAGCATCATGATCGAGCGCGAGGCACTGAGCGATTGGGTGGGTACCCTGAGAGGCACGGCGCGATGAGCGAGTGGCTGTCCATGGGTGGCCATGGCTTCTATATCTGGAGCGCCTACGGAATGCTGGCGCTGGCGGTGATCGTGGAACTGGTGTCACTGCGCAGGCGGCGCAAGGCGGCCTGGCAGTACGTGGATGACGCACGCGATGAATTCGCACACACGGCCGTAACGCCTGATATGACCCGGCATACAACCTCAACGGAATCGGCATGAAACCACGTCGGAAAAGACTTATCCTGATCCTGGTCGGCCTGGCCGCGATCGGCGTGGCGGTCACGCTCGTTCTGAACGCCTTTCGCAGCAATCTGGTGTTCTTCTACACGCCGAGCCAGATCGCGCAGGGCGAGGCGCCGACCGGACGAGCGTTCCGCATCGGCGGGTTGGTCCAGAGCGGCAGCATGCAGCGCGTGGGCGACGGCACCACGGTCACCTTCGAGGTGACAGACAACGTGAAGGCGATCCAGGTCGCCTACACCGGCATCCTTCCCGACCTGTTCAAGGAAGGCAAGGGCGTGGTGGCGCAGGGCTCGATTCAACCCGATGGCAGTTTCCACGCCAATCAGGTGCTGGCCAAGCACGACGAGAACTACATGCCGCCCGAGGCGGCGCATGCGCTCGAGCGCGCCGGCCAGCCGGTCGCCGCCTCGCGGAAACCCTGAACTCCACCGGACGGGGACATCATGACCGCTGAAATCGGACACTTCTCGATGGCGCTGGCCCTGGCGGTGGCGCTGGCGCTGGCGATCCTCCCCATGACCGGAAGCTTCATGCGCAGCGCCGGGGGTAAACGGCTGATGGCGGTCGCGCAGCCCGCATCGTACCTGCTGATGGCACTGGCGGTACTCGGTTTCGGCTGCCTGATCGCGCTCTTCGTCAACAACGACTTCAGCGTTCTGCTGGTTGCCACGCATTCGAACTCGGAGCTACCCCTGCACTACCGCGTGGCCGCCACCTGGGGATCGCACGAGGGTTCGCTGCTGCTGTGGGTGCTGATCCTTTCGGGCTGGGCATGTGCGGTCGCGCTTTTTTCGGATTCCCTGCCTGAAGCGATGCGCGCGCGCATCCTGTCCGTGATGGGGCTGATCGCGGTCGGCTTCCTGATGTTCCTGCTGTTCACCTCCAACCCGTTCGAGCGCCTGATCCCGGCGGCAGCCGAGGGGCGCGACCTGAACCCGCTGCTTCAGGACGCGGGCATGGTGTTTCATCCGCCGCTTCTTTACATGGGCTATGTGGGCTTGTCGGTGGCCTTCGCCTTCTCGGTGGCCGGTCTGATCGGAGGTCGCTTCGACGCCGCCTGGGCGCGCTGGGCGCGCCCCTGGACAACGGTCGCCTGGGGCTTTCTCACAGTGGGCATCGCGCTCGGTTCGTTCTGGGCCTATTACGAACTCGGCTGGGGCGGCTGGTGGTTCTGGGATCCGGTGGAGAACGCGTCGTTCATGCCCTGGCTGGTCGCCACTGCGCTGATCCACTCGTTTGCGGTCACCGAAAAGCGCGGCACCTTTCGTAGCTGGACCGTGTTGCTGGCGATCGTCGGCTTCAGTCTGAGCCTGCTTGGCACCTTCCTTGTGCGCTCCGGCGTCCTGACCTCGGTGCACGCCTTCGCTACCGATCCGGCCCGTGGCATCTTCATCCTCGCCTTCCTCACGATCATCGTCGGCGGCTCATTGATCCTGTTCGCGTGGCGCGCCTCGGCCATCGGCAACGGCCCGGCGTTCGGCGCCGTGTCCCGGGAATCGATGCTGCTAGCAAACAACATCGTGCTCGCCGTTGCCATGGCGGCAGTCTTTCTCGGCACCCTCTATCCACTGGTGCTCGATACCCTCGACATGGGCAAGATTTCGGTCGGCCCGCCTTACTTCAACTCGGTGTTTTTCCCGATCATGGCGCCTGCGCTGTTCCTGATGGGCGTGGCGCCGCTGGCGAAATGGAAGAGCACATCGCTCCCCGAGCTTTCCCACCGCTTGCGCTGGGCCTTTGCGATTTCCGTCGTCACTGCGCTGCTGTTGCCCTTCACCATCGACGGATTCCGGCCGCTGACGAGCATCGGCCTGATGTTTTCACTGTGGATCGTCGCAAGCTTCGTGGTGTCCTTGAACCTCATGCTGCGCGCGCCCGACGGTCGCCTTGCGCCGCACCGGGCTCGCCTGTATCCGGCCAGCGTCTGGGGCATGCACCTCGCGCATCTGGGCATCGCTGCCTTCGTGGCCGGCGTCACCCTGGTGAGCAGCTACTCGATCGACCGTGAACAGCGCATCGAGCCGGGCCAGGTGATCGAACTGGGCGACTACTCCTTGCGTTTCGTCGGTCTTGCCAACGTGAAGGGGCCGAACTGGGACGCCGTACGCGGCACCTTCGAGGTGCGCCGCGCCGGCAGTGATCAGCCGATCGCCCTGCTCCACCCCGACAAGCGCACCTACCGCGCCTCGGGCCAGGCCATGACCGAGGCGGCGATCGACCGCAGCCTGGTTCGCGACGTCTACATCTCGATGGGCGAGCCAGTGGGGGGCAACGCGTGGATCGTGCGCGCCCACATCAAGCCGTTCGTCAACTGGATCTGGCTGGGCTGCATCATGATGGCGCTGGGCGGTTTTGTCGCGATCGGCGACCGTCGCTATCGCCGCCGCCTGGCGACCCGCCAAGCCGGCGCGACCGCCACCGGCGGGCAACCCGCCTGACGACCGAAAAGCGCCGAATGAGACTGCTACGCTTCCTCCTGCCGATCGCGCTCTTCGCAATCGTTGCTCTCTTTCTGTACAAGGGACTCGACCACGATCCGCGCACCCTGCCCTCGCCGCTGATCGGCAAGGCCGCACCTGCGTTCACCTTGCCGGTGCTCGGCCGGGAAACCGAAAACTGGTCTCCCGAGGCGCTGCGCGGACAGGTCTGGCTGCTCAATGTATGGGGTTCCTGGTGCGCCGCCTGCCGCGTCGAGCACCCGCTGCTCAACGAACTCGCCAGGACGCGCAGCGTGCCGATCATCGGGCTCGCCTGGAAGGACAAACCCGAGGCATCGACGGGTTGGCTGCAACGGCTCGGCGATCCTTACTCGGTCGTGATCAGCGACCTCGACGGGCGCGCGGGAATTGACTGGGGCGTCTACGGCGCGCCCGAAACCTTCCTGATCGACAAGAAGGGAACGATCCGCTTCAAGCACGTCGGCGCAATCACGCCCGAGTTGTTGCAGACGCGGTTAATGCCCCTGGTGCGGGAACTGCAGGCGGCATCATGATCGTCTCGAGCCCGGCCGGGTCCTCGTCCCCTCGTTCGTCCCCTCGTTCGTCCCCTCGTTCGTCCCCTCGTTCGTCGCCCTTTGCGCGGCTCGCGCAGGCGCTCCTGCTCGTTGCTGTCCTGGGAATGACTGCAGGGGCGCCGCACGCGCAGACCGGCCCCCAAGCCGGCACCGACACGATGGATCCGCGGCTCACCGACCCGGGCGCAGTGGAACGCTACCGGCACCTGGCAGGTGAACTGCGCTGCCTGGTCTGCCAGAACCAGACGCTCGCGGATTCGGACGCCTCGCTTGCCGTCGATCTGCGCCACCAGGTCGAGGCGATGATCGTCGAAGGCCAAAGCGACGATCAGATCAAGGAGTACCTCGTCGATCGCTACGGCGAGTTCGTTCTCTTTCGCCCACCGGTGCAGCGCAGCACCTGGCTGCTCTGGTTCGGACCGTTCGGCCTGCTCGCGATCGGAGCGGGCGTCTGGTGTGCAATGCAACGCCAGCGTAAACCGGCCGCCGACGGCAAGGACGCGCAAGGCCGGCCTTCCGGCACGCCCACCGCCGCAAGCGACGCGAGCAACGCATCGGCTGCCGCAGAACTTGATCGCGCCCGGCGGATGCTCGACGGCAGTTGACTCGGCAGGTGCCCTGTTCGCCGCGCAAGTGACCCGGTCCTGCCGTGGATCAGTGGCCTAACCCGGGCCGTCGCCGGTCGTGCCGACGGATGGCCATGGCGAGCGCAACCGTTGCGAGGGCAGCGGCGCCCGTGATCATCCACGTTGAGGACCAACCACCGCTGTACTGCGCCAGCGCGGCAACCAGGGGCGGCAACAGGAGTTGCCCCACGCTCGAGCCTTGCTGCATCAGTCCCACTGTCGTCGATACCGCCGACGCATTCGGCGCATAGAACGGCGCGCTTGCAAACAGTGTCCCCGGGATCAGGCCGCCAGTGGCCGACAGCACAACGATCGCCGCGTAACGCAGGACGAATGGCGCCTCGCTACCAAACGCGAGCCATGCGGTAAACGCCATCGCACAACCCGTGGAGGCAATGAGCGAGTGCCGCTGGAAACCCCTCTGGAGCAATACTCCGGACGCCAGATTGCCGATCACGTTCGCCAGCACCGCAGCGGCGGTCAGCAGCGCGCCGACCGCCGTTGCGACACCGGCCTGCGCATACACACTGGGCAAAAAGCTGAAGATGGCGACGAACTGGCCCGCGTAGAAGAGAAAACACAGCGCGAGCAACCACGGGCCTCCACTGCCGGCCGTGGCCAGGACGTTGTGCGCGAGAGTCGAGGACGCCACAGGGTGCGCCGCAGCCGCCGCCTTCACCGAAGGCGCCTGGCGCGGCAGCACCAACACGATCACCGCCGCCCAGATGACCGCAGTGATGCTCGCGATCCACCAGGCCAGACGCCAGCCGCCGATCGCCATGAGCCAGGGCGTCGAAACCAGTGCCAGGCTCATCCCCGCCGGCATATAGGCGCCCCAGATGCCGAGCCAGCCACGCAGCGACGCTGCGGGCACGCATCGGCGAAGCAGCGCCGGCCCGGGCAGCACGGCGAGCAGAAAGCCGATGCTTTCGATGCCACGACTGGCGAACAACAATGCCGGCGTGGTGGCCAGGGTGCCCAGCGCGCTCGCCATCCCGGTGAGCAACAATCCCAGGGCCATGACGCGGTGTGCGCCGACCCGATCGGCGATCGAGCCCCCGACGATGCCGAACAAAGCGCCGCCGAGCGTGAACAGCGACACCATCCAGCTGACCTGAACCAGCGTGAGCGCAAATTCCTGTTGCATCGCCGAAAGCGCGGGCGGCAACTTGCCGTAGTTCAGCGCAGTTGCCAAGCCGGCCAGCACCACGATGCTCGCCGGGCCGATCGATCCGCGCGGCTCGGAGCCCGACGAAACGGAAGAGCCCGATCTGCCCGTAGCCGGCCGAGCAACGCGACCCGGCACGGCGGCGGACAGCCCGGATAGATCGGCGACGGTCGTCAGTGTGCGGCGTGTCCCGCTTGTCCGGCGTGAGCGGCGTCACCAGCGCCCTTCGCACCCATGGCCTCGACGCGCATCGATACAGCGACTTCGCCGGCCTTCTCGAAGCGCAGCTTCAGCGGAACCGTCTCACCAGCCTTCAGGGGTGACTTCAGGTCGATGAACATCAAGTGCAGCCCGCTCGGGCGCAGTTCCAGCGTCTTGCCCGCCGGCACATTGACCGAAGGCACCTCGCGCATCCGCATCACGTTGTTCTCCATCGACATCGTGTGCAGTTCAACGCTCGCCGAGGCCGGTGAGCTCGCGCCCATCAGTCGATCGTCAGCCCCATGATTGGCTACCGTGAGATATCCGCTGCCCACGCTCTGCCCAGGCGCAGTGGCCCGCATCCAGCCGTTCTCTACCTGCAGGTTGCCCACAGACGCGCTCGAGGCGCCAGCGGTCGCGCCGCCGGCAGCCTTGGCCTGCGCCGGTGGCGCGCTCGGTACGCCGGCGGCGGACTGAGCGTGTGCCGCGGACGTCGCTGCAATGGCGAAGCCGAGCGCGAGCGCGCCCACAAACGACGAGAAAGAGAGATGCACGAACATTGATTGACTGCCTGTAGGAAAGAGGGGAGCCGTTGGCCGATTCTACTGACCTTGTGCGGACCCGGCGCCCAGCGCGCCCGGAGTACCGCGATCGCCCAGGACGCGCGTGCGACCCGGTGATTCAGCCGCGTTGACGCCCGAAGAATGGATACTGAGGATCATGATAGCCGGCGGTCGACGCGTGCCCCGCTACCACCAGTTGATCGACGATCGCCTCGTCCTCGTCGCTCCAGTCATGCGCAAGCGCTGGGAAATAGTCGCGAAGCTGAGCCAGCGTCCGGGGGCCGGCGATGACCGAGCTTAACGTCCGGTTTGCCAGCAGCCAGGCGATCGCGAACTGCAGCAGCGTGATACCACGCGCCTCGGCATGAACCTTCAGCTTCTGGGCGATCGCGAGCGATTCCTCGCGCCACTCGGTCTCCAGGATCCGGCGGTCACCGCGCGCTGCACGGCTTCCCTCGGGCGGCGCGCTGCCCGGCAGGTACTTTCCGGTGAGAACGCCGCGCGCGATCGGGCTGTAGGGCACCACGCCCATGCCGTAATGGGCGCACGCCGGCAGCACTTCGACCTCGGGCTGGCGGTTCAGCAGGTTGTAGTAGGGCTGGCACACTGCCGGCGCCGGCATACCCATCTGCGCGGCGAGCCGCACGACCTCGGCGATTCGCCAGCCGCGAAAATTCGACACGCCCCAGTAGCGAACCTTGCCTGCGCGAATCTGCACATCCACCGCGCCCAGCGCCTCTTCGAGGTTCTCGTCTTCGAAGTCCCGATGCAGGTACCAGATGTCGAGATAGTCGGTTTGCAGGCGCGCGAGGCTCGCATCGAGTTCGTGCTGCAGCCACTTGCGCGAATAGCCCACCTGGTTTGGACCATCGGCCATCCGGTTGCCGACCTTCGAGGCCAGCACCCAGGTGTCGCGGTCGCCCTTCAAAAGGCCGCCGAGCATCGATTCGGAGGCGCCGCGAGTGTAGACATCGGCGGTATCGACGAAGTTGATTCCGCCTTCACGGCAATAATCGATGATCGCCGCAGCTTCCTCTTCCCCGGTCTGGTCACCAAACATCATGGTGCCAAGGCACAGTTCAGACACTTTCAGGTTGCTGCGACCCAGCCGGCGATATTTCATGGTGCGCTTCCACGCTCGAGGGAAGTCCGACGGTAGCTGATCCGCGGGCCGATGTCAGGCCAGGTACGCGCTCATCCGTTCCGACAAACGCTTGCGCGCCCGATGCAGTCGCACCCAGCAATTCGCCTCGCTGATCGACAGCGCGCGGCAGACCTCGCTGGTCTCGGCGCCGTCGAGCACCTGCATGACGAAGACGTCTTTCAGGGTTGCCGGTAACGCCTCGATCTCGCTGTGCAGGGCGTCGCCAAGCCGGTTTCGCGCCACCTGGCGCAGCGGATCGTCGTAGCCCGGATCGCGTCGGAATGCCAGCCGATCGAGCTCGGACTCGGAGTTCTCGTCATCGCCGTCGCGGGCCGCGTTGATCGAGACATATCGGCTTTCCCGGCGAAAGGTGTCCTGAATCTTGTGATTGAGGATGCCGATCAGCCAGGTGCGCAAGGTCGACTGTCCTTGAAACGATTGACGATTTGACAAAGCAGCGGTGAGCGCCTCCTGCACGGCGTCTTCCGCTAGTTCCTCGTCGCGGATCTTGCGCCGTGCGAAGCGCAGCATCGCGGCGCGGTGCTCGGCCAGTTGCACAGGTGCGGGCATGGCGATCGGGGCCCGATCGGCCTGTTCGCCTGATTGCGACCGGGCAGTTTCGCTGGCCTGCACGCCGCGGGTTCGGGCATCGCTCGACTGCATCGATTCGACCTGCTCGGGTCCGGCCACGATCGCGAGGGAGGCCGCTTGCGAGGTGGTCACGCGGAAACATCGCGGCTGACTTGCGGTGAGCAAGGTCATCGACTCTCTCCTGTATTTCAGGAAATTCTGAGCGCCCCTGCTCTCGCACCCGTCACGGAAAGATCACCGTTTGATAACGGATTGCAACTTAGTGCAAAGGGCAAGTCGTAAGCGTGGTGGTCCGCGCGGGACTTATGCCGCGGGGGTTTGCTATGCTCGATTCGGTGGAGAAGAGAATTCTGGTCGTAGAGGATCAGCGCGACATCGCGGATCTGATCGCGATGCATCTGCACGACCTCGGCCATCAGGTCGATTGCGTCCATGACGGCGTGGACGGATACGATGCGGCGCACTCCAACCGTTACGATCTCATCGTTCTCGACGTGATGCTGCCCGGCCGCGATGGGCTCGATATCGTGCGCGAACTGCGCATCGAACGCGTCACGACGCCGGTCCTGATGCTCACGGCGCGCTCGAGCGAGATCGACCGGGTTCTCGGGCTCGAGCTCGGAGCCGACGACTACCTCACGAAGCCGTTTTCGATTCCGGAGCTGCAGGCACGGGTCAAGGCGATGCTGCGCCGCGTAGATATGCATGCGCCGGCTGCCGCGACCGATCCCCATGCCCGCATGCAGGCCGATGAACTGCGAATCGACTGTGTGAGCCGCGAAGCGCAGTTGAACGGACGGCCCGTCCCGCTCACCGCCAGGGAGTTCGACCTCCTTGCGCATTTCGCCCGTAACCCTGGGCGTGCATTTACCCGGATGCAACTGCTCGACGCTGTCTGGGGCACGACCTTCGAGGGCTACGAGCACAACGTCAACACTCACATCAACCGCCTGCGCGCCAAGATCGAAACGGACCCGGCGAACCCCCGCTACGTGCTCACGGTGCGCGGCGTAGGCTACCGCTTCACCGATCGGCATTGATGAAATCGCTGCAGGCCCGGGTATTGCTGCTCGTGGTCGGCTTCGGGCTGGCTACGGCGGTCTTGCTGGCGCTGATCATGTACTCGTCGGTGCGTCAGTACTACAGCGATTGGGTCTACGACAAGTCGAGCCGCTTCGCCGAGCGCATCGTGGAAACGCAGCCCGACCTGTGGGGCGATTATCTGCGCAACCCTGCAGCATTCGGCCAGCAGTTGCGCCAGTACACGCGGTACTCGCCCAAGACCACTCTGTACCTTCTCGACACCCAGGGCCGCGTGCTGGCCAGCACCGGCGCAAGCCAGCCCTTCTGGGAAAGCCTCAGGGTCGACCTGGAACCTGTCCGGGCCGCCCTGGGCACGGATCCGGATCTGCCCATTCACACGACCGACCCGGAACGGCAGGGAGCGCTCAGCCTTGCCGCCGCGCGTCCGGTGCAGCACGCAGGCGTCATTGCCGGCTGGCTCTTCGTGGTGCCGCGCGACGTCGATCTGAGTGCGCAGATGTCCGAGATGTTGCGCAGCTACGCGATTCGCACTGCCGCCAAGGTCGCCCTGGCAACGATCGCCATCGGCGCGTTGCTCACGCTTGCCATGATTACGCTGCTGACCCGGCCACTGACCTCGCTCACGCGCGCCACCGAGCAGGTGCGCAACTCGGGATTCAACGACGAGCTTTCGGACAGCGCCTTTCCGGCCAGCGAGCGCGATGACGAGATCGGCCGCCTGAGCCGAACCTTCGGCGATGCGTTCGGGCGTCTCAGGCTGGAGACCGAGCGCGTACACACCATTGACGAAAAGCGCCGGGAAATGGTCGAGAGCGTCTCACATGATCTGCGCACGCCGCTCACTGCGCTGATGGGCCAGCTCGAAACGATCCGGCTCAAGCACGAAACGCTGTCGGAGGAGGCACGCCGGCAACTGCTCGAGCGGGCCCTGCACAATGCGGAGCATCTGCGCCGGCTGACTGAAGCGCTTGCCGATCTGGCCAGGTTCGACAACCCGGACTTCCGGGCCCAGCCCGAGCCGATCGCGATCGGCGAGTTGGCCGACGACGTCGTCCAGCGCTTCGCGATCAGCGCGCAGGAAGCTGGCCTGACACTCGATATCGATTACCCGGACGGTCTGCCGCTGGCCCCCGTTGATGCAGCACTGATCGAACGGGCGCTGGCGAACCTGCTCGACAACGCGCTGCGAATCACGCCGGCTGGCGGCCGTGTTCTCGTGCGGGTGCGGCGTGAGGGCCCCGACGTGCGGCTCGAGGTGATCGACTCGGGCCCCGGCGTCGCGCCCGAGGATCAGTCGCGTGTGTTCGAGCGCTTCTTCCAGGGCAGCAGCGCGCGCGACCACCGGGGCAGCAGCGGGCTCGGACTCGCAGTCGTCAGGCGAGTGGCCGAACTGCACGGAGGCCGCGCCGGCCTGAAGACCGAACCGGGCCGTGGTTCGACCTTCTTCATCGAATTGCCGCTGTCCCCTGCACGCCGGTGACCGCCACTCGCGCCGCACCCTGGCGCCGCATCGCCCACCTCGATATGGACGCCTTCTATGCGTCGGTCGAGTTGCTGCGCCGGCCCGCGCTGCGCGGCCTTCCGGTCGCGATCGGCGGCAACGCGGACCCCGGGAGCCGAGGCGTGGTGACGACCGCAACCTACGAAGCGCGCAGGTTCGGAATCCACTCCGGAATGGCACTGCGCCGCGCCGCCGACCTGTGCCCTGAGTGCGTGTTCCTGCCGGTCGACTTTGCCGAATACCGGTTGTGGTCGCGTCGTTTCAAGGCGGCGATCGCAACCGTGACCGACCGGATCGAGGATCGCGGCATCGACGAGGTTTACATCGACCTGAGCGCTCTCATCGGTGTACGCATCGACGCAGGCGAGGCGATCGCCCGCGAGATCCAGCGCCGTGTTGCTGAAGCAACCGGCCTGAGCTGCTCGATCGGGGTGGCACCGAACAAGCTGCTGGCCAAGATTGGCTCCGAACTCGACAAGCCGGGCGGCGTCACCGTGCTCGACGAGGCCGACCTTGCCGAACGCATCTGGCCCTTGCCGGCGCGCCGGATCAACGGGATCGGGCCGAAGGCCGACGCCCGGCTCGAGGAGCTGGGCATCCGCAGCATTGGCGATCTCGCCGCCTCCCCGCTGGAATACCTGATTGCGCAGTTCGGCGCCCACTATGGCGCCTGGTTGCACGACGCCGCCCATGGCCGCGATGCCCGCGAACTGGTCACCGAAAGCAATCCGCGCTCGCTCAGCCGGGAAACCACCTTCGAGCGCGACCTCGACCCGGTGCGCGACTTCCAGGCGCTGGCCAGGGTCCTGAACATGTTTTGCGAAGAGATTGCCGCAGACCTTCGCCGGCGCGGCTATGCCGGGCGCAGCGTCGGGGTGAAGGCACGCTACAGCGATTTCCGCACGGTCACCCGCGACTTGACGCTGCCGCAAGCGCTTCAAGACGAACGCGACATCCGTCGCGCGGCCTTCGATTGCCTGCAGCGGGTACCTGCCACGCGGCGCTTGCGACTGCTCGGCGTGCGCGTCGGTGCGCTCAGCGAGCGTCCCCCCTGAATGAGCCGCTCGAGCGCTTCGTGCCCGGAAGCCATGCGCGGCCAGGGCGCAGTGCAGATCGCGCCCTTATAATCGACTACTCGACATTTCGAACGGCAGAAGATGAGCGATATCCGCAAAGTGGTGCTCGCCTATTCGGGCGGACTGGACACCTCGGTGATCCTGAAATGGCTTCAGGACACCTACGACTGCGAAGTCGTCACCTTCACCGCCGATATCGGCCAGGGCGAAGAAGTCGAGCCGGCGCGCGAGAAGGCGCAGAGGCTCGGAGTGCAGAAGATCTACATCGAAGATCTGCGCGAAGAATTCGTGCGCGACTTCGTGTTTCCGATGTTTCGCGCCAATACCGTCTACGAGGGCGAGTATCTGCTCGGCACCTCGATCGCGCGACCCCTGATCGCCAAGCGCCTGGTCGAGATTGCCCGTCGCGAGAAGGCCGACGCGATCTCGCACGGCGCGACTGGCAAGGGCAACGACCAGGTGCGCTTCGAGCTCGGTGCGTATGCGTTGATGCCGAACGTGAAGATCATCGCGCCCTGGCGCGAATGGGACCTGCTGTCGCGCGACAAGTTGCTCGCCTACGCGGACCAACACGGCATTCCCGTGGACTTCAAGAAGCGCACGGGCGGCGGTGCGCCGTTCTCGATGGATGCGAACCTGCTGCACATCTCCTACGAGGGCGGCGTTCTCGAAGATCCGGCCGCCGAACCTCCGGCCAAGGGAATGTGGCGCATGACGGTCGCGCCCGAGAAGGCGCCGAATCGCCCGGAAGATGTCGAACTCGAATTTGAACGCGGCGACCTCGTCGCGATCAACGGCGAGCGGATGAAGGCGCACGAGTTGCTGGCCGAGTTGAACCGGCTCGGCGGCATGCACGGCGTGGGTCGGCTCGATCTGGTCGAAAACCGATACATCGGCATGAAGTCGCGCGGTTGCTATGAAACTCCGGGCGGCACGGTGCTGTTGCGCGCGCATCGCGCCATCGAATCACTGACGCTGGATCGCGAAGTAGCGCATCTGAAAGACGACCTGATGCCGCGCTACGCCAGCATGATCTACAACGGCTACTGGTGGGCGCCCGAGCGCGAGGCGCTGCAGGCGCTGATCGACCACACCCAGGCACCGGTCAGTGGCACGGTCACCGTGCGCCTCTATAAGGGCAACGTCATGATCGCGTCGCGCAAGTCGGCGAACTCCCTGTTCGACGAGCGCATCTCCACTTTCGAAGACGACGCGGGAGCCTACGACCAGTCCGACGCCGAAGGCTTCATCAAGCTTAACGCCCTGCGCTTGCGGATTGCGGCAAACAAACGAGGCATCGCCGGCGTGGGTAAACCGACGAAACGCGCGGCGGCGAAGGCTTCGTCTGCGAAGACCGATTCTGGCAAGCGAGACGCGAAGGCGGGTCCGGCGAAACCCGAGGTCGATGCCGCCCCTGCGACCGATGCCAGGGTGGGCTCGGCGACCGACGACAGGGAACCGGCCGCCGATGAACCCGTAAGCGCAAAGCGCGTACGCGAGTAATCGGGAGCGCCCGGAGACGATGCCTGTTGTCACCGTTGCCGGCGCTCACCTTGCTTTCGGACACGTTGCGCTGCTCGATGGCGTCGATCTTTCGATCGATTCCGGAGAACGCGTTGCACTGATCGGACGCAACGGCAGCGGCAAATCGTCGCTGTTGCGCGCAATCGCAGGCGTCTCGCAACTGGACGAGGGCGAGATCGTGCGCCAGGCGGGCATGTCGATCGCCTGGGTTCCCCAGGAACCCTCGTTTGAGCCTGGCCATTCGGTCTTCGATGCGGTTGCCGGCGGCCTGGCCGAAGACGCGGCGCAACTCGCCGAGTATCAGCGCCTCACGGCCTCGATCGCCGGAGCCCATGAGGCTCACGAAGCGCGCCGGGGCGAGCAAGGCGGCCGCGCGAGCGCCGCCCCGAACCACATACAGGCGCTCGAGCGCCTCGGCGAACTGCAGGCCGCGCTGGACGCCTCGGGCGCCTGGGCGCTGTCGCACCGGATCGATGGCGTACTCGATCGGCTCGTCCTGGACGGCGCCCAGCCAATCGATGCACTGTCCGGCGGCATGCGCAAGCGCGTTGCACTGGCACGCGCCCTGGTGGCCGAACCCGACCTGCTGCTGCTTGACGAACCGACCAACCATCTCGACATCGAATCGATCGCCTGGCTCGAGGATCTGCTCGCATCCCGGCAAGGAGCCGTACTCGTGGTCAGCCATGATCGGCGCTTTCTGGACCGGATCGCAACTCGCATTATCGAACTCGACCGCGGCCGTCTTCGCTCCTATCCGGGCAACTTCGCAGCCTGGCAGGCTCGCAAGGCCGACGAACTCGCGCAGGAAGTCGTCATCGACGCCAAGTTCGACCGGATGCTGGCGCAGGAAGAGATCTGGATCCGCAAGGGCGTGCAGGCGCGCCGCGCCCGCGACGAAGGCCGGGTGCGGCGCCTCGAGGCGCTGCGCCGGGAGCGTGCCGCGCGCCGCAATCGCCTCGGTCAGGTGTCGCTGGCGCTGGATTCGAGCGAGCGCTCCGGACGCCTTGTTGCCGAATTGAGCGGTGTCTCGAAGACCTGGGGCTCGAACACCGTGGTGCGCGACTTCGATACGATCATTCAGCGCGGCGATCGCGTCGGCTTCATCGGTCCGAACGGCTCCGGCAAGACGACGCTGCTCAAACTGATTCTCGGCGACATCGATCCCGATGCGGGAATGGTCAGGCGCGGCACCGGCTTGCAGATCGCCTACTTCGATCAATTGCGCGAGCGTCTGGACGACGACGCCATGCTGGCGGACACGATCAGTCCGGGCTCCGAGTGGATCGAGATCGAGGGCCGTCGCCTGCATGTTACGGGCTACCTGGGCCGCTTCCTGTTCCCTCCCGAGCGTGCCCGATCGCTGGTGAAGAGCCTTTCCGGCGGGGAGCGCAACCGCCTGCTGCTGGCACGCCTGTTCGCGCGTCCCGCCAACCTGCTGGTGCTCGACGAGCCGACCAACGATCTCGATATCGAAACCCTCGAGCTTCTCGAGGAACTGCTCACTGAGTATCCCGGCACCCTGCTGCTGGTCAGCCATGACCGCACCTTCCTCGATAACGTCGTCACACAGACGATCGTGTCAATGGGCAATGGCCGCTGGCGCGAGTATGCCGGCGGCTGGACCGACCTCGAGGCTGCGCGGGCTCATGAAGCGAAGCTGGCGCAGGCAACGGGCCAGGCTTCGACCAGCGCGGCAAGCGCGGGCAGCGCGGCGAAGACCCGACGTTCGGCGGCGGAGCCCGCCGTCAAGCTGAATTATCGCGAACAACGCGAACTCGAGACGCTGCCTGCGCGAATCGAGGCGCTCGAAACCGAACAGAAGACGCTCGAGGCGCAGATGGCTGATCCGGCCAGCTACCAGCCGGGCGGCGACGCAACACGCAGCCTGCGCGAGCGCTTCGATGCGATCGAAGCCGAGTTGCTCGAGGCGCTCGAGCGCTGGGAGACACTCGAGTCGCGCCGATCGTCTTGATTCACTGGACACCAAGGGAGTTTGATGATGCCGTCGTTCGACGTAGTCTCCGAAGCCGATGCCGTTGAGGTGCGCAACGCGCTCGACCAGGCCAACAAGGAAATCACCAATCGCTTCGATTTCAAAGGATCCGACTCGCGCATCGAACAAAAGGAGCGCGAGCTTACTTCGTTCGCCGACGACGAATTCAAGTTGGGGCAGGTTCGCGACGTGCTGATCGCGAAATTTGCCAAGCGCGGCGTCGATGTGCGCTTTCTCGACTGGGGCGATCCCCAGAAGATCGGCGGCGACAAGATGAAGCAGACGATCACCGTGCGCCACGGTGTATCTTCCGATCACGCAAAAAAGATCGTGCGCCTGATCAAGGACAGCAAGCTGAAGGTGCAGGCGTCGATCCAGGGCGACGCGGTACGGATCAACGGCGCCAAGCGCGACGATCTGCAGGCGGCCATCGCGCTGCTCAAGAAAGACATCACCGACGTGCCACTGGCCTTCCAGAACTTTCGCGATTGAAACGCAAGCGCCGCGCTGCGCGTGACGAAGGCGCCTGCGAAGCCGCGGGTCGATGTCGTCGCGAGAGAGTTGCGCGCGCCCCGCGCGCTCAGCCTTCGATGCGCGCGAACGCCGAGTGGTTGTGGATCGACTCGAAGTTCTCGGCCGTGACGACCCAGCGCGAAATGCGCGGATCAGCGCGTAGCGAGGACGCCACATCGCGCACCAGATCCTCGACAAACTTCGGGTTGTCGTAGGCGCGCTCGGTCACATGTTTTTCGTCGACCCGCTTGAGCAGCCCATATAGTTCACAGGAAGCTTCGGCCTCGGCGATCGCGATCAGTTCCACGGGATCGACCGGCTCCGACGACTCGATCGTGATCGTGACATGCGAGCGCTGATTATGCGCACCGTAGGCCGAGATGCTCTTGGAGCAGGGGCACAGGCTCGTGACCGGCACCACCACGCTCAACTGCGCGCGCGGCTCGACCGCATCGCCATCGACCACGACTGAAACCTCGTAGTCCATCAGGCTGGCAACGCCCGATACCGGCGCGGTCTTGCGCACGAAGATTGGCAGCCGCACTTCGATACGACCCGCATGCGCCTCGAGCACGCGCAGCATCTCGCCATGCATGGCCACCACGCCGGCCGCGTCGAGCGCCGGCTCGCCGGCAGCCAGTCGACGCTCGAGCAAGGCGATGAAGCGAGACATGTGGGTGCCTTTCTGGTTCCCCGGCAGCGCCACGAAAAGGCCGAACAGCGCAACGCTCGGCTGCTCTGCGTCTGCATCGCCGATCGAGCGCCAGCGCAGCGGGTAGCGCAGGCCCTTCACCCCGACTTGCTGGATCGGCAACTCGCGCCGATCCAGGCTGCCCTGCACATCCGGCATGACTTCGGCCAACAGTGCGCTGGTGTCGCGTACGTTCAAGAGCGATTCTCCATCGGTTCGGTGCGCTGCGCGGTTTGCATCGATGCGGCGAAGCGCTCCCGGATCGAGCGCTCGATGCCCGCTGCATCGAGCCCTTCGAGCCGCAGCAACTGCGCCTGCTCGCCATGATCGATGAAACGATCGGGAAGACCGAGTTGCAGCAGCGGCAGCACCATGCCGGCAGCGGCCATCGCCTCGGCCACGGCGCTGCCGGCGCCGCCCATCACGACATGCTCCTCGACGGTGACGAGAGCCTCGTGGCTGCCGGCAAGCTGTTCGATCATCGCTGCGTCGAGCGGCTTCACGAAGCGCATGTTGACCACGGTAGCGTCGAGCGCCTCGCCAGCCACGAGCGCCGGCGCAACCATCGTTCCGAAGGCCAGGATCGCGATCCGCCGGCCCTTGCGGCGCAGATCGGCGCGCCCGAGCGGGATCTCGACCATCTCCTGCGAAACCGCGACCCCGGGTCCGGCGCCGCGCGGATATCGAACCGCGGCGGGACCCTTGTGCAGGAAAGCGCTGTAGAGCATCTGCCGGCACTCGTTTTCGTCGGACGGCGCGTAGACGACCAGGTTCGGCACGCAGCGCAGGAACGCGAAATCGTAGGCGCCCGCGTGCGAGGCGCCGTCGGCGCCGACCAGCCCGGCTCGATCGAGCGCGAACATCACCGGCAGGTTCTGCAGCGCCACATCGTGGATCAACTGGTCGTAGCCGCGCTGCAGGAAAGTGCTGTAGATGGCGACCACCGGCTTGAGCCCTTCGCAGGCGATGCCGGCAGCGAAGGTGACGGCGTGCTGCTCGGCAATGCCGACGTCGAAATAGCGCTTCGGAAACCGCTTCTCGAACTCGACCAGCCCGGAACCTTCGCGCATCGCGGGCGTGATCGCCACGAGCCGCTCGTCGGCCGCCGCCATGTCGCATACCCAGGCGGAAAACACCTGGGTGTAGGTCAGCCGGGAGGGCCCGGCGGGCGCGCAGATGCCCTTGCTCGGATCGAAGCGCCCGGGGCCGTGATACAGCACGGGATCGGCCTCGGCGAGCTTGTAGCCCTGCCCCTTGCGCGTTACGACGTGCAGGAACTGCGGTCCGCGCAGCTCGCGAAGGTTCTGCAAGGTCGGCACCAGCGCGTCCAGATCGTGGCCGTCGATCGGGCCGAAATAGTTCAGCCCCAGCTCTTCGAACAACGTGCCCTGCCCCACCAGCCCCTTGGCGTGCTCTTCGAGCTTGCGCGCCACGGCAAGCAGCGGCGGAACACTCGAGAGCACTGCACGGCCGACATCACGCGCCGCCGCATAGAAGCGCCCCGACAGCAGGCGCGCCAGGTAGCGGTTGAGCGCGCCAACCGGCGGCGAGATCGACATGTCGTTATCGTTCAGGATGATCAACAGATCGATATCGGGCGTGACGCCGGCGTTGTTCATCGCCTCGAAGGCCATGCCGGCCGTCATTGCGCCGTCGCCGATGATCGCCACATGGCGCCGGCGATCCGGCCCCGCGTTTTCGCCCTTGTTGCGCGACGCAACCGCCATGCCGAGCGCCGCCGATATGGAAGTCGAGGAGTGCGCGGTGCCGAAGGCGTCGTATTCGCTTTCGCTGCGCTTCGGAAAGCCCGAGACGCCGCCCAATTGCCGCAGGGTCGACATCCGCTCCCGCCGGCCGGTGAGGATCTTGTGCGGGTAGCTCTGGTGGCCGACATCCCAGACGAGGCGGTCGCGCGGCGTGTCGAACACATAGTGCAGGGCGATCGCCAATTCAACCGTGCCAAGGTTCGAGGACAGATGGCCGCCAGTGCGAGATACCGAATGCAGGATGAAATCGCGCAGCTCGCGAGCCAGCGGCATGAGCCGCGCCCGATCGAGCCGACGCAGCGACGCCGGGTCGTTGATCGACTCCAGCAGCGGCCAGTTGCCGGTCAGCGTGTTGCTCATGAATGCCTCGACACGATCAGGTCGGCGAGTTCGCGCAGGCGCTGTCCGGCATCGCCCAGGGGCGCGATTGCGGTGAGCGCCTGGGTGCGCAGTCGGTCTGCCATGTGCCTGGATTCATCGAGTCCCATGATCGAGACATAAGTGGGTTTGTTCCGGTCGGCGTCCTTGCCCGCTGTCTTGCCCAGGACCCTGGAGTCGCCTTCGACGTCGAGAATGTCATCGACCACCTGGAAGGCGAGCCCGATGGCTTGCGCGTACGAATCGAGCGCAGCGAAGGTCGTGCCGGCCCGGAATTCGTGCCCGGAGACGGTTGCACCGCATAACGCGCCGAGACGCACCGAGGCGCGCAGCAAGGCGCCGGTCTTGCGCCTGTGCATGTCCTCGAGGGCGGCCGGCGTCATCGCCTCGCCGACAACCGCCAGGTCGATCGCCTGCCCACCGGCCATGCCCCGCGAGCCGGCAGCGCACGCCAGTTCCCCGACCATCGCCAGCGCCGCGGGTTGCTCGACCCCAGCCAGCACTTCGAAGGCGAGCGCCTGCAGCGCGTCGCCGACCAGCATGGCCACGGCTTCGTCCCAGACCACATGGACTGTGGGCCGGCCGCGGCGCAAAGCGTCGTCGTCCATGCATGGCAGGTCATCGTGGACCAGCGAGTACGCATGGATCATCTCGACCGCGCAGCCGGCCCGCTCGAGCGCCGCCTGCGGCGCATCGACCGCCTCGCCCGCGGCCATCACCAGAAGCGGGCGCACGCGTTTACCGCCGCCCAGTAACGCGTGGCGCATGGCCTCGTGAAGCGGCGCCGGATGCTCGCCGGCCGGCGGCAGCGCCGCCTCCAGCGCATTCTCGATACAGACCGTGCGATCCTTGAGCCAGTCGTCGAATAGCGTCACGTTTCGTCAGCCGCACCGGTAACGAAGGGCTTCAACACCTCGGCCTCCAGGACCCGAACCTGCTGCTCGACATCAGCCAGCGCCTTGCGCGCCGTTCCGATCAACTCGGCGCCGCGCCGATAAGCGCTGAGCGACTGCTCGAGAGTGAGCGCGCCGCCTTCCATTCGTTCGACGATGCCTTCGAGCTCGGTGAGCGTCGATTCGAAGCGGCCGGGGCTCGCCATCGTTGCGGCGGCAAGCTCGCGCGCCTCAGTGGCGCCCTGTCCCGTTTCGGGACGCTGAGTGGAGATCATTAGAGGGCCTGCACAGGCAAAGGCTTGATTTTACGTTTCTTTCGCGTCTTGCGCTGAGAGGACCCATTTCAGGACCGCGGCCGCGCGGTCACGCCAGGCGCCGCCGCTCATGGCGCGTCGAGGATGGCCGAAAGGTCCTGTCGCTGGACGAGCAGCCGAACGATATCGACGTACTTCTCACGCTCGATGTATATCAGCACCCGCGGATAGTCGGCGATCTCCCAAGTGCGAAGGTCAGGGATGTTCACCTGCTGACCAAGCAAAGGGGATTTGATACCGGGGTGCCGCCGCAACTGCCCGGAGGCTCGCTTGATGTTTACGACAAGGCGCTCAGCGACCTCGCCGCCCCTTTCATGGCGGATAATCACCGTATACTTTCGGTCTTTTGCGGCGCGCGGATATTCTGTTCGCCATAGCCCGCCTGACTTCACTCGCCCGTCCGTTTTCTCCATGGAGGCTCAGGATGTCGGATCTGGGTCGTCGTGCGCACCTCTCGCCCTCCCGCACGCAGCTTCCCGTTTCCGCGTACTTCGACGAAACGCTGTACCAGCGCGAACTCGAGACGCTGTTTCGCAACGGCCCCGGCTACATCGGCCACGAAGTGATGGTCCCCGAAACCGGCGACTACCACGTACTCGCGGCCGAGCGTGGCGGACGGATACTCGTGCGCCACGCCAGCGGCATCGAGTTGCTCTCGAACGTATGCCGCCACCGCCAGGCGCTGATGCTCGATGGGCGTGGCAACACGTCGAACATTGTCTGCCCGCTGCACCGGTGGACTTACGATTTGAAGGGAGAACTGCTCGGGGCGCCGCACTTCAAGGAGCAGCCCTGCCTGAACCTGGGTCGCTCGCCGCTGCAGAACTGGCAAGGGATGCTTTTTTCCGGGCCACGCGACGTGTCGCATGATCTTGCCGGGTTGGGCGTAAGGCAGGAACTCGACTTTTCAGGTTATCTGCTCGATCACGTCGAGATCCATGAGTGCGAATACAACTGGAAGACGTTCATCGAGGTCTACCTCGAGGACTACCACGTCGGACCGTTCCACCCGGGTCTCGGCGGCTTCGTGAGCTGCGACGATCTGCGCTGGGAGTTCGGCGAGTGGTACTCCCTGCAGACGGTGGGCATCAACAAGGCCCTGCAGAAGGCCGGTTCGCCGGCCTATCGGCGCTGGCATGAGCAGGTGCTCGGCTTCGGCAAGGGCGTGTTGCCCCGACACGGCGCGGTCTGGCTGACGTACTACCCCAACGTGATGGTCGAGTGGTACCCGTATGTGCTGGTGATCTCCACGCTCACTCCGCGCGGCCCTCGGCTTACGACCAATACCGTGGAGTTCTATTACCCGGAAGAGATCGTGCTGTTCGAGCGCAAGTTCATCGAAGCGCAGCGTGCGGCCTACCTGGAAACCTGTCTCGAGGACGACGAGATCGCTCTGCGCATGGACGCCGGGCGCCGCGCGCTATACGAACGCGGCCACAACGAAACCGGCCCCTATCAGAGCCCGATGGAAGACGGCATGCAGCACTTTCACGAGTTCCTGCAGCCGCTCGTGAACCCCCTTTACGGAATTTGATTCATGATCTACACGACCCTGATCGGCACGGAAGAACTGGCCGGCATCATCGATCACTGCGTTGTCGTGGATTGCCGCCACGACCTGGTGGATGCGGCCGTGGGTCCCGCGGCCTATGCAGCGGGTCATTTGCCAGGCGCCCGGTTCATGCACCAGGACACCGATCTTGCAGGCCCGAAGAACGGCCGCAACGGCCGGCATCCGCTCCCCGACCGCGATCGCCTGCGACACCGCCTCGAGGCGATCGGCGTGTCCGACGACACCCAGCTCGTGGCCTACGACGAGCAGGGCGGAATGTTTGCGGTGCGGCTCTGGTGGCTTGCGAGCTGGCTCGGCCATCGGGCCGTCGCGGTGCTCGACGGGGGACTGCCCGCATGGGTCAGGGCCGGCTTCCCCCTGACGCGCGAAGTGCCGCACGCCGAGCGCGGCCATCTGAGCGATCGCGAATCGCTGGTCGCCACACTCGATGCGAATTCCGTGCAGCTTAATATCACGACAGGCGAACGATTGCTGATCGATGCGCGCACCCCCGAACGCTACCGAGGTGATGTCGAGCCGATGGACCCGGTGGCCGGCCATATCCCGGGCGCCACGAACCGCGCGTATCAGGAAAACCTGCGCGCCGACGGCCGCTTCAAGCCGGCCGAAGTCCTGCGACAGGAATTCGACGAGCTGCTGGCCAAACGCACCCCGGGGCAGGTCATCCATCAATGCGGCTCGGGCGTCACCGCCTGCCACAATGTTCTGGCCATGGAAATGGCGGGGCTTCCAGGATCGGCCCTGTATCCCGGATCCTGGAGTGAATGGTGCGCCGATCCCGCGCGTCCGGTTGCCACCGGCGCCGAGCCGTAAACGCCTGACTGTTGCGCTCGACTCGCCGGAATCCTGCATGTCCATAGGCCGGGACAATCACAAGGCGCGGCTCATCGTCTTTGCCGGCCACGCCGGCACCGGCAAGACAACCCTCGCCAGGATCGCAGTATCGCGACTGCACGAGCTGACCGGCGAGAGCTTCTGCGTGCTCGACAAGGACACCGTCTACGGAGCGTTCAGCGCAAAGGTGATGGGCCTGCTCACCGGCGACAGCCACGACCGGGACAGCCCGGTCTATCTCGAAAACCTGCGTGACGAGGAGTATTCGGGTCTGCTCGAGATCGCTCGCGAGAACCTTGCGCTCGGCGTCAACGTCGTCCTGGTCGGCCCTTTCTCTCGGGAAGTGAAGGACCGCCGCATGTTCGACGCCGAACTGCTCGGGTTGCCGGGCGCAACCCCGGTGCGGATCATCTGGGTCACGATCAGTGAAGCGCTGGCGCGCAAGCGCATCGTCGCGCGCGGTGATGCGCGCGATCAATACAAACTCCAGCACTGGGAGCAGTACCGCACGCGGCGCTTCGATCCGGAGCCGGCGCTGTATCCGGAGTTGGTGCGCTACGACAACACTCACCACGATCCGACGCGCTTCGAGGCGCTCCTGAGAAAATTGGCGTGAGCATGCCGGCGAGCGGCTGCTAATCCTGACCCGACCTGACCCGATTGCGCGGTATTCGCGCGCACTGCTCGCTCGTGCTGTTCGGCGCTGCGCCGACCAGGCGACCGCCCTGCCCTTCTCCGGATGGGCGCCTCAGTGCCCGCGCAGTCGCGCCGTGACCAGTGCAACGATCGCCACGCCGACCATCATCAAGGCGAACTGGGCGACCCACTCGCCATCTTTCCTCGAGTCCCGATGCAGATCGGGCACCAGGTCGGCCAGCGCCACATAGATGAAACTTGCAGTCGCGAGCATGAGTACGTGCGGCAGCAGTGCCTGGCTACGTTCCAGGGCGAAGTAGCCGAGTACGCCGCCGAGCAAAGACGAAAGCCCGCTCAGCACGTTGTAGACCAGCGCTCGCTGACGCGTATAACCCGCGTTGAGCAGGATGACGAAGTCGCCAATCTCCTGCGGTATCTCGTGTGCTGCGATGGCCAGCGTGGTCAACCAACCGAGCACCGGATCGGCCATGAAGGCCGCGGCGATCATTACACCGTCGCCGAAGTTGTGAATCGTGTCGCCCACGAGGATGACGAGCCCGCCGGGGCCTGCTTCGGCCTGATCGTGGCCATGATGGTGCGCGTGACCGTCGCCCTCGTGGTGGTGGCTGTGACGCACCACGGCGAGCTTTTCGAGCAGGAAAAACCCGATCAGGCCGATCAGCAGGGTCCAGGCCAGCGCGTCCTTGTCGACCGTCGATTCGAACGCTTCCGGAATCAGATGCAGCACCGCCGTGGCGAGCAACAGCCCCGCCGACACGCTGACCAGTTGCCGAATCAGACCGGCGAGCAGCGTCAACGCCAGGCCGGCAGCAGCGAATACGCTCGCCGCGCCCGAAAGCAGGGTCGCCGCGACGATCATTGCGAGGGTCACGAAAGAAAATTCCAGGTGCGGAGTCAGGGCGAAACGCGGCGATCCGCCGTCGGTTGCGGTGCGCCGGCGCCCGGAGGCCAGATGCGACAGGGTAACATCTTGCCACGGCTATCGACCTCGCCCCGGCCTGGCACCGGCTGGCACGGCGAGCCGGTCCGATGCCCGATCGCGTGACAGAATCGGGCTCTTCCCATCACCGCCGGAGAACCACAATGACGATTGAGCTCTATGCCTGGGACACCCCGAACAACCGCAAGATCAGCGTTGCGCTCGAAGAAATGGGCTTGCCCTACCACGTGACGCCAGTCGACATCACGAAGGGCCTGCAGTTCGCTCCCGAGTTCCTGAAGATCAGCCCGAACAACAAGGTGCCGGCGATCGTCGATCCCGAGGGCCCCGGCGGTGCACCGGTCAGCGTTTTCGAATCCGGGGCAATCCTCATCTACCTGGGCGAAAAGAGCGGCAAGTTCTGGCCGAGCGACCTGCTCGCGCGTATCCCGGTGCTCGAATGGCTGATGTTCCAGATGGGCAGCTTCGGCCCTATGCCCGGCCAGGTGCATCACTTCCTGGGAGTGCAGAACGAGGAAGACCGTCATTACGGCCTGGAGCGCTACTCGCAAGAAACCCGGCGGCTATACGGCGTGATGGACCGCCGGCTCGCCGGACGCGACTGGTTTGCCGACGAATTGTCGATCGCCGATTTCGCGATCATCGGCTGGGCCTGGCGCCACGAGAAGCACCGGGTCGACCTGGCCGACTTCCCGAACGTGAAGCGCTGGTACCAGGCGATGATGGACCGCCCGGCAGTCGAGCGCGGATTCGTGGGCCCGCTTAACTGAGAGCGGGGCCGTTAAGCGCAACACGCACCATTCAAAGCTGTCAGTTTTCGACGGTGACAACGTGCGCCTGGATCTTGCCGTCTACGACCCCCCGCCCGAACCGCTGCGCGATTGCTTCCGCCGCGAGGTCTGTTGCTTCGTCGAGTCGCGAGGCGTCGCGCGCCTCGATCTCGTTCCGTAGCGGTGTCCCCTGGCAGTATGCGACCGCCGGAACCCGCGGCGATTCTGCTCGACTGCGCGCCGCAATCGTGCTGATTCGGGGCGACGCACGGAAGCCGCCGTCTGCAAGGTCCCGCTCGATGGCCGGGCGGTCGAAATAACCGTGGGGCGTACGAGCCATGAAGCGCGGCGGGTCCGCAGGAAACAGCGATTCGAGTGCCGTCGTCACGGTGTCGGCGAACTCGTTTTCCTTGATCTGATCCCACACGCTGAAAATGAACAGCCCTCCCGGTCTGAGCACTCGGCGCGCCTCCGAGAACGCCTTCGACTTTTCGGCGAAGAACATGACTCCAAACTGGCATACAACGGCGTCAAACGTCCTGTCCGGGAACGGCAGTTGCATGGCATCCGCCTGACGCCACTCCACAGGGCGCTTGGTCCCGATCGCGCAAGCCAGGTCCAGCATCGGCTGATTCAGATCCGTGGCGACGATAGCGACACGATCAGGCAACACGGATGCCAATGCCCGAGTCACGACCCCGGTGCCGGCGGCAATCTCGAGCACGCAAGCAAGAGATCTCGAAGCCAGCCGATTCGCCAGATCTGCAGCGTACGGCTCGAAGATCAGCGGAACCAGATACGCTTCATAAAGCTTCGGAACTGAGCCGGTGAAAACTTTGTCGCTATCGAAGTTGCTCATAGTGCTTGCCTCCGCTTCGGCTCCGTTGCACCCTGACGCCTGAATGAATTGTCAGACGGCATCGTAGGGCCCTGCCGTTTGAGCAAGGCGCTGTTCCATCTGTTTGAGCACCAGCGGCCAAGCCTGTTCGGTGCGGTCACGCGATGCCGCAGAGGCAAAGCCCGCGTGTGTCAGTTTGAGGCGGCAACCTTGGCCCTCCGGATGAAGCTCAACGGTGACGACCGTTTCAGCGCCTTCGGTTCCGCCCGCGCCCGTAACCCATGTGAGTTGGACAAGTTCTCCTGGCAGGAGTTGAAGAAACCTGCCGTAGTGCGGGTGGCGTTGCGCGACATTCTGATTCTCAGGCTTGAATTCAGTCTCAAAGAAGAACGGAGCATTGACCTCCGCCCGCATCAACACAGAACCGGGCGCGGCAAACCACACGTCGAAGCGCCGCGTCCATGCTTCGTAGAGGGTTGCAGAAGATCCCTGGGACACGTGCTCGATTGCAAGATCGAAAGGTCGGCCAGAAAGGTCGGGGATGCGGACAGGAACAGGCTGTTTATCCATGCTTCAGTCCTGTACGACCTGAGCACCGCCCTTCTGCCCCGCTGCAACGCCTCGTTGGAGCCGGTTGCCATTCAACTCACGACAACCGACACAGAATTGCTCCATAGGGTAGACGATTGATCGTTTAAGTCACCACGCCCGTCGCTGGCAGCAACCTGCAACCGGTCCCCTTGCCGACAACGAACTTCTTCTCCCCGAAGAGAGATTACTCCGGTTGGATCGGAGACAACTAAGTGCCTGGGAGGGAAATTCGGCCCTTCAACATTATTGAGATTCAAACTCGTGCTATTAAAAAATCGAATAACAATCAATGTGCTGTGGAGAAAGCCGCTTCCTTTCACCTCGAAGTGGCGCGCCTCAGGCGGTTCGTCAACGGCCAGTTCCTCCCTTCGCAACTGCCGCACAGCAAGGCTGGGCCTTGTCTCAGGACTGTTGATCGGTGCGCCAAAGTTGGTCGGTCCGGGAGAGGCTAATTCCGCGATACGCTGCTGCAACTGCTGCAGCTGGCTTTCAAGTGCATCGAATTGTTAGAAAACCTGGTTTATAGACCGCCCATGGACATTGAGGTTACCAGTAACTGTCAAGTTGCCCGCAATGCGGGTGCCACCAGACTCCAACTGGCCGCCGATGTGAACATCACCCTGAAAGAAGCCGGCGAAGACGGAGCTTTCACCGTAAATAGCGATTGACCGTTCGCTGTGACCATAAACGCCAGTCCAGTTTCCCCTATCTCCAGTCGCATTGCCGACGACTATGGCGGTGCTTGGAAGTGTCGGCAGATTCAAACCTTTCGGATCAGTTAAAACCTGCTTGACAAGGACCTTGAGATCAAATGGATCAGACATGACGTTCTCCCCTACACAAGTACTTCACTTTGTCGCCTATCTGTCGCTGCACTGGCCTGGAACTGTTCCACGCCCGTCCTTCGACGGGTGCGTAACAGTCATGGCCGTTTCCCTAGCCTTCGGCTCTGCGAAAAGCTGGCTGCCGGACTTCCACCGACACAGTTACAGTATCTTCCTCCCCCGGGTTCACGGTCGAAAGCTCCGCCTGTCGTAACACGAGCTGCGTTGCGCCATCGGCGAGATCGGGCGGGTACCCGTACCTGGCCAGCAGACGTCGAACGCTGCGCCGAAGGTCCGCGCGCACCGACTCGCGCTGCGTCCAGTCGAGCTTGGGCATCTTCTTGACCATCTCGGTCAGCTCCCGCGCCATCAGCCGCAAAGTGTCGCTCTGCATCGCCTCGGCAGCCGAGCCGTTCTCCGCCAGGGCATCATAGAACGCGGTCTCCTCACCACTCAGGCCGAGTTCTGCACCGTGTGCGCGCGCATCCCGCAGGTGCTTTGCCAGCTCGATCAGCCGCGTGATCATTTCAGCGGTCGTAATCGCCTTGTTCGTGTAGCGCAGCAGGGCGTCTTCGAGCGCTTCGCGGAACTTCTTGCTCTGCACAATGTTCGTGCGTTCCGTGCTGCGGATCTGATCGTTCAGCAGCTTTCGCAGCGTCTCCAACGCGAGGTTTTTCTGCTCCAGCGCGGCCACTCGGCCGAGGAACTCGTCGCTCAGAATGTCGAGTCGAGCTTCGTCCAGCCCCGCGACCGCGAACAAATCAATGACCTCGTCTGCATCGACCGCACCGCCTATGACCTGCCGCACGGCGGCATCGATGTCGCGCTGCCGATCGTGACCGCGGCCGCCATGAGTGTCATCGGCGAGCCGCTTGCGAATCATCGCCGCGGTGCGCTGGAAGAACGCCAGATGCGGCGCGATGGCCTCGGCTTCCGGCCGTGGCACCGCCAGCGCGAACGCCATCGACAGTTCCTTGACGAGCGTGCGTAGACGATTCCAGCCGTCGCTCTCCCCGAACACGTGGTCGATCGCGCGCAGGTAAACCGGCAGCACTGCCGTAGGCTCGACGTCGAGCGCCTGCTCGTAGTCGCACCCGTGGAAGAACGACTGCAGCTTCTCGAAGGCGGCCTGCATCGCGGGTACGGCTTCGCCCTGCACCTTCCTGACGGCCTCGCCCGTGCCGCCGGCCTGAGTGTAGGTGACCAGCGCATCGGCCAACTGGTCCGCCAGGCCCAGCAGGTCCACGATCAGCCCTCCGGGCTTGTCGCCGTACACGCGGTTGACCCGGGCAATGGCCTGCATCAGGTTGTGTCCTGCCAGCGGCTTGTCCAGGTACATGGTGTGCGCGGGCGGACAGTCGAAGCCGGTCAGCCACATATCGCATACGATCACCAGACGCAGGTCGTCGGCGGGATCCTTGAAACGCTCGGCCAGGCGCTTGCGGGCGGCCTTGCTGCGCACGTGGCTGCGCAGCGGTTCGACATCCTGGTTGCTGCCGGTGACGACCACCTTCATCGCCCCCCGCTCGTCGTCGGCATCGTGCCAATCCGGGCGCAGCACGCGGATCGCTTCGTAGAGCCGCGCGGCAATATCGCGGCTCATGGTCACAACCATCGACTTTCCTTCCATCGCAGCGCGGCGCTTCTCCCAGTGCTCGACGATGAATGCCGCAAGCCGCTCGATGCGGTCCTGAGCACCGACCAGTAACTCCAGTCGTACGCTGATTCTGTGATCGGCCGTCTCGCCGTCGCGGTCCGCGTTGACGACGTACTCGACCTCTTGTTCGGCGACCCGCAGCCCTCCTCATCGACTTTGAGTTTGATGATGCGCGACTCGTAATAGAGCGGTTTGGTCGCGCCGTCCTCGACCGCCTGGCGAATGTCGTAAACGTCGGCGTACTCGCCGAAAACGTGGATGGTGTTCTTGTCGTCACGCTCCAGCGGCGTGCCGGTGAAGCCGACGAAGGTCGCGTTGGGCAGCGCCTCCCGCATCCAGCGTGCGCCGCCCTCGACGAAGCCGTACTGGCTGCGGTGCGCCTCGTCGGCGATGACGACCACATTGGATCGCTCCGAGACTACGCCGTGCGCTTCGGCGAACTTCTGGATCGTGGTGAACACCACGCCGCCCGCCGCGCGGTCGAGCAGTGCTTTCAGATCGTCCCGATTCACGGCCTGGACCGGGGTTTGTCGCAGTAGTGCGCGCCCAGTGGCGAAGGTATCGAAAAGCTGGTCATCCAGATCGTTGCGGTCGGTGATCATGACCACCGTCGGGTTGGCCATCCGCGGCTCGCGGATCAGCGCCCCCGTCAGCATCAGCATGGTCAGCGACTTACCCGAGCCTTGGGTGTGCCAGATCACCCCGCCGCGCCCGCCGCCATCTCCCGAAGGCGGTTTCAAGTGCTCGAGCACGCGGGCACGCGCCTTGCGCACCGCGCGGAACTGGTGGTAGCCCGCGATCTTCTTGGCGATGTCGCCCCGTGCGTCTTCCTCGAAGACCACGCAGGTCCGCAGATAATCAATCAGCGTGCGCGGCTCGAACAGCCCATGGATTAGCGCCTCGAGCGTCGGCGCGCCGCCTTCTTGCGGCCGCCACGGCATGAAGCGGGAGCGACCGCCGGTGATCGACCCGACGCGGGTGAGCATCCCATCCGACACCACCAGCGCCAGGTTCGGCACGAACAAGTCGGGCGCGGTTTCCATATAGTGGCCGAGCTGATCGATCGCAACGCCGAGATCAGCGCGCGTATCGGTCGGATCCTTGAGCTCGATCACCGCAATCGGCAAACCATTCAGGAACACCGTCAGGTCCGGGCGAATGACCTTGCCTGAAGCTCCGGTGACGGTGAGCTGGCGCACCGCCAGCAGATCGTTGGCGCCCGGTGCCTCGAAATCGACCAGCCGGGCCTGCCCACCGCGTGTATCGCCGCTGTTCGAGTCGCGGTACTCAACTTCGACGCCATCGGTGAGCAAGGAATGGAACCAGCGGTTGTTCTGGCTCAACGTCGAATGCGGCGGGCGCGAAACGATCCGCACGACTTCTTCAATCGTGCCACGAGGCAGGCGAGGATTGAGCTTGCGCAATGACTTCCGCAGACGGCCCATCAATACGGTCGCATCAAAGCCAAGCCGCTCCTGGGCGGGTGCATCCGGGGCAAGCTCGGGACCGTTCGCCAGCGCATAGCCTTGGAATTGCAGCCAGGACAGGGCCGCCAGTTCGATGTCGGCCTCCTTCATCGCTCAGGCCTGCGCCAACATCACTTCCGTTTCGCTCGCCATCGGCTGATACGCCTCACCGGCACAAGGTGCAAAGCCGTTTGGTCAGGGAGCGTGTAGCTCGCAGAGCAGTCGGTGCTGCAGCGGCGCGTTGGAGTTGACGCGCGCCACGGTCAGTTCGACAGAATTCCCTTCGCTCGACGCGCACAGCAAGCGCACATCATGTGCAAGATACCGCGGAACGTAGCCAATCATGAACGGGTCACGCACGTCGCTTGTTCGGACGGCCACCGCGTAACGATCGAATGCGTTGGACATATCCAGCATCAGACCAAGGCGCTTACCGGACTCGAGCTGAGTGGTGCGAGCCTGCGCCGCCGCGGGCATCCAGCGCAGGCCATGCAGGAAGAACCGCGACGAATAGTGGCCGTCCAGATCCGGCTGAGGCAAGGGAAAGAGTTCGAGAGAATCAGTTTGACGCATGCCTTCCGTGACTGCGAGCACCGCAATCGGATCAGGTGCGTAGCGCGGGTCGAACCCGCTCCAGGTGAGATATGCGTCGTATTCGGGCCGCGAAGGCGACAGCAAGCGATTGGCAAACAGCGGGAACAAGGTCCCCGATTCGTAAACGGCATCGAGCTGCGGCATATCAGGGAATGGACGGAAACCCTCCAGCTCGTGTGCTCCGCGTGTGTAAACGAAGCGATAGCCATCCGCCAGCCGGCTCAGCCGACCGACCGGGCCCCAGCGACCCTGCGCTAACCCGCCTGCGCGCCATGCAATGAATAGTTCCTGACTCATGTCGAATCTCCTTCCATCAGCAACCGCCTCTGGTTTTCCTGCCGCCCGTCCAGGGTCGTCATTCGGTCATGTCGCTCGGCATCACTCAGGTTGCGGGCCATGGACGCCCCGTGATCGAATGTGGGAGCGAGCCGGAGACTTTGACCATCACTCAACGCGCCCCAGTTCTCGTGATGTCGATCCTGGTTGGCAATCCAGGCGTCCAGCATGACATAGCCGACGAACACATCCAGGGCGGATCTCAACCGGTCGGGAGCCCGTTCCATCCACAGCGACGATGGCGGAGCGAGTGAGCGCAGAACCTCTGCCACCGCGGCGACTGTTTGTGCGCGCACCCTGTAGCGCTTGTTCGCGCCGGCCGGGTACGCAGGATCGCGCTGCAGCATCATCTGGTTGCCAAGGATAAGGGCAAAAGGCCGCGGCGCGCACGTCTCGCAAACGACCCCCGGGACGTTCCAGTTCTCGTCGTGGGCAAGCTCGTAATGAACATGCGGCAATCCCAGCAGCCGACACAACTCGCAGGCAACCTTTTCGACTCAGTCTTCTCCAGTGCCACGCTCCTCGGCCTTGAACAGGAACTGCCGATCGCCTTCGAGATACCAGAACTTGCGCTTCGTGCCCAACGGCTCCAGCGCCTCGGCCCGACGGCAATCGACGGACACGACATGGAACATCGCTACGCGCCTACCGCACTGGATTTTGCTGTCCCGCTCGCGAGCACATTTCCGGACAGCAGTTTGGGCAGGAGGTAGTCACGGATCTCGGCGAGCTTCCGAGATTCATCCACTCCCGCCCTTGCAATGCGAAACATCGGATCAACGGTCTGGCCGAACGCAGTGGCTACATCCTCGGAGGGAACAGCGATTCGGTAATGGTCCATCGCTGTGGCCGCAACCCTTTGACGCCCACTGGTTCCGCTCATGTTCTGGACGGCGAAATCGCGGAACGCCTCGGCGCGCGCGAGGCAATAGGCAAAAACATTTGGAAGCGGCGATCTAGGCCGAAAAACGATGTACTCAGTGGACCCCCATCCAACCTGACCATTGGGCAGGAAATCGACGAACGCGGTCTTTCCGTTCTCCAGGCACGGCGTGATCCTGGCAACCAATGTGTCGCCATTCATAAACTTCATGCCGGAGCCGACTTCTCGATTTACGCATCCGTCAGGAGCATGCCCCTCGGTCGGCATGTTCTTCATGTCGAGATAGGGTGCGCTTGCACCCCTTGGCAGGCTTCGCTTTGGATTGACCTCGAATGCCGTCGACAACGCCTTCACCTCCCATCCCTCCGGTATAAGGCCGATGTCGGAATCGACGAAGCGCGTGGGCAGGGCGTCGAAGACGGGTCGGGGCATGGAGGGGAAGGAGGTTGCTCCGGTGGCCTTGGCCTTGACCGGCTCGAAGTCCACGAACCATGCCCGGAAGATCGACCGCGCTAGCCGCTCCAACGTACGCGCGGTCCGCCGGTTTTGCTCGATCTTGTCGTCGAGCGCACCGAGGATGCCTGCGAGGACGCGCTGTGCGGGGAGCGGTAGCCAGAGCACGTTCAACGTTTTGAGATCGCTGCCGCGGATACCGGAAGCCCCCGCGCCTTGCTCGACGATGCTGCGAATGGCTTCGCGACCATGGGGCGATTGTAGATAGTAGAAATAGAAGGCCGGATCTGCTTCCCCAGCATCGAGTCTGACGCGGGTAATGTGCGACTCGAAGGTGACCGGCTCATCATCGCTTAAGAACAGGGAGCATTTTCCTGCCCCCTCTAAGACCAAGGACTGCCTCGCGAACAACAGATCACCGTCCAAGAGGAGAAACCTCGCAGCCTCAGCCTGGGTAAACGGCACACGGTCCATCGGGGCGTTTCGTAGGCGGGGATAAGCGAAAAGCTCCCCCATGTTGACCATCTTTACGCCAGAGCCGCGAACGGCCTTTGGACGGGTCAGTCCGTTGCGAGGTTCTTGCGCAAAGAGTTGTCCGAACGGGCGGATATCACTCGCCATTGCTAACACTCTCCAGTTTCTCCCGGACCGCCCTCATCAACCTCTCCCCTTCCCCGAAGCACTCCTCCAACTCCGCCAGCAGCCGCGGGTACTTCTCTACGAACGGTTCGCCGTCGTCCTCGACTTCCTCAGCACCCACGTAGCGGCCGGGGGTGAGCACGAAACCGTGCTTCCTGATCCCCTCGATGGTCTCGCGCTTACAGAAGCCAGGAATGTCTCGGTACGCCCAGTCGCCGTGCTGCGTCTCATCCCACCACTCGGGCGCGGGCTCGCCTCGCCATTGGCGAAAAGCGTAGATGATGCGGCCGAGGTCGGAGTCGAAGTTCGGGTCGCCCATGCCATCGGCCAACATGCTTTCGCCGTCGTCACCACCGGTCAGCACGCGCAGGGTGCGGGTCTGCAAGGTGCCGAGCTTGCGGGCGTCGATGAACAGCGTCTCGCCATTGCGGTCGCGCCCGCCGTGCTTGAGGTTGCCGCCGCTCTTGTCCCGGGTCAGGAACCAGAGGCACGCGGGGATGCCGGTGGTGAGGAAGAGTTGGGCCGGCAGTGCGACGATGCAATCGACCAGATCGGCCTCGACGATGCGCTGGCGGATCTCGCCCTCGCCGCCAGAGCCCGACGACAGCGAGCCATTGGCCATCACGAAACCTGCGACCCCGCCGCCGTGGCCGTTGGGTGGCGCGAGGTGGTGGATGAAGTGCTGGATCCACGCGTAGTTGGCGTTACCCACCGGCGGCGTGCCGTAGCGCCAGCGCACATCGTCGGCCAGCAGCTTGCCGGACCAGTCGGAGACGTTGAACGGCGGATTGGCGAGGATGTAGTCGGCCTTCAGGTCAGGATGCAGGTTGCGCAGAAAGCTGTCGGCGGGCTGCGAGCCCAGGTTGGCCTCGATGCCACGGATGGCGAGGTTCATGTGCGCCAGCCGCCAGGTGGTCGGGTTGGACTCCTGGCCGAAGATCGAGATGTCGGTCTTCTGTCCACCGTGCGCCTGCACGAAACGCTCGGACTGGACGAACATGCCTGCCGAGCCGCAGCAGGGGTCGTAGACGCGGCCCTCGTAGGGTTCGAGCATCTCGACCAGCAGCCGCACGATGCAACGCGGTGTGAAGAACTCGCCGCCGAGCTTGCCCTCGGCCTGGGCGAACTTGCCGAGAAAGTACTCGTACACGCGGCCCAGAGTATCGCGCGCCCTGGCGCGATCGCCCTTGAAGCCGATGTCAGCGATCAGGTCGATCAGCCCCTTCATCTTCTCGGGCGCGATGCCCCGCCGAGCGTAGTCGCGCGGCAGCTTGCCTTTGAGGTTGAGGTTGTCGCGCTCGACGGCGAGGATGGCGTCGTCAATCAAGGTCGCAATATCGGACCGCGCGGCCTGGTTCTGCAGGTTGGCCCAGCGGGCCTCGGGTGGCACCCAGAACACTCGCTCGGCGGTGTACTCGTCGCGGCTCTCCAGCAGGCCCTCGAGCTGTGGGCCGCTGATGCCGTCGGCTTCCAGTTCGGCCTCGAGTTCGTTGCGGCGCGCGTCGAAGGAGTCGGAGATGTACTTCAGGAACAGCAGGCCGAGGACGACGTGCTTGTACTCGGCGGCGTCGATCTGCCCGCGCAGCGTATCGGCCGCCTTCCAGAGGATCTCGGCGCGTGTCAGGTCGGAGTTGCTTGTTCGATTGTTCAGCATCAAAAATATTGCTCGGTTGCGTTTGGGCTGCGCCGGCCGCGGGACTTCCTGGGCGTTGCCCGAGGCTTGATGTGGGATTTCGTCGGTGCCTGAACCCGTCTCCCCCCGCTGCGGCGAGCGGGCGGATGCGTTAGATGTATCTTGCAGCGACCTGTTATGCGTCGGCCTCGTCCGTACCTCGCGATCGCGGATCTGGTCGAGTACTGGCTGGCCGGGAGCACTCCTGGCGATCGGCGAGCCTTCCGGTCACGTACTTGTGAAGAATGCTTGCGATGAGCGTCTGATACGGCAAGCCCTCTTCGAGGGCTTTGACTTGTATGTCCTGGAGATCTCCACTGGAAAGGCGAATGTTGACCCGACGATCCTTGATAGCCGTGGCACGCGCCGCCGCTCTCAAGTCCGAGAGTTCCGCCTTGGTCGCCACCGACTTCAGGTCGCCCTTCTCGTATGCGTGCAGTATCGCGGCCTCATAGTGGTCAGTCTTCGGCATCTTGCGCACCTCGGCTCAGGTAATCTCGCGTGGCCTTTCGGCTCGGGATGATCGTCTTCAGGAAGTAGTGATCTTCGGTTTCCACGAACGGGACCAGGTACACGTAGCCGTCGCAGGCAACCGCCAAAATCCTCTGGTTCGGATACTTGGCCGTGTTCTTGTGCGTGAGCACATCCAGCAAATCCCCGGACTCGATCGCCACGATCATCTGCTCGAACGTCACGCCGCGTTCGAGTCGCAGTTGCTCGCCTTTGGCCGGATTCCATCGGAACGGCTTCATTGGCCAAGTCTAACCCGTGCGTGTGCCTTTTGTCATCCGTAGATGCCCGAACCAAACCAACTTGGCATAAGTGCTGGGGCAACGACAGGGCCAAAAGTGGATCTTTGGCGAGTCCGCTCGAAACATAGACAGAGTGCCGCCCTCCTTTCCGGAGGAGCACGCAACCATGTTGTTCGAGGTAAGAAGAAAATCGATCCGCTTCATTTCGCGGCGACGATCAACGCCTCGCGAATCACGTCTTTGCCGCGGAGCGTCTCTTCGACCATGCAACGATTGGCCTCCAGGACGAGCTCGACTGCCTCCGTCAAACTTTCTCGGGCTTCTTCGAGCGTGGCGGCCTGGGTATTCGCCCCCGGCAGTTCCGCGGCCGACGTCACGCTCTTCAGGATCGTTTTGCAACAGCTCGCCATGCACCCTGTCGGAATCAATGCGCCTTCTCCCAATTCGCCCCGACTCCCGTTTGCACTTCCAGCGGCACATCCAGCTCGGCCACCCCCGTCATCAAGCCCGGTAGCCGGGCCAGCACCACCTCGAGCTCCGCATCGGGCACTTCGAGCACGAGCTCGTCGTGCACCTGCATCACGAGTTTCGATTCGAGGCGCTCTTCATCGAGCCAGCGCTGCACGGCGATCATCGCGATCTTGATCAGGTCGGCGGCGGTGCCCTGCATGGGAGCGTTGATGGCCGCCCGCTCCGCTCCGCTGCGGCGCGGACCGTTCGGGCTGTTGATCTCGGCCAGCCACAGCCGGCGGCCGAACACAGTCTCGACATAGCCCTGCTGGCGCGCGAGGGCGCGCGTGCGATCCATGTAGTCGCGCACGCCCGGATAGCGAGTGAAATAACGGTCGATCCAGTTCTTCGCCGCCTGGCGTTCGATCCCCAGGTTCTGCGCAAGCCCGAAGGCGCTCATGCCGTAGATCAGGCCGAAATTGATCACCTTGGCGTAGCGACGCTGCTCGGCGCTGACCTCGGCCGGGTCGACGCCGAACACTTCGGCCGCGGTGGCCCGGTGCACGTCCATGCCCTCGGCAAAGGCCCGGCGCAGATTCGGATCCGCCGAGATGTGCGCCATGATGCGCAACTCGATCTGGGAATAATCGGCAGAAACGATCTTCGAGCGGGGGGGTGCGATGAAGGCCTCGCGGATCCGGCGGCCCTCCACCGTACGTACCGGAATGTTCTGCAGGTTCGGTTCGCTCGATGCGAGCCGACCGGTGACCGCCACTGCCTGCGAGTAGCAGGTATGGACGCGACCGGACTGCGGATCGACCATCTGCGGAAGCTTGTCGGTGTAGGTGCTCTTCAGCTTGCTCAGGCTTCGCCAGTCGAGCAGGATGCGTGGCAGCGGGTAGTCTTCGGCAAGCTTCGCGAGAACTTCCTCGTCGGTCGACGGCGCACCGCTTGCGGTTTTCCTGGCGATCGGCAGCTTCAACTTGTCGAACAGGATCTCGCCGAGCTGCCTGGGCGAGTTCAGGTTGAACGGCTGGCCCGCTGCCTCGTAAGCCTGGAGCTCGAACTCGTGCATCTTGCGACCGAGTTCGACGGACTGGCGAGCCAGCGCTTCCATGTCCACCAGCACCCCGTTGCGCTCGATGCGCTGCAGGATCACTGACAAGGGCACCTCGATGTCGCGATAGATTCGCAGCAGGCCCTCATCGGCTGCGATCCGCGGATGCAGGGTCCGATGCAGGTGCATCGTCACATCGGCATCCTCGGCCGCGTACTCGGTCGCCCGGTCCACCGGCACCTGCTCAAAGCCGATGCGCTTGACACCCTTGCCGGTCACGTCGTTGTAGCGGATCGTGCGGCGCCCCAGGTGGCGCTCGGCAAGCGAGTCCATATCGTGCGGGCGATGGGCCTCCAGCACGTAGCTTTGCAAGAGCGTGTCGTGTTCCACCCCGGCCATTCGGATGCCGTGGTTCTCGAGCACATGCACGTCGTACTTCAGGTTCTGGCCAACCTTGTGATGCGCGGGGCTCTCGAGCCATTCGCGCAACCTGCCGAGCACGTGATCCCGCGACAACTGCGCAGGGGCATCGGTATAGGCGTGGGCGACCGGGATGTAGCAGGCTTCCCATGGAGAAATGGCCAGCGACAGGCCGACGAGTTCGGCGCGCATCGGATCGAGCGAAGTGGTTTCGGTGTCGAAGGCGACAAGCTCGGCGGCGGTGATGCGCTCGATCCAGTGGTCCAGTTGCGCGTCGGTAAAGACCGTTTCATAAACCGGCTGACGCACGACGCTGACCCCTGCAACGGGAGCGGCCCGGACAGCTTCGGTCGCTCCGGCGGTCGCTTGGCCGTGGGCCTCGACGGCCGCAGCGCCGGCGGCGCCTGGCATGCCCTCCCCGCCTCCGACGCCCTCGCCGACTCTGGCACCCCGCTGGACTCCGGTCGCCTCTCCGACCCGGGCGGCCTCACCGCCTCCAAGGGCCTTCCTGACCTCAGCGCCCCGCTCGACTCCGTCCGCCTCGCGGACACTCGCCGCTGCGCTGGCCCCGCCGGCCTCGCTGCTCACGAGCGGCGCCCCGATGGCGCGGGCCCGGGAGTGGGGCGACTCCGCGCAGGAGGCGTCTTCAAGCTCGCGCAACCATGTCCGGAAACCAAAGCGTGTATAGAGATCGCGCAACCGGTCCGGATCTTCGCCGACAAGCGGGAACGATTCATCAAAGGCGCCGACATGGGGAGCCAGTTCGCAGTCGAGCTTGACGGTGACCAGCCGGCGCGCCATGGGCAGCCAGTCGAGCGCCTGGCGAAGATTTTCGCCGACCACGCCGCCGATCGCAGCCGCGTTTTCGATCACGGCATCGAGCGAACCGTACTGGACGAGCCACTTGACCGCGGTCTTGGGGCCAACCTTCGGCACGCCCGGCACGTTGTCGACGGTATCGCCGACCAGGGTCAACCAGTCGATGATGCGCTCGGGCGGCACGCCGAACTTCGCGATCACGGCCGCGCGATCGAGCGGCTCGACCGGCGCGTTGTCGCGTGTCATGGTGTTGACCAGCACGATGCGCTCATCGACCAGTTGCGCCAGGTCCTTGTCGCCGGTGGCCACGACCGTCTTCATTCCGCGCGCGCGCGCTTGCCCCGCCAGCGTGCCGATCACGTCATCGGCCTCGATCCCCGGCACCATGATCAGCGGCCAACCAAGCGCGCGCACCATTTCGTGAATCGGCTCGACCTGGCGCGACAGGTCGTCGGGCATCTGCTTGCGGGTGGCCTTGTACTCGGGATACCACTCGTCGCGAAAGGTCGGACCGGGCGCATCGAAGACGACCGCACCCCAGGTAGCGTTGCCGGTCAATTTGCTGTCATTGCGCAGACGCCGTAGCATCGCGACCATGCCGTAGATTGCGCCAGTCGGCTCTCCCTGACCATTTCGAAGGTCGGGCAATGCATGAAACGCCCGATACAAGAATCCCGATCCGTCGACCAGCAGAAGCGTTTCTTCAGACATGTCCAGCAGCAAGCAGGTGCCGCAATTGCGCGCGTTTACGGGCGAGGATCGATCGACTTCGTTGAAAGCGCGCGAGTCCTGGCATATTTTTGGAATTATCTCAGAGTTCGTCGAGGCCACCGAGCGGCTTGCCGACGTTCGACCGGCGGTCTCGATCTTCGGCAGTGCCCGCGTGCCAGTCGGCCACCGCTGGTACGAGCTCACGGCGGAGCTGGCGCGCCAGTTGTCTGACGCGGGTTTTGCGGTGATCTCCGGCGGCGGCCCCGGCATCATGGAGGCCGCCAATCGAGGCGCATTCGCCGGCCGATCCCAGTCGATCGGTCTGAACATCCAGTTGCCCCACGAACAGTCGAACAACGCGTTCCAGGACATTTCACTCAGTTTTCGGCACTTTTTCGCGCGCAAGGTCGCGTTCGCGAAGTACGCTACGGCCTTCGTCGCTGCACCGGGCGGCTTCGGCACGCTCGACGAAGTCCTCGAGGTGCTCACGTTGATCCAGACCCGCATGGGAAGGCTGATCCCGGTGATTCTCATCGACTCGGGATTCTGGGGAGGCCTGCTCGTCTGGATGCGCGAGCAGATGCTCGCCAACGGGCTGATTTCACCCGAGGATCTCGACCTGATCCAGGTGATCGACGATCCCGCGGACACCGTGTCGGCGATCTTCGATTTCTACCAGTCACGCGGCTTCGTGCCGACCGCCGACGAACGCGACAGCCTCCTCTACCTCTGACATGGCAGTCTTCACGCCCGTCTCGCGCGAGGAACTCGCCCGCTGGCTGCAACAGTTCGACGTCGGCGCGCTGCGCAGCCTGCACGGGATCGCGGCGGGCATCGAGAACAGCAACTTCTTTGTGAGTACCGTGCACGCGCGCTTCGTGCTCACGCTGTTCGAGCGCCTGTCGGCTGACGAACTGCCTTTCTATCTCGGCTTGATGAGGCATCTCGCCCACCACGACATCGCCTGCCCGGATCCGGTGCCGCATCGCGACGGCCGTCTGTTTTCGATGCTCAACGGCAAGCCGGCGGCGCTCGTCACGCGCCTGGATGGTCGGGAACAAACGAATCCGCGCGCCGAGCACTGCGCACGGGTTGGCGAAATCCTCGCCAGGATGCACCTGGCAGCCATCGACTATCCCGGCACGCTGGCCAACCTGCGGGGCCTGCCCTGGTGGATCGAGACCGTCCCGCGGGTGCTGCCGTACCTCATCGCTCCCCAGGCCGCGCTGCTGCGCGACGAGCTGGCCGAGCAACGGCGCTTCGCGGCCGGCACGGTCTACTCGGCCCTGCCGCGCAGCGCGGTCCATGCCGACCTGTTTCGCGACAACGTGCTGTTCGCCACCGGAACCGACGGCTCGCCGCACATCGGCGGCGTGATCGACTTCTACTTCGCCGGCGTCGACACCTGGGCATTCGACCTGGCCGTCACGGCGAACGACTGGTGTATCGACGAGCAGGCGTGCTTCGATCCAGTTCGGCTCGACGCGCTGCTCGACGCCTATCGAGCCGTGCGAGCGCCCATCGATGCCGAACTCGAGGCCTGGCCGATGATGCTGCGCGCCGCCGCCCTCCGGTTCTGGTTGTCAAGGCTGTTCGACCTGCATCTTCCGAGACCGGCGGAGATGGTCACGCCCAAGGACCCGGCCGAATTCGAGCGCATATTGCGCGCGCGCCGCGAGGGTTCGCCGGCGCTGGTCGCCTGAGCAGCGCCGCCATGCAGATCAAGCCACTTCGTGCCGCCGCCGGCTGGCGTTGGGTCGGCGATGGGTTTCGCCTGCTGCGGCGGCAACCGATCGCCTTGCTTGCGATCGTCTTCCTGAACCTGATGCTGCTGTCGCTGTCGGTGCTGATCCCGCTCGTCGGCACGGTCGCACCACTGGTGCTCACGCCCGCGCTGATGGTCGGGCTGATGCATGCCGTGCGTGCCGTGGACGCCGGCCGGATGCCGTCGCCCGGGCTGCTGTTCGCCGGCTTTCGCGATGCCGGCGGAACAGCCTGGCGCCCACTGCTCGTGCTGGGCGCGTTCAACGCGGCCGCCACGCTGGTCGCGCTGGGCCTGGCGGCGCTCGCTGACGGCGGCGCACTGATGAAACTCGCCACCGGGCAGACGCCCGCCGACGATCCGGCTGCTAATGAAGCCTCTCTCTTGTACGCCGCGCTCGTGTTCGTGCTGGTCTACACGCCCGTGCAGATGGCTCTCTGGTACGCGCCCTTGCTCACGGCCTGGCATCGCGTGCCGCCACTGAAGGCCCTGTTCTTCAGTTTCGTGGCGGTGCTGCGCAACAAGGCCGCCTTCGCGGTCTATGCGCTCGCCTGGTTCGCGCTTGCGTTCGTAGCCTCGCTCGGCATCCGGATGCTCGACGCTGCGTTCAGCAACAGTCCGGTCCTGCTGTCGATGCTGCTCTCGCCGTTGTCGCTGCTGCTGATCACCGCCGTCTACTGTTCGTTCTGGGTGACCTACCGCGATGCAGTGGCCGACGCCGTCGGCGCGTCTGCAGACCCGGCGCTACCGCGGATCGGCTGAGCGAAAGAGACCCTCAGCCAACCGCTTCGAGCTTGGCCACCGACAGGGCGAGCCATTTCATGCCGGGGCGCCCGAAATTGACCTGAACCCGGGCGTCTTCACCGCTGCCTTCGATATCGACGATCACCCCGGCACCGAAGCGCGCATGGGTCACGTTCTGCCCCACCCGAAACGCTACCCCGCGATCGAACCGAAGCGCAGCGCGGTGGTCGGCCTGGGAGAGTTTTCCTGTTTCGCCGTTGCTGCTGCGCGCGGCGCGCGTATCGAAGCCCTCCCAGGCCCCGCCCCAGCCCTCGCGACTCGCCCCGCTCGCCACGCGCGGGGTGAGCCACTTCAACGAGTCCGGCGGCAACTCGTCGAAAAAGCGCGAGCGCAGGTTGTAGCGAGTCTGGCCGTGCAGCATCCGGGTCTGCGAAAAGGACAGGTACAGGCGCTTGCGGGCACGCGTGATTGCGACATACATCAGCCGGCGTTCTTCCTCGAGCCCTTCAGGTTCGGTGGCCGCGTTCTCGTGCGGAAACAGGCCCTCCTCGAGGCCGGTGATGAACACCGCGTCGAACTCGAGTCCCTTGGCCGAATGCACGGTCATCAGTTGCACGGCCTCCGCGCCCTCGCCGGCCTGGTTCTCGCCGGCCTCCAGCGAGGCATGCCCGAGAAATGCCGCGAGCGGCGTAAGCCTCGCCACGGTAATGCCGGGCGCGAGCACCTCGGGTTCGCCCGCATCGGGAGCGCCTTGCGGCGCCTCCGCGCGGGTGACTCCGGCTCGCGCCGGAACGTCTTGCGAGATGCCTTCCTCGGCCAGGAAGGCGGCGGCCGCGTTGATGAGCTCGCGCAGGTTCTCGATGCGATCCTGGCCGTCCTTTTCTGCCTCGAAGTGCGCCACGAGACCGCTGCGCGTGATCATATGCTCGACCAGTTCGGTGAGCGACATCTGGCGGGTAGCGTGGCGCAGGCTTTCGATCAGGGCCGCGAAGCCGGCGAGCTTTCCCGCCGCGGCGCCCGTTACGGCCGGGACCGCGCCGAACAGGCTCAGGCTCGACGCCCGGGCTGCGTCCTGCAGCGCCTCCAGGCTGCGGGCGCCGATGCCACGCGCCGGAAAATTCACCACGCGCAGGAACGCGCCATCGTCGTCGGGGTTTTCCAGCAGGCGCAGATAGGCCAGCGCATGCTTGATCTCGGAGCGCTCGAAGAAGCGCAAGCCACCGTAGACGCGATACGGGATGGCGGCCGAGAACAGAGCGTGTTCGATCACCCGCGACTGGGCGTTCGAGCGATACAACACCGCCATGTTCTGGCGCGAATATCCTTCGCCGGCCAGCGCGCGCACTTCCTCGAGCAACCACTGCGACTCCTGCATGTCGGTCACGGCCTCATGCACGCGCACCGGCTCGCCATCACCGGATTCGGTCCACAGGTTCTTGCCGAGTCGCTTCGCGTTGTTGGCGATCAGTGCGTTCGCGCAGCCGAGGATGTGTCCGTGAGAGCGGTAGTTCTGCTCGAGCTTGATCAGGTTTCGCACCTGGTATTCACGCTCGAAGGCGGCCATGTTGCCGACGTTCGCGCCCCGGAAGGCGTAGATGCTCTGGTCGTCGTCACCGACCGCGAACACCGCGTTGGACTCACCGGCCAGCAGTCCGATCCAGCGGTACTGCAGCACATTGGTGTCCTGGAACTCATCGATCAGGATCTGGCCGAAGCGGTGCTGGTAGTGCTCGCGAAGCAACTGGTTACGCTCCAGCAGTTCGTAGCTGCGCAACAGCAGTTCGGCGAAATCGACAACCCCCTCGCGCTGGCACTGCTCGTCGTAGGCCGCGTACAACTCTACCAAGCGGCGGTTGTAGTCGTCGAAGACCTCGACCTGGCCGGCTCGTTGCGCTTCGTCCTTGCAATGATTGATGAAGTGCTGCACATTGCGCGGCGGATACTTTTCGTCGTCCACTTCGAGGCGCTTGAGCAGGCGCTTGATCGCCGCAAGCTGATCCTGCGAATCCAGGATCTGGAAGGTATGCGGCAGGGCCGCGTCGCGGTGGTGGGCGCGCAGCATCCGGTTGCACAGGCCATGGAAGGTGCCGATCCACATGCCGCGCGTGTTGATCGGCAGCATCGCCGACAGCCGCACCAGCATTTCCCTGGCGGCCTTGTTGGTGAAGGTGACCGCGAGGATGCCTTGCGGGCTGGCCTGCCCGGTGGAGATCAGCCAGGCGATCCGCGTAGTGAGCACACGAGTCTTGCCGCTGCCGGCGCCGGCCAGGATCAGCGCATGCTGCGGCGGCAACGTGACCGCGGCCAGTTGCTGTTCGTTCAGATCGGTGAGAAGCGGGGACATTGGCGCGGCCGGTCGGCGCAGGCAGGAGCTGTGATTTTACACAGTGCAGCAGGCAACCTACGCGTACGAGTTGCGCGGAGGAGGTCTTGATTCAGCGACCCGTGGGGCGTGGATTCAGCGACGCGGCGGCGTCTTGCGCGAACGCTGCGACCAGACCGGTTGGCGCGGCGTAAGGGCTCCCTGGCGAATTTCGACGCAGCGGTTTGCCCAGTTCGCCTTCTTGTCGTCGACGTCGACGATCGGCGCATTGGCCCCGTGGCTGACCCGCACGATGCGGTGACTTTGCACCCCGAATCGCTCCAGCAAGATTGCCACTGCCTGTGTGCGGTTCATGCTCAGATTGACTGCTTCTTCGGCTTCGCTGACCGGATTCGCATGGCCTGACACGATCAGCGTGCCGCCCGGCCCGGCGTTGAAGCGCTCGGCCTGCTGGCGGATCAGGGTGACATCGGATTCCCGCACCTCGATGCAGTCACCGTCGAAATAGATGCGGATGGCTTCCGCGGGCTCTCGAGACGCCGCGCTTGCCGCGGCAGATACCACATCGGAATCGGAAGAACTTACGAGTGATTGATTTTGATCAAGCTGCATGCACGCCACCTCCTCAGGGAGTTCTATTTTAGCAAATCTCACCGCCCGACGCCCGCCCGACCCTACCCGGACGCCGGAACGCCGGGATTCCCGGGAGATCGCACCGTTGGCGCTCGCCCCGAATCCATCCCGGCACTAAGATATGCCGAAGCGTCGCGCCATCCGCCTCCCGGGTTCGATCATGACCAAGTTGCTGCTGGACATCGCCCACGCGATCGATCACCTGATGCTGCTCGTCTTCGCCACGGCGGTTGGTGCGATCGCCGCCGATTTCGGCGTCGCACGCTGGGAAGACCTGATGCCGTTCACCGTCGGCGCCTTCGTCATGTTCGGCCTGGGCTCCTTCCCGTCGGGCCGCCTCGGCGACTTGTGGAGTCGCCGCTCGATGATGCTGGTGTTCTTCTTCGGCATCGGCGCATCGGCCCTGCTGATCGCCATCGTGCAAGGGCCGTGGCAACTCGCGGCCGCGCTTGCGCTGATGGGCGCCTTTGCATCGATCTACCATCCGGTCGGCATTCCCATGCTGGTCCAGAACGCCGCCAAACCCGGCCGGGCGATCGGCGTCAACGGGCTGGCAGGCAACCTGGGCATCGCGGTCGCCGCGATCTCCACCGGTTTTCTGGTGCAGTACGCCGGTTGGCGCGCGGCCTTCGTGGTGCCAGGCCTGATTTCGATCCTCTGTGGAATGCTGTTCATGAAGGTGGTCCCGCACGAGACCGAAGCGCCGGCCCGGCGCAGCACGCGCGGCATCGAAGTCTCCGTGTCGGTGCGACAGCGGGTCTTCATCGTGATGACCCTCACCGCGATCACCGGCAGCCTGATCTTCAACTTCACGACCAATGGCAACGGCGAGTTGCTCAAGTCGCGCCTGCCGCTGCTCTTCGAGCAACCCGCGCTGCTGGGGAGCTTGCTGGCTGCGGTGTATGGCCTGGCATCGTTCGCGCAGGTCATCGTAGGCCGACTGATCGACAGGCTCCCCATGAAGAAGCTGATGGTCGGCATCCTGGCCACCCAGCCGCTGCTGTTCGTGGCTGCCGCGTTCAGCCATGGCTGGGTGTTCTACTGCGTGATGATCGTGTTCATGGTGTTCGTGTTCGGCGCAATTCCGTTCACCGATGCGCTGATCGTGCGCTACGTGGACGACGGAATGCGCTCGCGCGTCACCGGGATGCGGCTGGGCGTCTCGTTCGGGGTCAGTTCGTTGGCGGTCTGGCTGCTCGGGCCGTTGGTGAAGCTGTCCGGTTTCAATACCTTGCTGCTCACGATGGCCGCGATCTCGGTTGTGTCGACGCTGATTGCGAGCTGGCTGCCTGCCGAAGCCGGACCCGCTGCGGCCCCGGTCGCCACATCGGCGCGCGCCTGACCCGGCCATGATCGACGGGCAGATCCTCACGCTTTCCTGTCCCGATCGACCGGGAATCGTGCACGCGGTCTCGGGCTTTCTCCTTGAATCGGGCGGCAACATCCTGGAGGCAGCGCAATTCGACGACCGCCACACCGGCCTGTTTTTCATGAGAGTGCACTTCTCGGCGCCGGCCATCGACTTTGCGATCACCTTCGCAGCCGTGGCGCAACGCTTCGGCATGCGCTTTCAGTTCGCTGACTCTGCGCGGCCGATGCCGACGTTGATCCTCGTGTCGAAACTCGGCCACTGCCTGAACGATCTGCTGTTTCGCTGGCGCTCAGGCTTGTTGCCTATCGACATCCGCGCGATCGTCTCGAATCATCGGGACTTCTACCAACTGGCCGCCTCCTATGACATTCCATTCCACCATGTTGCGGTCTCGGCAAGCACCAGGCCGCAGGTCGACGCGCGCCTTGTCGACATCCTGGAGCGCGAAGGCGCCGAACTTGTGGTCCTGGCGCGCTACATGCAGATCCTGTCGCCGGAGTTGTGCGACCGTCTCGAGGGCCGGGCGATCAACATCCACCATTCCTTCCTTCCGAGCTTCAAGGGCGCCCGCCCCTATCAGCAGGCCCACGACCGAGGCGTGAAACTGATCGGTGCCACCGCTCATTACGTCACCAGCGCGCTCGACGAGGGTCCCATCATCGAGCAGGATGTGGCGCGCGTGGATCATTCGATGGACCCTGCCATGCTCACCGCGATCGGCCGCGATGTCGAGAGCGTGGTGCTGGCGCGCGCAGTCAAATGGCACGCCGAGCACCGCATCCTCACGAACGGATCCAAGACGGTCGTGTTCCGCTGATTGCGTGCCGCGCGCTGGACCGGTATCGCAACGCAGAACCATGATCAACGAAACGCGCTGGCTTACTTGGCGTAGGCCGACTCCCCGTGCGTAGTGATATCGAGGCCCTCGCGCTCGGCCTCTTGAGTCACCCGCAGGCCGATCACCAGGTCGACGAGCTTGTAGGCAAGCGCCGACACGACGCCCGACCAGACGATCGTGATCAACACGCTCTTGAACTGGATCATGAGCTGGCTGGCGATCGAGAAATCGGCTGCGCCGGTGCCGCCCAGGCCAGGAGCAGTGAATACGCCTGTCAACAATGCGCCGACGATGCCGCCCACGCCGTGCACGCCGAATACATCGGCCGCATCGTCCACGCCGAGCATGCGCTTCAAGCCGTTGACCCCCCACAGGCAGACGAGACCGGCGATCGCACCGATGACGATGGCGCCCATCGGTCCGACCGTGCCACATGCCGGCGTGATTCCCACCAGACCGGCGATCGCGCCTGAAACCGCCCCAAGCATCGACGCCCTGCGCCGGGTGATCGCCTCACCTGCGCACCATGCCAGCGTCGCCGCGCAGGTCGCGACGAGCGTGTTCAGCAGCGGCAGCGCAGCCCCCGCGCTTGCCTCGAGATTCGAACCGGCATTGAAGCCGAACCAGCCCACCCACAGCAGCGCGCCGCCGACCATCGTGAGCGTGAGCGAATGCGGGGGCATCGCTTCGCGCCCGAAGCCGATGCGCTTGCCGATCATGAAGGCGCCCACCAGCCCCGCAACGCCTGCATTGATGTGCACCACGGTGCCGCCAGCGAAGTCGATCGCTCCGGCCTTGAACAGGTAGCCCTGGCTGTACCAGACCATGTGCGCAACAGGAAGATAGCTGAAGCTGAACCAGAGCACCATGAACATGAGCACAGCCGACAGCCTCATCCGCTCGGCAAACGAGCCGACGATCAGGCAGCAGGTGATGGCTGCAAACGTTGCCTGGAACGCCACGTAAAGGTATTCGGGGATCTTCACGCCCTCGGTGAAGGTATCGGACAGAGTTCCGACGTTCACCCCGGACAGGAAGCTTTTCTGGAACGAGCCGAAGAACGATCCCGTGCCGGTGAAGGCGATGCTGTAGCCATAGACCACCCACAGCATGGTAATCAGCGAGAACACCACCAACACCTGCATCAGCACCGACAGAACGTTCTTCGCGCGCATCAACCCCCCATAGAACAGCGCGAGGCCGGGAACGATCATCGCGATGACAAGCACGGTCGACATCATCATCCAGGCCACATCGCCCTTGTCGACGATGGGCGCCACGGCAGTGGCCGGTTCGGCTGCAATCGACGCCACCGGCAGTAATATCAGCGCCAGCATCGACCACAGGGCTCGGCTTCGGGTCACGAATTTCATTCCTTTCTCCGGAAATTGCCTGGATTGGCCGGCTCAGAGCGCGTCGTTGCCGGATTCACCGGTGCGGATCCGAATCGTTTGTTCGACATCGAAGACGAAGATCTTTCCGTCGCCGATCTTGCCGGTACGCGCGGAGGCTTCGATGGTCTCGATCGCCTGCTCGACCAGCGGATCGGGCACGGCGGCCTCGATCTTCACCTTCGGCAGGAAGTCGACGACGTATTCCGCGCCGCGGTATAGCTCGGTGTGGCCCTTCTGCCGGCCGAATCCCTTGACCTCGGTGACGGTGAGGCCCTGCACCCCTATTTCCGATAGCGCCTGGCGCACTTCGTCCAACTTGAACGGTTTGATGATTGCGGAGATGAATTTCATGAGCTTCTCCAGATGCAGGCAGCGCGGGTCGCGCAGGTCGGATTCAGAATGTCTTGCCGATCGACAGCACAAGCGTGGACTTGCCGAGATTTCGATTGAACGCGTTGCGGTAGCACTCGCCGGCACTCCCCCTTGCATCGGTGTCGACGTAGGCCAAAGCCCAGTTCAGGCCCACGTACTGCCTGGCCACGCCAAGCCGCCAGTCGGTGTACGAACAGTCGTCTTTCGAGCGAACCTGCATGCCGGCGATCTCGCCGGCCGGAATCCACTGATGGCCCAGGTGAGCGATCAGGTTGAAACCAGCGCCGACGTCGAACGTGCCGCTCAGGTCGAGGTACCCGGAGCCCTTGCTGTCGGCAAAGCCGAACAGATTCGTTACGCTTTGCGAGTACTTCAGGGTCAACATCTTCCAGCTGCCGGCGGCGTAAACCTCGGTGGTGTTCGGCGAAGTGAAGCCGTCCGGGTAGCTGCCCGGATATTGATAGCGCAGCACCCCCACGTCATAAGTGAAGTCGCCCAGGCTGCGCTTGAAGCCGCCGTAGAAATCCAGTTCGACGCTGCTGCTGACCTGGCCGGCGCCCGCATCCGAGAGCCAACTGATGTTGGTCCACCACGTGCCGAGATAGATTCCGGTGGAATGACCGTAGTCGAGGCCCGCCTGGATTGCCGGCTTGCCTTCCGTCTGGCTGATCCCCCGGTAACGGTAATCGCTGACGATGCCGAGGTTTCCGGTCAGGCCTGGCGGCGAAACCTCGGTCACTGACTCGGCGACGACATGGAGAGGAACGATGAGAGCAACGCCGGCCAATGCGTTGGCGAAGACACTTTTCCTGATCGGCCCGGGCAGCCCGCCCCTCCCGCCCTGAGACATCTTCACGCTGCTTCCCGCGTTCTTGCCGGCTTCGACCTTGCCGGCTTCGACCTTGCCGGCTTCGACTTTACTGTGCAGCCGCCGCATCGTCTGGTCGAAGCCCCGCGCGCCGGCGACGTCCCTGCTGCTCGAAATAGCCCTCTGGCGCATGTCCGCTCCCGGTGACAGTTGAACAGGACATCTTGCGAATGAGGGCGCGCTCGCGCAATACGCCAATTGCCGTAGCGCGGCGGGCGCCCGCCGAAAATCGCATGTCGACTCCGCTCAGCCCGTCAGCGCCCGAGTGCCGCGTGCGTGGCGGCAGCAATCAGCCAACCCAGAAGCTCAACGATTCCGGCACGGATCTGCGGGCCGTTATCGCCGATCCCCGCCGTGAACACCGGTGCGTCGCGGTTCACCGACGGCGCTCACCAGTCCAGTGTCTGCGACATGGCTTCGGAAGCACTTTGCAATTCGGGCAATAGTTCCAGGGCTTGCGGGATCGGCAAGCGCGATACCGGTGCGTGGATGGACAGCGCCGCCACGACGCGGCCGTCGGCATCCTGCACGGGCACCGCGACACAGCAAAAACCGGTCAGATACTCCTCGTTCTCGGTCGAGAAGCCTTGCTCGCGCACCCGTTCCAGCTCCTCGAACAAGCGGATCGGATCGGTCAGTGTATTGCGCGTGTGCCCAAGCAGCGGCAACTGGCGCACCAATCGCTCGCGACTGCGCCGGGGCAGATATGCCAGGAACAGCTTGCCGCTTGCCGATGAATGGATCGGCACCCTCGAGCCGGCGCGGATCGTGGTCTTCAGAGGCCAGGCAGTCTCCACGCGGTCCAGGCACAACACCGAGTTGCCGCAGGCGACCGTCAGGTTGCAGGTCTCGCCGACTTGCTCGACCAGTTCTTCGAGGATGCCGCGGCGCGCCGAGCGCGACGGCGAACTGAGCAGCGCCTGGCCTGCGAGATCGTTCATTCGCGGCCCGCAGTGATAGCGCTTGCTGCCTGGTTCGCGGCCCACCAGGCCCGCCTGCTCGAGGGTGGACAAGATCCGGAACACGGTGGGCTTGGGCAGACCCGCGGTCTTGCAGATATCGGCCAGCTGAGGCGGCGCATGACAGGTCGCGATCGCCTCCAGCACGCGAATCGCGCGCAGGATTGCCGAGCCCCCGGGCGCTGCTTCATCGCGCGCCCAGGATACGGCCAGGGGAAGGGAAGTGTCGTCACCGGCATCGCCATCCGCATCCGGGTCGGCACAGGTGTCGAAAGTGAAGTCGCTCATTTCTGCATAAGGGTCCGGACCGAGGGATCTTGTCGAGTGGGGCCGCAGGGTGGATTTCGCGGCCGGTCAGTGTACCAACTCCGGCGCACCTCGCTCTATACGACGGTGTCGACCGCGAGCAGTGCGCGGTTTTCATTCGGGCGCGGCTTGCCGCTCGGTGCGGGCACGATTGTGCCAGTCGATCACCTTGCCGACGACCGCGACGATGAGCATCAACAGGTTCGTTGCCGTAAACAGCATGTCGCCCTTGGCAATGCTGTAGGCAACGAAACCGCTCGAGGCGGCAACCTGTCCGGTGAACAACCAACGCGACACCCCCGCGGCGCAGCGGGTTCGGTACTGCGTCCAGACCTGCCGTGAAACAGTCGCGAGGAGCACCATGCCTGCCAGCCAGCCGACCCAGTCGGCCCATCCCATGCCGCTCATCACGTTCGCGCCTAGTTCTTGATCTTGTAGCCCGTCCTGAATATCCACCAGACGGCGAACAGGCACGCGCCGAGGAAGACCGTGATCATTGCCAGGCTCACGGCGACACTCACGTCGGCAATCTCGTAGAAGCTCCAGCGAAAACCGCTGATCAGGTAAAGAACCGGATTGAACAACGTCACGTTCTGCCAGAACGGCGGCAGCATGTGAATCGAATAGAAGCTGCCGCCAAGAAAGGTGAGCGGCGTGATGATCAGCAAGGGAATGATCTGCAGCTTCTCGAAATTGTCGGCCCAGATGCCGATGATGAAGCCAAGCAGGCTGAAGGTCAGCGCGGTGAGCACCAGGAAAAGCAGCATCCAGTAGGGATGAGCGATCCCCAGCGGAATCAGCAGCGCTGCGGTGCCCAGAATGATGAGTCCGACCAGGATCGATTTGGTGGCCGCGGCACCGACATAGCCGAGGAGGATCTCGATGGCCGACACCGGCGCCGAGAGCACTTCATAGATCGTTCCGGTGAACTTCGGAAAAAAGATGGCGAACGAGGCGTTCGAGATGCTCTGCGTGAGCAGCGAAAGCATGATCAGCCCGGGAACGATGAAGGCGCCGTAGGACACGCCTTCCACCTCGGTAATCCGGGAGCCGATTGCCGAACCGAAAACCACGAAGTACAGCGAAGTGGACAGCACCGGAGAAACGATGCTCTGGAACAGCGTGCGGCGCATGCGCGCCATTTCATATCGGTAGATCGCGCGAACCGCCTGCACGTTCATGCCGGATCCTTCACCAGGGTCACGAAGATGTCCTCGAGCGAGCTTTGGGTCGTTCTCAGGTCCTTGAACTCGATGCCCGAGCGGTTCAGATCCCCCAGCAAGGCCGGAATGCCGGTCTGCTCGGCCTGCGTATCGTAGTTGAAGACGAGCTGGCTCCCGCCGCCCGCCAGTTCCAGATCCCAGCCTTGCAAGAGCGGCGGAAGGGCCTCGAGCGGGCGCAGCAAGTCGAGCGTGAGCTGCTTTCTGCCGAGCTTGCGCATCAGTTCCGCTTTCTCTTCGATGAGCACGATCCGGCCACGATTGATGACCCCGACCCGATCGGCGATCTCTTCGGCTTCTTCGATGTAGTGGGTGGTCAGGATGATCGTGACGCCGCCGCTTCGCAGTTCATGGACGACCTGCCACATCTCCTTGCGCAGTTCGACATCGACGCCGGCGGTCGGTTCGTCAAGAAAGAGGATGCGCGGCTCGTGGCTCAAGGCCTTGGCAATCATGACCCGGCGCTTCATACCGCCGGAAAGGGTCATGATCCGGTTGTCCTTGCGGTCCCACAGTGACAGGTCGCGAAGCACCTTCTCGATGTGGGCCGGATTCGCCTTCTTGCCGAACAGTCCCCGACTGAATGACACGGTGGCCCAAACGGTCTCGAACGCATCGGTCGTCAACTCCTGGGGAACTAGGCCGATCAGGGAGCGGGCCGCGCGATAGTCGGTGACGACATCGTGGCCATCGACCAGCACGGTGCCCGAGCTCGGGCTGACGGTGCCGCACACGATGCCGATCAGTGTGGTCTTGCCCGCGCCATTGGGGCCGAGCAAGGCGATGATTTCTCCGCGACGGATCTCCAGGTCGACATTTTTCAGTGCCTGGAAGCCGCTGTCGTAGGTTTTCGAGAGATTCGAGATGGATATGAGCGAGCGCATCGACCCGAATGTACCGCCTGACGGCGAAGCCCGCTCGGGTAAACTTGGGCGTTTACCTCGCACCCGACCCCCACCTCCCGGCACTATGCAAGAAAAGTACGACGCCCGTTCGATCGAAGCGGCTGCCCAGCGCGAATGGCAGGCGAGCGATGCCTACCGCGCGCTCGAGCACGACCCGCGCTTTCCGAAAGGCAAGTTCTACGCTTGCTCGATGCTGCCCTACCCCTCCGGCAAGCTGCACATGGGGCACGTGCGCAACTACACGATCAACGACGTGATGTACCGCCACTTGCGCATGAACGGCTACAACGTGCTGATGCCGATGGGCTGGGACGCGTTCGGGCTGCCGGCGGAGAACGCCGCGATGAAGAACGCGGTGGCCCCGGCGAAGTGGACCTGGGACAACATTGCCTACATGAAGCAGCAGATGCAGGCGATGGGCCTGGCGATCGACTGGTCTCGCGAGGTCGCGACCTGCTCGCCGGATTATTACAAGTGGAACCAGTGGCTGTTCCTGAAGATGCTCGAACACGGCATCGCCTATCTGAAAACAGGGGCCGTGAACTGGGATCCTGTCGACCAGACCGTGCTCGCCAACGAACAGGTAATCGACGGACGTGGCTGGCGCTCGGGAGCGCCCGTGGAAAAGCGCGAAATTCCAATGTACTACCTGGCGATCACCCGTTACGCCGAGGAACTGCTCGACGACCTGCAGGACCTGGGCTGGCCGGAGCGCGTGAAGCTGATGCAGGAAAACTGGATCGGGCGCTCCACGGGGGTGCGCTTCGCCTTTGCGCATACGATCCGCGATGCGGACGGTGGGCTCGTCGGCGACGGCCGGATGTACGTCTTCACGACGCGAGCCGATACGATCATGGGCGTCACCTTCGTGGCGGTCGCACCCGAACATCCGGTCGCGACCGCTGCCGCCGCCGGCAACCCGGAGCTCGCCCGCTTCGTCGACGAATGCCGCAGGGGCGGTGTCACCGAGGCCGAGGTCGCCACGCGCGCCAAGGACGGCCGCCCGACCGGGCTTTTCGTGAGGCATCCGCTCACGAGCGAACCGCTTGAAGTCTGGGTGGGCAACTACGTTCTGATGAGCTACGGCGACGGTGCGGTCATGGGCGTGCCGGCGCATGACGAGCGCGACTTCGAGTTCGCCAGGAAGTTCGGCCTGCAGATCCGGCAGGTGGTCGAGCGGATTGCCGCGAACGGCGGCGGTCGGGGCGCCGCGCCAGCACCGCAAACAGACGGGCGCGAGAACGCGCGCGACGCTGGTTTCTCCGTCGAGACCTGGCACGACTGGTACGCGCAGAAGGAAGGCGTGGCCTGCGTGAACTCGGGCAAGTACGACGGCCTGGCGTACGAGGCCGCTGTCGACAGCATTGCCGCCGACCTGGCCGCCCTCGGGCTCGGCGAGAAGCGCGTGCAGTACCGCCTGCGCGACTGGGGGATCTCGCGCCAGCGCTACTGGGGCACGCCGATTCCGATCATTCACTGCGACGCCTGCGGCGCGGTGCCGGTCCCTTATGCCGACCTGCCGGTCAGGCTGCCGGAAGACCTCGTACCCGACGGCAGCGGCAATCCGCTGGCGAAAGACGAACGCTTCCTGAGATGCGCCTGCCCGAAATGCGCCCGACCGGCACGCCGCGAGACCGACACGATGGATACGTTCATCGATTCCTCGTGGTACTACATGCGTTACTGCTCGGTCGGCAATCCGGGGGCGATGGTCGATGCGCGCAACGATTACTGGATGCCGATGGATCAGTACATCGGCGGCATCGAGCACGCGGTGCTGCATCTGCTGTATGCGCGTTTCTGGACCAAGGTGATGCGCGACATGCGGGGGGATTTTCCGGGCGACGCCGGGCGCGGCCTTGTCGAGTTCGACGAACCGTTCACCAACCTGCTGTGCCAGGGAATGGTGCTCAACCATATCTTCCTGCGCAAGAGCGAACGGGGGGCGAGCGAGTACTTCTGGCCCGACGATGTCGAAGCACTGCACGACGAGCAGGGCAAACCCGCCGGCTACCTCTCGAAGACCGACGGCCTGACGGTCGAGTACCTGGGCATCGGCACGATGTCCAAGAGCAAGAACAATGGCGTCGACCCGCAGTCGCTGATTGACCAGTACGGCGCCGATACCGCGCGCCTGTTCGTGATGTTCGCCTCCCCACCCGAGCAGACGCTCGAATGGTCGGGCACGGGGGTCGACGGCGCACAGCGCTTCCTGCGCCGCGTCTGGGCTTGCGCGTTTGCGAACCACGAAATCGTTCGCAAGGCCGACGGGGTCGAGATCGGCGAACCCGACCCGCGCCAACCCGAGACCGGCGAGCGCCGCGCCGGTCGACTCGATGCCGGCGAGCTCGGCGATTCGCACAAGGCGCTGCGCCGCGAGATCCATACGATTTTGCGCCAGGCCGACTACGACTATCAGCGCAAGCAGTACAACACGGTCGTCTCGGCCGCAATGAAGATGCTCAACGCGATCGAGGCGGCCACCTTGCCGACGAGCCCGGCAAGCGCAGGGGTGGTGCGCGAAGCTCTCTCCATCCTGATTCGTGTGCTGTACCCGGTCGTGCCGCACATCACTCACGCGCTGTGGGCCGAACTGGGCCTGGCCAAGGCCCAAGGCGACCTGCTCGATGCGCCGTGGCCGCAGGTCGACGAGGCTGCCCTGGTCCAGGACCAGATCGAACTGGTGCTGCAGATCAATGGCAAGGTGCGCGGTTCGGTGCGGGTGCCGGCGCAGGCGGATCGCGCCGCAATCGAGGCGGCCGCCACCGCCACGCAAGCATGGGCGCGCCATGCCGAAGGCCGTGCGCCACGCAAGCTCGTCGTGGTGCCGGGGCGACTCGTCAACCTGGTCGTGTGAGCGTGGGCGCGGGTCGTCCCGACCTCGGTGCGCGGCCTTCGATGCACGTTAACGCGCCGATATTCGCCATCGCGAGCACGAACGCGGTGCCTGCCGGCGCCTGCGATTCGTCGTGCGCGAAGCCGCGCCGCCGCGCGTTGAGAAACATGGGCGCGCTTGGCGCGCTCGGCGCGCTCGGTTGTGTCCTGGCCACGGCCGGCTGCGGCTTTCAGTTGCGCAAGTCGGCGGCCTTGCCGTTTCGCACGCTGTACACCAACTTCGCGCCCACGTCGGCGATCGGCGCTGAGTTTCGCAGACTGATCCGGGTGGCCGAGAACACAACGCTGGTCGACGACCCGAAGAAGGCCGAGGCGCGTCTCGATGTGCTCACCGAGCAGCGCGAGCGCGAGATCGTTGCCTTTTCGAGCACCGGGCGGCCCCGGGAATACCAGTTGCGGCTGCGCTTCGTCTTTCAGGTCGTCGACGCCCAGTCGCGCGTGCTGCTGCCACCGACCACGCTTTTGCTGACCCGGGATATCACCTCCACCGACATCGAGGTGGTCGCCAAACAGCAGGAAGAAGAACTGCTGTACCGCGAGATGCAGTCCGATCTCGTCCAACAGTTGCTGCGCCGGCTCGCCGCGATCAAACCGCCGCCATGAGCCAAGTGCGCGCCGATGCTCTCGCCGGCGCCCTTGCCCGCCGCCTGCCGCCAGTTGTCTGGGTCCATGGCGACGAAGCGCTGCTGGCGCTCGAGGCAGCCGATGCCACCCGCAGCGCGGCGCGCGCCGCCGGTTTCAGCGACCGCCAGGTCTTCGAGGGCGGCCGCACGTTCCGACCGGACATGCTCGCGGCCGAGGCCGCTTCCCTGTCGCTGTTTGGCGACGCGAAACTGCTCGAGCTCCGATTGGCCGTCACGCCGGGCAAGGAGCTGGGCCAGGCCTTGGCCGCGCTAGCTGCGCAACTGGCCCATGAGGTGCGCTTGCTGATCGTCAGCCCGCGACTCGATCGCGCAACCACGGCAAGCGCCTGGTTCGCCGAGATCGATCGTTATGCGTACATCGTGGCGGTGTTCGCGGTGGCGCGCCAGCAATTGCCGCAGTGGATCGCCACGCGCTTGGCGCGCCAGGGCCAGCGCGCCGATGCCGGCACGCTCGAGTTCATCGCCGAACGCGTCGAAGGCAACCTGCTGGCTGCCCATCAGGAGATCTCCAAGCTGGCGTTGCTGTTTCCAGAAGGTGAATTGCCAGCCGAAGAAACACAAGCGGCCGTGCTGAACGTGGCGCGCTACGGCGCTTTCGATCTCGTCGATCCAATGCTCGCAGGCGATGCCGCGCGCACGCTGCGCACCCTGGAAGGCCTGCGCGCCGAAGGCGAGGCGGGCCCGCTCATCCTGTGGGCGGTGGCCGACGCGCTGCGCACCCTGTTGCGGCTGCAGGAGGCGCGCGCCGCCGGAAGACCGCTGGCCGCCGAGTTGCGCGCGGCGCGCGTCTTCGCGCCGCGCGACCGGCTCTACGAGGGCGCGCTGCGCCGACTCGGCGACAGTACCGTGCGCAAGGCTCTGCAACAGGCAGCGCTCACCGATAGAATGATGAAGGGTCTGGTGCCGGGCGATGCATGGCGCTTGCTCGACACGCTGACCATGACCATCGCCGGGGTTGCGATGCCGGCCGGGAACTGAATGGACATCCAGAACAACGACATCGGCGCCTATGTGGCCAACCTCGGGCGCCGCGCGCGCGCCGCGTCGCGCGAAATGGCGCGGGCCAGCACCGCAGCCCGGAACCGCGCGCTCGCGGCCACCGCCGCGGCAATCCGCGCCGGCGCGCCCGGTTTGAAAGCCGCCAACTCGCAGGATCTCGAAGCCGCCCGGGGCGCCGGTCACGACCCGGCCTTCATCGATCGGCTGGCGCTCACCGATGGCGTGCTCGCATCGATGGCCGAGGGCCTGCTCCAGGTTGCGGCCCTGCCCGATCCGGTGGGCGAGATCACGAACCTGCGCAATCGCCCCACCGGAATTCGCGTCGGCCAGATGCGCGTGCCGCTCGGCGTGATCGGCATCGTCTACGAGTCGCGCCCGAACGTCACCATCGATGCGGCGGGCCTGTGCATCAAATCCGGGAACGCCACGATCCTGCGCGGCGGCTCGGAAGCAATCCACAGCAACCGCGCCCTGGCGGCGCTGATCCGCCAGGGCCTGCGCGAAGCCGGCCTGCCCGAAGACGCCGTGCAACTGATCGCCACCACCGACCGGGCGGCGGTCGGCGCGCTCATCACACAGCCCGAGTACGTCGACGTGATCGTTCCGCGCGGCGGAAAGTCGCTCATCGAGCGGATCGCGCGCGAATCGAAGGTACCCACGATCAAGCACCTCGACGGCATCTGTCACGTGTATATCGATGACGCTGCCGACATCGACAAGGCGATCCGGATCGCCGACAACGCCAAGACCCAGCGTTACTCACCTTGCAACACGATGGAGACCCTGCTGGTTGCCGAAGGTGTTGCAGCGCAGGTGCTGCCACCGCTCGGGCGCCTGTACGCCGACAAGGGGGTCGAGCTGCGGGGTGACGCACGCAGCCGCCAAATCCTCTCGGGCGCCGGCATCGCCTGCACCTCGGCCACCGAGGAAGACTGGCGCACCGAGTACCTGGCGCCGATCCTCGCCATCCGGGTGGTTTCCGGCATCGACGAGGCGATCGAGCACATCGCCACCTTCGGCTCGCAACACACGGACGCGATCGTCACCGAGAATCACGGCCGCGCAATGCGCTTCCTGCGCGAAGTCGATTCCTCCTCGGTCATGATCAACGCGTCGACCCGCTTCGCCGATGGTTTCGAGTTCGGACTGGGCGCGGAGATCGGCATCTCGACGGACAAGCTGCATGCCCGGGGCCCGGTCGGCCTCGAGGGGCTGACGTCGCTCAAATACGTCGTGTTCGGTGACGGCGAGATCCGGGCCTGAGCGCGGCTTTCGGCTGAGCGCGGGCGCGAATCTCCCCTGGACGCGGGCGCGGCTTTTCGATGAGCGCGGGCTATCTCTGGGTCAAGGCGCTGCACATCGTCTTCATGACGAGCTGGTTCGCCGGGCTGTTCTACCTGCCGCGGATCTTCGTCAACCTGGCGCTGGTCGAACGTGACGGCGCCGAGCGCGATCGCCTGCTCCTGATGGGACGCAAGCTCTGGCGCTTCATGCAGCCGCTGATGATCCTCACCATCGCGCTGGGCCTGTGGCTCTGGCTGGGCTACGGGATCGGCGCCGGCGCGGGCTGGATGCATGCCAAGCTCGCCGTCGTGGTGTTGCTGCTTGCCTACCACTATGCCTGCGGCCAGTTGCTCGCGCGCCTGGCGGCAGGACGCGACACTCGCTCGCACATCTGGTTTCGCTGGTTCAACGAAGCGCCCGTCATCGCCTTGCTCGCGGTCGTCGTGCTCGTTGTCGTGAAGCCGTTCTGAAGCAGCCCGCCGTGTCGAAGCCCCCTTCCGTGTCGGAGCACCCTGCGTTGCACTCCGTCCGCTGACGCTCCAGGAGCCGAATGTTCATGAAAACGATTCGCTACTACCTTTCACCCACGTCGCCCTGGGCCTATCTCGGTCACGAACCGCTGGTGGCCGTCGCCGGGCGCCACGGCGCCGCGATCGAACCGCGGCCGATCGACCTCGGAGGGCGCGTCTTTCCGGTATCGGGCGGATTGCCGCTCGGTCAACGCGCGCCGCAGCGCCAGGCCTACCGGCTCGTCGAATTGAAGCGCTGGTCGGCGCAGCGCGCGCAACCACTGAACCTGCATCCGAAGTTCTTCCCCACCGCCGGCGAGGACGCATCGAAGCTCATCATTGCTGCGGGCCAGGCGCACGGCAACGAGGCTGCGACCAGGCTGGCGGGCGCCCTGCTGCGCGCGGTATGGGCCGAAGAGCGCGACATCGGCAATGCTGCCACCCTGCAAACGATCGGCGACGAATGCGGCCTCGATGGCGCAGCGCTGTACAAGGCCCGCGCCACCGCACAGTCACTCTATGATGAATACACGCAGGACGCTCTCGACGCACAGGTGTTCGGTGTGCCCTGGTACGAATATCGTGGCGAGCCGTTCTGGGGCCAGGACCGACTCGACTTTCTCGACCGGGCGCTGGCAGGTTCCTGAAGTTTCGTGAATCTTTTCGCGCCCTGCCCGCGCGGGCTGGAACAACTCCTTGTCGCCGAACTGGCGGCGCTCGGTGGCATGGACTGCCGCCCGGTGGCCGGAGGGGTTGCCTTCACCGGTGATCGGCGGGTCGCTTACTCCGCAAACCTGAACTCGCGATTGGCCAGCCGGGTGCTGATGGAGGTCGGCCGACGCCGGTATCGCGACGACAACGATCTGTACAAGCTCGCCGCCGGGGTCGAGTGGGAGCGCTACTTCGATGCGCGGCACACACTGCGCGTCGACACCAGTGCAATCCGCTCCCCGCTTCACAGCCTGAACTTTGCATCCTTGCGGGTGAAGGACGCGATCGTCGACCGCTTGCGAGAGCGCACCGGCGAGCGGCCGAACATCGATACCCGGGAACCGGACGTGCGCGTGTGGTTGTTTCTCGAGTTGCGCAACGCCACGCTTTACCTGGACCTCTCGGGCGAGCCGCTGTTCAAGCGCGGCTGGCGCTCGGCGCGCGAGGACCACGGCGATGCGCCGCTGAAAGAAAATCTTGCCGCCGGTCTGCTGATGCTCGCCGGATGGACGCCGGCGACGCCGCTGGTCGACCCGTTTTGCGGTTCCGGAACCATCGCCATCGAAGCGGCCGGCATCGCGCTCGGCCGGGCGCCGGGCCTCGCACGGGGCTTCGGCCTCGAAAAACTGCTCGACCACGACGCGCCGCTTTGGGCGGAGCTTCATGCCGATGCGACCCGGCGCGCCGACCACAGCGATCGCCAGACGCCGAGAATCGCCGCCTCCGACATCGATCCCGCGTCGATCGGGCGTGCCCAACGAAACCTCGAACGCTCGGGACTGCCGGCCGCCGCTGTACGCTGGTCGGTGGCGGATTTCGCCGCCACGGCGCCGCCGTTCGGCACACCGGGACTGGTCGTTGCGAACCCGCCGTATGGCAAACGGATCGAAGCCTGGGGCAGCGCCGAAACTCACGACGAGGGTCACGCCGGCACCATGAATGCAGTCGGCGATTCGCTGCGGCACGCCTGGCCGGGCTGGAGCATCTGGATGCTCAGCGCCGACCCGGAACTGCCCCGCCAGCTCGGTATGAAGGAGCGCCGGCGCACGCCGCTCTACAACGGCGCGATCGAGTGCCGATTGTTCTGCTTCGAGGTCAGGGGGCGGTCGTTCGCCCCGCAACCATCGCCCACGCTATCAGGCAAGCCCAGCCCACCAGGAACGACAAGCCGCCGAAAGGCGTGACCGCCCCGAGCAGGCGCACTCCGGTCAACGCGAGCGCATACAGGCTGCCGGAGAAAAGAACGATGCCCGCGACAAAAAACCAGCCGGCAAGCATCGCCGGCCTCGCGGCGCGCAGGTTCGTGGCCCAGGCAACGACAAACAGTCCGAGCGCGTGATAGATCTGGTAGCGCGCGCCGGTCTCGAAGACCTCGAGCAGTTCGGGAGTGAGCCTGGTTTTAAGCGCGTGCGCGCCGAAGGCGCCTGCGGCGACGGCGCCCATTGCGAAAATCGCGCCAAGGACGAAGAACAGGCGTGCCTGTCGACTCATATGCCGCGCACCTCACCGTTTCCTATGAGTGACGGTGGCGCTCGAGGCAAACGCGGCGTTCCGATCTGTGCGCTACTGTGTTCATCCGTGTATAATTTACACTTTCCTACAGGTGCGTGCCACGAACGCTGCACCGGAAAACTCCCGGGTCATTTCAGAGCTGCAGGGTTTCTCGCTGCCGCTGATCGCCGCCACCACACGGGCATCTGCTTCGGAGCGCCGGCGGCCGGGTGGCACACCGGCCGCAACCGGTCCGCCAGAGACCGTTCTAATTGATCGTTGAAACCCGACGGCGCGCATCCGTGATTAAGGTGCGCGCCTGTCAGTCGTGCAGAGGAACAGATGGCGAAAGAAGAGCTCATTGAAATGCAGGGAGTCGTCGAGGAAGTGCTGCCGGACACCCGATATCGCGTTCGCCTGGACAATGGCTTCGAGATCTCGGCGTATGCGGCCGGCAAGATGAAAAAGCACCGGATTCGTGTGCTTGCCGGGGATCGCGTCACCATGGAGCTGTCCCCCTACGACCTGACCAAGGGCCGCATCCGCTTCCGACACAAGTAGCCGAGCCGGGACAGAAAGCCCGCAATGCGTTCGCCTCGCCTGTTGTCGTGTCTGCGTCCAGGGTCGACGACGCGATCGATCAGACGATGCCCATGTGCTCGATGTCGGGAGCCTTGCTGTGCTCGGGCCGCGTCGTGTTCAACTTGATATTCAGGCGCAGGTCATTCACCGAATCGGCATTGCGCAACGCATCCTCGTAGCTGATCCGGCCCGACTCGAAGAGCGCGAACAGCGCCTGGTCGAAAGTCTGCATTCCCAGTTCGCGGCTTTTCTTCATGATCTCCTTGATCTGCCCCACCTCGCCCTTGAAGATCAAGTCGCTCACAAGCGGGGTATTGAGCAGGATCTCCACCGCAGGCACCCGCCCCGTGCCCGCTGCAACTGGAATCAGCCGCTGCGAAATGATCGCCCGCAAATTGAGCGACAAGTCCATCAGCAACTGCAGGCGGCGCTCTTCGGGAAAGAAGTTCACGATCCGGTCAAGCGCCTGATTGGCGCTGTTCGAGTGAAGTGTCGCCAGGCACAGGTGCCCCGTTTCGGCGAAGGTCACGGCGTGCTCCATGGCTTCCCGGTCGCGAATCTCGCCGATCATGATGACGTCGGGCGCCTGGCGAAGCGTGTTCTTCAGGGCCATGTCCCAACTCGCCGTGTCAACGCCTACCTCGCGGTGCGTGATGATGCAGTTGCGATGCGGATGCACGAACTCCACCGGGTCCTCGATCGTGACGATGTGGCCGTGGCTGTGTTCGTTACGGTGGCCGATGATTGCCGCAAGGGTATTCGACTTGCCCGACCCGGTAGCGCCCACCACGATCATGAGGCCGCGCTTGGTGAGCGAAAGCTCGCGCAGCACCTGGGGCAGCTCCAGTTCCTCGAAAGTCGGAATCGCCGTCTTGATCGTGCGCAGCACGATTCCGACTCGCCCGAGCTGCATGAACGCGTTCACCCGGAACCGCCCGATGCCCGTCGGGCTGATCGCGAAATTCACCTCCTTTTGAGCTTCGAACTCGGCGACCTGCCGGTCGTTCATCACCGCGCGCGCCAACTCCAGCGTGTGCTGCGCAGTGAGTGCAACCTTCGATGTCGGGGTGAGCCTCCCGTCGACCTTGAATGCCGGGGGAAACTCCGCCGTCAGGAAGAGATCCGAGCCTCCCCGGCCGACCATCAGTCGCAGGAGGTCATGAAGAAACCTGGAGGCTTGTTCTCGTTCCATGTCCGCTTTGCTTGCCGTCGCCGGATCTTCGGCGACAGGGGTTATCCGGGAAAGTTTTCCTTGACCATCGCAACGGCCCGGGCGTCCGCCATCGAAACGCGGTTCTTGCGCACGAGATCGATCAGGCACTGATCGAGCGTCTGCATGCCCAGGGCTGCGCCCGTCTGGATCGCCGAATTCATCTGCGCCACCTTGGCTTCGCGGATCAGGTTGCGGATGGCGGGCGTGCCGACCATGATCTCGTGCGCCGCCACGCGCCCGTTGCCGTCCTTCGTCTTGAGCAGCGTCTGCGAGATGACCGCGCGCAGCGACTCCGACAGCATCGCCCTGATCATGTCCTTTTCGGAGGCCGGAAACACGTCGATCACTCGGTCGATCGTCTTGGCGGCCGACGAGGTGTGCAGCGTGCCGAATACGAGGTGACCGGTCTCGGCGGCGGTGAGCGCCAGCCGGATCGTCTCGAGGTCGCGCAACTCGCCCACCAGAATCACGTCCGGATCTTCACGCAGCGCCGAGCGCAAGGCGTTGTTGAATGACAGGGTCATCGGTCCGACTTCGCGCTGGTTGATGAGGCAGCGCTTGGAGTCGTGCACGAACTCGATCGGATCTTCGACCGTGAGGATATGACCGTAGGTATTCTCGTTGACGTGGTTGACCATCGCTGCGAGCGTCGTCGACTTTCCCGATCCGGTCGGTCCGGTGACCAGCACCAGGCCGCGCGGGATCATCGCGATCTCCTGGAAGTTCTTCGGGGCGTTCAGGTCCTCGAGGGTGAGGATCTTCGAAGGAATCGTGCGCAACACGGCGCCTGCGCCGCGATGCTGCACGAAGGCGTTGACCCGGAATCGCGCGAGCGCCGGAATGGCGAACGAAAAGTCGCACTCGAGCTTTTCCTCGTACTCCTTGCGTTGCGCATCGTTCATGATGTCGTACATCATGCCGTGCACGTCCTTGTGCTCCATGGGCGGCAGGTTGATCCGGCGCACGTCGCCGTGCACCCGAATCATCGGCGGCAGGCCCGCCGACAGATGAAGATCGGAGGCCTTGTTCTTCACGGTGAAGGCGAGCAGTTCGGCAATGTCCATCACAATCCCTGGAGTCGCAACGCCTGGCCCGGCGCTCTACCTGATATCTTGCCGGCGCGCGGATCCGGCTGGCGAGCGCCAACCGAATGAACGGAGAATCAAGCGATGAACGGCCAGCCGACTCACGATGCCGCGTTGCAGGCGCACTACTCGCAGGTGCTTGCTCGCATCGACGACGCGTGCCGCCGCAACGGCCGTGCCGCCGGCTCGGTGCGCCTGCTCGCAGTCAGCAAGACCTTCGGCGCCGACCGGGTGCTTGCGCTTGCCGCACTGGGGCAACGCGCATTCGGTGAAAATTACGTCCGGGAAGCGCTCGACAAGATCGCCCTGTGTTCCCCCGGGCTCGAGTGGCACTTCATCGGTCCCGTCCAGTCGAACAAGACTCGGCAAATCGCCACGCGCTTCGACTGGGTGCACTCGGTGGACCGCGATAAGATTGCGCTCCGGCTCGGCGAGCAGCGCCTTGCGAAAGGCGAGCCGCTGAACTGCTGCATCCAGGTCAATGTATCGGGCGAGGCGAGCAAGAGCGGCTGCACGCCCGAAGCGGCGCCAGCCCTCGCCCAGGCGATCGTCGCCCAGCCGCGCCTGCGGCTGCGCGGAGTGATGGCGATTCCGGATCCTGCCGTGGACGAGGCCGTCTTGCGCAGCCAGTTTGCTGCGGTCCGGCGGATCTTCGAGGAGATCAGCGAAGAGTTGCGCGGTACTGCCCCGCAAGCAGCGGGCGCGTTCGATACCCTTTCGATGGGGATGTCAGCCGACTTCGAACTGGCGATCGCCGAAGGAGCGACGATCGTTCGCGTGGGCTCCGCGCTGTTCGGCTCGAGACTCAAGCCATCGATTTGACCGCAGCAGCCAAGCGACTCTTGTAGCGCGAGGCGGCGTTCTTGTGGACGATTCTCTTGTCCGTGATACGGTCGATCACGGCCTGCGCCGACTGCATCGTCTGGGTGGCCGCGGACTTGTCGCCGGTGGCGACCGCCTTGCGAACCGATTTGATCGCCGTGCGCAGACGCGAGCGCAGGCTGGAGTTGTGCGCCCTGCGCTTGACGACCTGGCGCGCGCGCTTGCGAGCGGAAGCAATGTTTGCCATGCGAGAATCCCGTGTTTGTTCGTGCCGAGGAGTTTGCTTGTGCCGAGAAGCTGCCCCGAAGGGGTGGCCCGAAAAAGGCTGCCCGAAAACGAAGCCTCTCAGGAAATTTTGGAAAAGCCTTGAATAATAACCGAATTCTCTCCTCGGCGCTGCGATGAATCTCCTGCGCGCCGCGGCGACCGTCAGCGGCATGACGCTGTTGTCCCGGATCACCGGGCTGGTCCGGGAAAACCTCACGGCCTCGATCTTCGGGGTGTCGGCATTCACCGACGCCTTCTTCGTGGCGTTTCGCCTGCCCAACCTGTTGCGCAGGATGTTCGCCGAAGGTGCGTTCTCCCAGGCGTTCGTGCCGATTCTCGGTGAATCGCGTGCGCGCGCCGACGCTGCGGCCGGCCATCAGGCACCGGGCGGCACCGACGAGTTGCATCAATTCGTCGACGGCACGGCAACGGCGCTCTTCTGGGGAGTGGTACTCGTCTCGATCGCCGGCGTGCTCGGCGCGCGCTGGTTGGTGATCGTGATGGCCGGCGGCCTGGAGTCGGACCCGCAGGCATTTGCATCGGCCGTCACCATGACACGGTGGATGTTTCCATACATCGTGTTCGTGTCCCTGGTCGCGCTTTCTGCCGGCATCCTGAACACCTGGAGACAATTTGCGGTACCGGCGTTCGCGCCGGTGCTGCTCAACCTGTGCTTCATCGCCGCCGCTCTGTGGTTGTCGCCGTATTTCGATCCGCCCATCCATGCGCTCGCCATCGGCGTGGTGATCGGCGGTGTTGCGCAACTCGCCATCCAGTTGCCGGCGCTGGCGCGGATCGGGATGCTGCCGCGGTTGCGCAATCCGCTCGCGGCGTTCGCCAACCCCGGCACGCGGCGAGTGTTGCGCCAGATGGGGCCAGCCTCGCTCGCGGTCTCGGTCGCGCAGATCAGCCTCATCATCAATACCCACATCGCCTCCCGACTGGCCGCCGGCAGCGTGTCCTGGATTTCCTATGGCGATCGCCTGATGGAGTTTCCCATCGCCTTGCTGGGCGTGGCGCTGGGCACAGTGCTGCTGCCGAGCCTGTCGCGCGCCGCGAGCGTGGGCGATGACGTGGAGTACCGCGAACTGCTCGACTGGGGGCTGCGGCTCTGCGTAGTGCTGGCGGTGCCTTGCACGATCGGCCTCGCGATGATGGCCGGCCCGCTCACCGCGGTGCTCTTCAACTACGGGCGCTTCGACGCCAACGACGTGGCCATGACACGCGCGGCGGTTATCTGCTATTCGGTCGGCATGGTCGGACTGGTCGCAATCAAGGTGCTTGCGCCCGGCTTTTATGCGCGCCAGGACCTTCGCACCCCGGTGAAGATCGCGCTGTTCGTGCTGGTGGTGACCCAACTGCTCAACTTCATCACCGTACCGTGGTTGCGCCACGCCGGACTGGCGCTGTCGATTTCGCTCGGTGCGCTAACCAATGCATCGCTGCTGCTCGCCGGGTTGTGGCGCCGCGGCACCTGGCGGCCGCTGCCCGGCTGGCCGCGCTTCCTGGCGGTCACCTGTGCTGCCAGCCTCGCGATGACTGCGGCGCTCGCGTGGTTCGTTCCGGGGATAGACTGGATAGCGCTGCACGCGCATCCGCTGCAGCGAGTCGCGCTTGCGCTGGGTGCCGTCGTCGGTGCCGCGGTGATCTACCTGGCCATTCTCGTGCTGCTCGGGATGCGCCCTGCGCATTTTTTGCGGCGCAGCCACAACTGACAGCCAACTGGAGACGATTGAGCATGAAGATGCTTTTCATTGGCGGCGGCAACATGGCCTCGGCCCTGATCGGAGGGCTGATCGCCCGGGGCACTCCGGCCGCCGATATGACGGTGATCGACACTTCGGAAATCCAGCGCGCATCGCTCGCCGCGCGTTTCGGCATATCCGGAACGCCCACCGCCGAGGACGGCGCAGTGGCGCAGGCCGGCTTGATCGTGTTCGCGGTCAAACCACAGCAGATGCGCGAGGCGGTGCGGGCGCTGGCGCCCCTGATCGACGACCAACTGGTGATCAGCGTGGCAGCCGGCATTCGATTGGGCGACCTGGCACGCTGGCTCGGCGGCCATCGCCGGGTGGTTCGGGCGATGCCGAACACGCCGGCCCTGATCGGGCTCGGCGTGGCGGGCCTGGCAGCCCCGGCAGAACTTGCGAGCGGCGATCGATCGCTGTCGGAGCGCATCCTTGCGGCCGTCGGCGGCACCGTCTGGGTGGATGACGAAGCCAAGCTCGACGCCGTGACGGCGATCAGCGGCAGCGGCCCCGCATACGTGTTCCTGTTCATCGAGGCGCTCGAAGCAGCCGCCATCCATCTCGGTCTGAACCCGGCGCAGGCGCGCATGCTCGCGCAAGGCACGGTATCGGGCGCCGCACAACTGGCAGCGCAATCAGCCGAGTCGCCCGCGGCTCTGCGCGAGCGCGTCACATCGAAGGCTGGAACCACCGCCGCCGCGCTCGCGCAATTCCAGAGCGGTGATCTGCGCGGCCTCGTCGAGAAGGCGGCCCGGGCTGCGCAGCAGCGCAGCGTGGAGCTGGGCGACGAGTTCGGGCGCGACTGAGCACGGCACCGAATCCCGCGTGCCGCCCGCGCGCGCATTCGATGCACCGTAGGCGCACATTCCGCGAGCCTGCGGTACGACTCACGGGAGCCAGAACTCCGCCGCGATGCCTGCAAAGATCGCCGCCCCGAACCAGTTGTTGTGATTGAAGGCGCGAAAACAGCCTTCGCGCGAGCGGTCACGAATGAGCGCGTAGTGGTATAGCGCAATCACCGCGGCAACCGCAAGCCCGAGCCAGAACCAGCCCACGAACCCCTCCAGCAGGCCCGTGAGCGCCAGCAGCGCGAGGGTGAGCGCATAGCAGACCATGATCGCCAGCAGATCACGCCGACCGAAGGTGATTGCCGCGGTGTGCAGCCCGATCTTCAGGTCGTCGTCGCGATCGACCATCGCGTACTCGGTATCGTAGGCGATCGCCCAGGTGATATTGGCAGCGAGCATCAACCAGGCCGCCGGCGGCAGCGCATCGAGCACGGCTGCGTACGCCATCGGGATGCCGAAGCCGAAGGCAATGCCGAGATAGGCTTGCGGCAGCGCGAAAAAGCGCTTGGTGAAGGGATAGCTGGCCGCCAGGAAGATCGCCACCAGCGCCAGCTGCCAGACCAGCGCGTTCATCGGCAGGATCAGGAGCGCCGCAAGCACCGAGAGTACGCCGAACACGGCAACCGCCTCCCAGGGACGGATCAGCCCCGCAGTGAGCGGGCGGTCGCGGGTACGCGCGACATGCCGATCGAAGTCGCGATCGGCCCAATCGTTGATCGCGCAACCGGCCGAGCGCATGAGCAGCGTGCCGAGCAGGAAGGCGAACACGAGGTAAGGCGCGGGCCGGCCATCGGAGGCCGCGAAAAGCGCCCAGAACGTGGGCCATAACAGCAGCAGGCTGCCGATCGGCCTGTGCATGCGCACCAGCCGCCAATACAAGGCCAGCCTTGACGGCGGCGTGGCGCCCGGGCTCGCCGGGCCGGGGTCGGGTCGGGGAATCGCTTTCACTGTCCGGTTCGCAGCAATGTCTTCTGCGCGGGTTGCAATGCCTTCTTTGCGGAGTTCTTTGCTGACTTGCGTTTCGTGCGCTCGCCCGCCGGGGTGTCGCGCATGCCACCGACAATCATCTCGGTGCCGCTCGAGGGGTCGGCGCGGCCCACCGCAAGGCCATTCTCGCGCATCTTGCGCAGATTGTTCTCGCCGACCCCACGCACTCGTTCCCGCAGATCAGCGAGGCTGCGAAACGGCGCCTTGGCACGTTCCTCGACAATCCGCGCAGCCAGCGCCGGGCCGATGCCGCTGATCGCCTCGAGCTCGACCGAAGTGACCGTGTTTGCGTCGATCGGAGCCGGCGCTGCGCGGCACGCGCCAGCCGCAAAAAAGAGCGCGCCCAACACCGCGCCGGCAATCCTCCACATGATCGACTCCCCGGTCGACGCGATACGCGATGGCGATCGTGCGACAACCTTGCTGCGCCGATTTTCATCGCATCAGCCGTGCTGGTGCCAGAGCCATTCGACATAGTCCGCCACGCCGCGTTGAACCGTCGCAAAGCCGCGCGAGTAGCCTGCCGCGCGCAGCATGGCCGGCTCGGCCTGGGTGAAGCTCTGGTATTTGCCCTTCAGCGCCTCGGGAAACGGGATGTACTCGATCAATCCCTGGGCAATCTGGGCCTGCAGCCCCAAAGGCGGCTCGCCGCGCACTTGCCGGACCGTGTCGATCACGGTGCTTGCGACATCATTGAACGGTTGCGCCTGGCCGGTGCCGCAGTTGAAGATGCCGCTGCGATCCGGTTGATCGAGAAAGAACATGTTCACGGCCACCACGTCGTCGATATGGATGAAATCACGGCTCTGAGCGCCATCGGCCCATCCGTCGTGGCCCTCGAACAGGCGCACTTTGCCGTCGCTCACGAACTGATTGAAGTTGTGGAAGGCGACCGACGCCATGCGGCTCTTGTGCGACTCCCGGGGGCCGTAGACGTTGAAGTAACGCAGCCCGACGATCTGCTCGGAGCGCTCGCCGAACCGGCGCCGCACCACCTGATCGAACAGCAGTTTCGAATATCCGTAGACATTGAGCGGTCGCTCCGCCGACGGGTCCTCCACGAAACGGTCCGAGCCGCCATAAACGGCGGCTGACGATGCGTAGATGAGCCGGGTTCCATAGGCGCCCGCGTGCCGGAGCAGCGCCAGCGAGTAGCGGTAATTGTTCTCCATCATGTAGCGCCCGTTGCTCTCCATCGTGTCGGAGCAGGCGCCCTGATGGAAGATCACCCCGGCGCCCTTGTAGCGCTCGAGCTGGGCGAGAAACTCGCGCTTGTCCAGGTAGTCGGCAATCTCGCAGCCAACGAGGTTGTGGAACTTGTCGGCCCGCTCGAGGTTATCCACGGCGATGATGTCGCGCTCGCCGCGCTCGTTCAGGGTCCGGATCAGGTTGCTGCCGATGAAGCCGGCAGCGCCAGTGACAATGATCATTCGAACAACTCCTCGGGACGCACGGCAACGGTGCCGAGCTTGCCAACCACGATGCCGCCGGCGCGGTTGGCAAGCCGCACCGCCTCGACGATCGGACGCCCGGCTGCCAGCATCGAAGCCAGCACCGCGACCACCGTGTCGCCGGCGCCCGACACGTCGAACACCTCGCGAGCCTGCGCCGGCACTGTGAACGCGCCGTCGTCGGAAAACAGGGTAACGCCCTCCTCGGAGCGCGTCAGCAACAGGAAGCGCAGATCGAGGCGCTCGCGCAGTCGCTGTGCGCGCCCGAGCAAATCCGCCTCGTCGTGCCAGCCGCCCAGCACCTGGCGCAACTCGGCCCGGTTCGGGGTCAGTACGGTCGCACCGGCGTAGCGTTCCCAGTCGTCGCCCTTCGGATCGACCACAACGATGCGCCCGCAGGCGCGTGCCAAGGCGATCATTTGCGCAATCTGCGCGAGCCCACCCTTGCCGTAGTCGGAGAGAACGAGGACCTCGCAATCTTCGATTCGCGCGCGCAGCGACTCAAACTTTCGCGCCAGCGCCTGCTCGCCCGGCGTCTGTTCGAAGTCGATGCGCAACAACTGCTGCTGGCGACCTATCACACGCAGCTTGATGGTGGTTGGCAAGCGGGGATCGATTTCGAGGCGGGCATCGATGCCGCGCTCGCGCGCAAGCGTTGCCAGCTGGCGTCCGGGTTCGTCATCGCCTACGACCCCGATCAGCGTGGGGCGAGCTCCTAGGCCGGCCACGTTGAGCGCCACGTTCGCAGCGCCCCCCAGCCGCTCCTCGCTGCGCCGCACCAGCACGACCGGCACCGGCGCTTCGGGGGAGATCCGGTCGACGTCGCCGAACCAGTAGCGGTCGAGCATCAGGTCGCCCACCACCAGAACCCGCGCCCGGCTGAAGTCGATGCGCGCGACTGCGCGGCCCGCCTCGTGCTCGGCAATCGCGCTGCCCTCAATCACGCTCGAGCTCCTCGCTTCGCTTGGGGGCATAGGTGTCCCACTCGTTGCAGCCCGGGCAGTGCCAATAGAAGCGGCGCGCCTTGAAACCGCAGTTTCGGCAAACGTAGCGCGACACCCGGCGCGCCTGCGCCTGGATCAACTGCTGAGCCAGTTCGATCTCGGCGCGCTGTTCCCCTTCGACGAGCGGCGCCCTCATGGCAAGCAGCTTCTCGAGCCCGAGCAGGGATGGCGCCGCCCGCAGCGCCTGTTCGGCCCAGCGCCGTGCCGAGGCGTTGCCATCGCGCGCCACCCGCGCGCTGGCGAGCGCAGCGAAACTGTCGATCGACGGGTGTTCGGCCTGGACCGTTTCGAGCGAAGCGATGCCCTCATCGCGCCGGCCCGCCATTTCGTGAGCGCGCAGCCAGCCTTCCGCAACCAGCGACAGATGCTCGGGGCTGGCCTGCGCGACCTTCTGCCACGCCGCGATCGCGGCCTCGGCGTTTCCTTCGGCCAGCGCGGTTTCGCCGGTCAGCAACCAGGGTCGGGGATGCGCGGGCGCGACGAGCACGGCCTCGTCGAGTTCGCGGCGCGCCTCATCGATGCGCGGCGGCCCGGGCTTGGCGAGAAGCGCGCGCTGCGCCAACTCGCAGCGAAAGTGCGCAATCTCGCGGCCGCGATTCTCATGGAGATCGCGAATCAGTCGCTGCGCCAGCGAGATCGACAGTGGCCAGTCGCGCACCATCTGGGCGATCTCCAGTCGATGATGCAGGGCGGCGGCGGCGTAGCTGCCGCCTTCGAGGCGATTGAAGGCGTCTTCGGCACGATCCAGAAGGCCCGCCTTCAGGAAGTCCTGGCCCAACTCGTACAGCGCATGCTCGCGCTCTCCGGGCGCCAGGCCGGCGCGCTCCACCAGGTTCTGGTGGACGCGGATTGCACGATCCGACTCCCCGCGCCTGCGAAACAGGTTGCCCAGCGCGAAGTGCAATTCGACCGTCTCGGGTTCGATCCGCACGACGTCGATGAAGGCGTCGACGGCCTTATCGGACTGCTCGTTCAGAAGGAAGTTCAGGCCCCGGAAGTAGGCATCGGGAAGTTCGTCGCGCCCGGGGCCTTTAGCGCCGCCCGTGGCGTCGTATTTAGAGGCGAACCAGCCGAGCCCGAAAAACAGCGGCAGCAGCAGCAGCCACCAGGTTTCGATTTCGATCATCGCGCGAGCCGATTCAACCCGGGGCGACTCGCAAGCGACCTTGCCACGCCTCAGATACCGAGTCCGATCCCCGGCCCCGCCGCTTCGGTGGGCACCGGCGCGACGTCTTGCGGCTCGGGCTTCGCGGTATGGCGCAACTCGCGGCTCAGGCGGGCGATCTCGCGGCGCTGGCGAAACAGCGCCGGCACTGCGGCAATCAGCCCGACCAGTACGCCGGCGGCAAAGAAGATGAGCAGGAAAATGACCAGCGGCGCGCGCCAGGTAAGGTCGCCCACCAGGAAGCGCAGTTCGGTAGAGGCGGTATTGGACAGCGCGAAACCGAGCGCCACCAGGAACAGCACAAAGTTGAAAATCCAGGAAATGATCCGCATCGATGTCTCCGTTCGGCGCCTCGCTGTGACGCTATTCTGAACGAGCGCGACGCGATGCAGAAACGGCGCCCCGCTCTGCCTGGAAAGGCTCTCAGGAACCAGTAGTGTCGTCGCGGCCGGGACCCGCATCGACGCGCTCACGCAAAGCCTTGCCCGGCTTGAAATGCGGCACGCGCTTTTCGGGCACCAGGACCTTTTCGCCGGATTTCGGGTTGCGTCCTACGCGTGGCGGGCGATGCGACAGCGCAAAGCTGCCGAAACCGCGAATCTCGATCCGGTCGCCGTCGGCCAGCGTACCGGCCATGGCGTCCAGGATGGTCTTGACCGCGAATTCGGCATCCTTGGCCACGAGCTGCGAATAACGCTCGGCGAGCCGGGCGATCAACTCCGACTTGGTCATCGTCGGGAGTTGGCTGTCGAAGCTCGGATCCTCGTCGTCGAACCGTTCGGCCATGACTGTGCTAAATCTCCGGACCCGAAAGCACCGGTAGCTGCGGTAAGGCAGCTGCCCGGTACCGGATTCTGGAATCACCCTCCAGGAAAACGCGCTGCCGGCCGCAACCGGCAGCGCCCTTCACCATCACTCCTTCGGAGTATCGAGCTTGGCGCGCAACAGCGCACCGAGGTTCGTGGTGCCGCTGGCTGCGCCGCTTTCAGCCTGTTGGCGTTGCGCCGTTTCGGCATTATCGGCGTCCTTGGCCTTGATCGACAGGTTGATCGTGCGGTTCTTGCGGTCGATGTTGACGATCATCACCTCGAGTTCCTCACCCTCTTTCACGTGGCTGCGGGCATCCTCGACCCGATCGCGTGAAATCTCCGAGGCGCGCAGATAACCTTCGACATCTGCGGACAACTCGATGACCGCACCCTTCGGATCAACGGCCTTGACGATGCCCTGAACCAGTGCGCCCTTGTCGTAGGTCGCCACGAAGTTGTTGAACGGATCGCCTTCGAGTTGCTTGACGCCCAGCGAGATGCGCTCGCGCTCGGTGTCGATCGCGAGCACGACCGCTTCGACCTCGTCGCCCTTCTTGAAGTTGCGCACAGCTTCTTCGCCGGTGGCATGCCACGACAGGTCGGACAGGTGCACCAGGCCGTCGATGCCGCCGGGCAGGCCGACGAACACGCCGAAGTCGGTGATCGATTTGATCGTGCCGGCCACCTTGTCGCCCTTGCGATGGTTGTCGGCGAACTCTTCCCAAGGGTTCGGCCGGCATTGCTTCATGCCAAGCGAAATGCGGCGGCGCTCTTCATCGATCTCGAGCACCATCACCTCGACCTCGTCGCCAAGCGCAACGATCTTGCCAGGATTGACGTTCTTGTTCGTCCAGTCCATCTCGGACACGTGAACGAGGCCCTCGATGCCGGGCTCGATCTCCACGAAGGCACCGTAGTCGGTGATATTCGTGATCTTGCCGAACATCCGGGTGCCCTGCGGATAGCGGCGGCCGATGCCGACCCAGGGATCGTCGCCGAGCTGCTTGACGCCAAGCGAGACGCGATTGCGCTCCTGGTCGAACTTGAGCACCTTGGCGGTGACTTCTTCGCCTACCGACAACACCTCGGAGGGGTGGCGGACGCGGCGCCAGGCCATGTCAGTGATGTGCAGCAACCCGTCGATGCCGCCCAGATCGATGAACGCGCCGTAGTCGGTGATGTTCTTGACTACGCCATTGATGATCGCGCCTTCGTGCAAAGTCTCGAGCAGCTTCGCGCGCTCTTCGCCCTGGGTAAGTTCGACCACCGCTCGGCGCGAGAGCACCACGTTGTTGCGCTTGCGATCGAGCTTGATGACCTTGAACTCGAGCGTCTTGCCCTCGTAGGGTGTGGTGTCCTTGACGGGGCGGGTATCGATGAGCGAACCGGGCAGGAACGCGCGGATGCCGTTCGCCATGACCGTCAGGCCACCCTTGACCTTGCCGGTGATCGTGCCGGCGACCTGCTCGCCCGACTCGAGCGCCCGCTCGAGACTGATCCACGCCGAAAGCCGCTTGGCCCGATCGCGCGAAAGCCGGGTTTCGCCATAACCGTCTTCGAGCGAATCGATGGCCACCGAGACGAAATCGCCTTCCTTGACATCGAGTTGGCCGCGATCATCGTGAAATTCCTCGATCGGTATGAAGCTCTCGGACTTCAGGCCGGCGTTCACGACAACGAAATTGTGGTCGATGCGAATCACCTCGGCGGTGATCACCTCGCCCTGTCTCATTTCCTGCTTGGACAGCAGTTCCTCAAACAGGTCGGCAAAACTTTCGGTTTCGGCAGCAGGGCTTTCGATAACAGTACTCAATGCAGTTCCACTTGTTTCGAACACGCCGGAGTGCCGATGCATCGGCCCCTGGCCGAAGCGGCAATCCAGCGGAGTTGAGATATTCCCATCAGGGGGATGGGCTCCTTGATCCAAATCACGCTTGCTACATCATGCTTGCTTGCGTTTCTCATCACGCCACGCCTGCAACACCCGCTCGAGCGTCTGGCCGACATCGGAGCCGGTGGAGTCGATCGTGAGCGCGTCTTTGGCAGGGACCAGAGGCGCCACCGTGCGTGTTGCATCACGCCGGTCGCGAAGCCGCAGGTCGCGTAAAAGATCCGCGAGATTAGCAGAAATCCCCTTGTCCTTCAACTGCTTATAGCGCCTCGCGGCGCGTGCCTCGGCACTGGCGGTGAGGAAGACTTTCAGTCGTGCATCGGGAAAGATCACCGTGCCCATGTCGCGTCCCTCCGCCACCAGGCCGGGGGCTTGCCGGAAGCTGCGCTGCCGCTCGACAAGCGCCTGCCGCACGGGAGCCATGACGGCGATTCGAGACGCCTCATTGCCGATATCCTCGGCCCGTATTGCGTCGGTCACGTCCTCGCCGTCGAGCCGGATCCTGCCCCCGAGAAAGACCGCCGGCAGCCGGACCGCCAGGCTGGCAAGCGCGGCTTCATCCTCACCCAGGAGGCGATCGCGCAAGGTCATCAGGGCTACCAGCCGGTACAGCGCGCCCGAATCCAGATAGTGCCAGCCGAGCGCCGCGGCTACCCGATGAGCGACCGATCCCTTTCCGGACGCGGTCGGCCCGTCGATGGCGATGACCGGCGCCGCAGCGTTCGGCGTCGACGCCATGTCGGCGTCGCCGACCTCGCTCGCCGGCCCGGCACCGGGCGACTGCGGCGAAGCGTCTGCGCCCGGCGCTTCGCCGCCTTCGGATTGCGCGCTCACCCGCCGGTCTCCTCGATCGCCATGCCGGCGCGCGACGCCAGGGTGACGAAGTCCGGAAACGAAGTATCGACGACCGCGATATCGCGGATCAGGATCGTTCCGCTCGAACGCAGTCCGGCAAGCGCGAAGGACATCGCGATCCGGTGGTCGTGATGAGTGAGAATCTCTGCGCTGGAGAACACGGCGGCCTGATTGCCGCGGCCCTCGATCGCAATGCCATCCGGAGCCGGCTCGACCTCGATCCCCAGGTTGCGCAGACCCTCTGCCATTACCGCGATGCGGTCCGACTCCTTGACCCGGAGTTCCCCGGCGCCGGTGACGACCGTGCGGCCCTCGGCGCAGGCGGCGGCGATGAACAGCGCCGGCAACTCATCGATGGCGAGCGGAACCAGCTCGGGCGGCACGTCGATGCCGCGCAGCCGGGCGCCTCGCACGATGAGGTCCGCTACCGGCTCGCCCCCGGCTTCGCGCGGGTTCTCCACGGCGATGTGGGCCCCCATCAGCCGAAGGATCTCGAGTACGCCAGTGCGTGTCGGGTTCATGCCGACATGCTCGAGTCGCAACTCCGAGCCAGGTGAGATCGTGGCACCGACGAGGAAAAATGCCGCCGAAGAAATGTCGGCCGGTACGTCGATCGCGCTCGCGCGCAGTCGCTGGCCACCCTCCAGGGATACCGACGAACCGTTGCGCGCAAGGCGCACGCCAAAGCCCTCGAGCATTCGCTCGGTATGGTCTCGGGTGGGTGCCGGCTCGATCACCTCGGTCTGCCCTTCGGCATAGAGTCCGGCCAGCAGCAATGCGGATTTCACTTGCGCGCTGGCCACCGGCATCGGATAGCGGATTCCGACCAGCCCTTGCGACGGCAGGATGCGAACCGGCGGACAGCCGCCACGAGTCTCGATTCGCGCACCCATCAGGGCAAGGGGATCGGCCACCCGACCCATCGGCCGTTTCGACAAGCTGTAGTCGCCGATCAGCGTCGATTCGAAGCGCTGACCGGCGAGCAGACCGATCATCAGGCGCATGGCGGTGCCGGCGTTGCCGCAGTCGAGCGGTTCGGCGCGGCCGCGCAGCCCGTGCAGGCCAGCGCCGTGCACCACCACGCGACCCATGTCAGGGCCGTCGATGGCGACCCCGAGAGCGCGAAAAGCGCGCATCGTCGACATTGCATCGGCTCCCTCGAGAAAGCCCGAGACATGCGTGTCGCCCTCGGCGATTGCCCCCAGCATGATCGTGCGGTGCGATACCGACTTGTCCCCCGGCACTCTGATCGAGCCGCGCAAGCGCCCGCCGGATTCAACCCGGAAATTTCGAATCATCGGATGCTCCGAGAAACCACGCCGTGTCGGCGCTCAACCGATCTGGGTTCGCCAGCGGCTGGCCGCAGCGAATACTTCGATCAGCGCGTCGCGATCGCCGCGCTCGAGCGCGGATTCGATCTGCTCGAGCCGACCCCGAAAGCGGCTCGCCGATTCGAGGCAGGCATCACGATTATCGAGCAGGATATCGGCCCACAACTGCGGCGACGATGCGCCGACTCTCGTCGTGTCGCGCAGGCCCGCTCCTGAATGCTCGACCGCCTGCGCGGCCAGGTCGCCACCGGCGATCGCAGCGGCGAGCGCGAAAGCCACCGCATGCGGCCAGTGCGAGACTTCGCCGAACAGCCGGTCGTGCAAGCCGGCGTCCATCGTCTCGAACACCGCCCCGGTGGGTTCGAGCAACTGGCGCACCGCCTCGCAGTGCTGAGCCGGCGTGGCCGGCACCGGGCACAGCAGCCAGCGCCGGCCGCGGAACAGTTCGGGATCGGCAGCCTGCGGGCCGCTGCGCTCGGAACCGGCAATCGGATGACCCGGAACGAAGCGCAGGAAATCCTCGCCGAGTTCACGGCGGGCGGCGTCGATCACCGTGCGCTTGGTGCTGCCACAATCGGTAACGATCGCGTTCGGCGCCAGCGACGGGCGCAGTTGTGCGAACAACTGCGGTATTGCCGGCACCGGCGCGGCGAGCACCACGAAGGCAGCGTTGCGAACTGCTTCCTCCACGCTTGCGCTGGCCGTGTCGATCAGGCCGAGCGCGCGTGCCACCTGGGCGTCGTCCCCGGGCGACCAGCCGGCGATCTCGCCGACCGTTCCCGCTCGCTGGAGCGCTGCCGCCACTGAGCCGCCGATCAGGCCGACACCGAGCAGCGCCAGCTTCGCGGTCGTCGCCATCAGCGTCCCAGCGCGGCCCGCAGTGCGCCGAGGAAAGCCTCGTTCTCCGCAGGCAAGCCGACCGTGACGCGCAGCCACTCGGGCAGCCCGTAATTGGCCACCGGTCGCACGATCACCCCCGCGCGCAACAGCCGCTCGTAGACGGCCGCGGCATCGCCAACCCGCACCAACACGAAGTTGGCGTACGACGGCACGTACTGAAGGCCCATCTCTTCGAACCTCGACTGCAGATGCTGCAGCCCCTGCCGGTTCACGGCGTAGCTGCGCTCGAGAAACGGCTGATCGCCAAGCGCTGCGATCGCGGCAGCTTGCGCAGCCGAGTTCACGTTGAACGGCTGGCGGACCCGATTCATCAGGTCGGTCAACTCGTGTTGCGCCAGTGCGAAGCCGACGCGCAACCCGGCCAGGCCGTAAGCCTTCGAGAAGGTGCGCGAAACGATCAGGTTCGGATGCTGGCGCAACCATGCCGTGGCGTCGAAGCGCAGGGCCGGGTCGAGATAATCGTTGTACGCCTCGTCGAGAACCACGACGACGTCGGCGGGAACCGATTCCAGGAAGCCCTGGATCCCGTTTGCGGTCACGAAGGTGCCCGTGGGATTGTTCGGATTCGCCAGGAACACGACCCGGGTGTCTGGCGCGATCGCCGCGCGCATCGCCTCCAGGTCGTGCCCGAAGTCGCGAGCGGGCACGACGATCGCTCGCGCGCCGACCGCCTGCGTAGCGATCGCATAGACGATGAAGGCGTACTGCGAGTAGACGGCCGACTGCCCGGGTTGGAGCAGCGCGTGTGCCACCAGTTCGAGAATATCGTTGGAGCCATTGCCCAGGGTGATCCATTCGGGCGGCAGCCGGTGCCTGGCGGCAATCGCCGCCTTCAGATCGAAACCGTTCGAATCGGGGTAGCGACCGAGGTCGCCCGCCGCCGCGAGCATCGCCTGGCGAGCCGACTCGGGCATTCCCAGCGGGTTTTCGTTCGAGGCGAGCTTCACGATCCGGGCAGGATCGAGTCCGTACTCGCGGGCGAGCTCGGAGATCGGCTTGCCAGCCCGATAAGGAGCGATGCTTCTGACGTAATCGGGGGCTTCGATGCTCATGAACGCTTTCGGACGTGGAACATTGCGGCGCGCGGCTCTCAGGCACGAAATCGCCGCCAGCCACAAGGATAACGCCTGGCTCAGGAACCGATCAGCGACTCGCGCAGTACCCGCTTCAGGAGCTTGCCGTTCAGATTGCGCGGCAAGGGTGCAGCCGACAGCGTGACGGTCTCGGGCACCTTGTAGTCGGCCAGGCGTTCAGCGCAGAAAGCACGCACCGCCTGCTCGGTGATCACCGCATTCTCGACATGCACGAACGCATGCACGCGCTCCCCCAGCACTGGGCAGGGGCGCCCGACGACCGCCGCTTCGACCACGCCAGGCATCGACGCGAGGACGTTCTCGACCTCCACGCTGTAGATCTTGTAGCCGCCGCGATTCAGCATGTCCTTCTTGCGATCGAGGACGCGCACGAAGCCGTCGTCGTCGACCGAGCCGAGATCGCCCGAATGCCACCACCCCGCGGTGAACTCGCGCGCCGTCGCCGCCGGGTCGTTCCAGTAGCCGCGCACCACCATGGGGCCGGCGATCCACAATTCACCAACCTCGGCGCGCGGCAGTTCGCGGCCCTCGTCATCGACGACGATCACCTCGGCGCACGGCAAGGCAACACCGACCGAGTCGGCGTGATCACGGGTGAGTCCGGGCGGCATCATCGTGGTCGGCGACGTCGTTTCGGTCGCACCGTAGGCGTTCAGGAGCACGAGGCCGGGCAGGCGTTCGGCCAGCGCATCGATGGTGGCGACCGGCATCGGCGCGCCGCCGTAGCCGCCGAGCCGCCATGCCGTGAGATCGAGGCGCCCGAGAGCCGGTTGCAGCAGCAGCAGGTTGTACATCGCCGGCACCATCAGCGTATGCGTGATGCGCTCGCGGGTCGCCAGCTCGAGGAACTCGCCGGCCTTGAAGGCCGGCATCATGACCACCGCCCCGCCGACTGCCGCGAATGCCACGATATTGGCGATCAAGCCGGTGACGTGGCTCGCCGGCACGGCGAGCAGCGAACGATCCTCGTGCGACAACTGCATGCAAGCTGCGAAGTGCATCGCCGAGTGCACGATATTCAGGTGCGTGAGCATCGCGCCCTTCGGCTTGCCGGTCGTACCCGAGGTGTAGAGGATCACTGACGGATCCTCCTCGCGCACTGCGGCCGCTTCGCGCAGCGGCGCGGCGCTCTCGAGCGCCTCGAAGGGAACCGAGGATCTCAGGGCCGTCGCAGCCGTTGCCAGGCTGTCGACCACAGCCTCGCCCAGGCTCCCGAATGCCGCGTCCGTCGCACCTGCGATTACCATGTCCGTCGCGCTTGCGATTGCCGCGTCCGTCCCGCTGCCGATCACCGCCGCCGCGCCGCTTTCGATCGCCGCCGTCGTGGCGCCGCAGCTCACCCGCAGCAGGGACTGCGAGCCCGCGACCGCCAGTGGCAGGCGATCGGCAAGTTCGGCGTCGTGGAACACCGCGCGCGCGCCGCAATGCTCGAGAATCCAGCTCAGGCCCGGGCGCTGTTCACGCGTGCCGACCGGCACTGCAATCGCGCCGAGCCGCTGGATTGCGAAAAGCGCGACGACGAACTCGGGCCGGTTCGATACGAACAGGACGACCCGGTCACCTCGCGTCACGCCGTGCTCGGCCAGTCCCCCGGCCGCGCGCCCTACCCGCTCGTCGAGTTCGCGCCAGCTGCAGCGCTTGCCAATCCAGACGAGTGCTTCGTCGTCGCCGTAGCGCGCGACCGTGGCCGCGAACAGTTCGTGCAAAGAGCCGGCGCGAGCGCAGAAGCCGCGCACGATGCGGTCGCTGAAGTGCGCTTCGCGGCGCATCCGGGGCACATTGCAACACTCCCACCAGTCCTTCATGACGTCGTCTCCCTCGCGTTAGCCCCGCTCGCGCGCTTCGCGCAACTGCACAAGCACATCGTAGACCACGCGCGAGCGGGACGAACTGCGCTGAACGTTCCTGGCATCGGCATGCCGCTGCGCGATCAGGAGCCGTCCTTGTCGTCGCTTCGCCTGCGCATCCACTCGGCCAGCACATCGCCTTCGAACCGATAGAGGCCTTGATCGAGTCGGCCGTGAGAAAATCCTGCGTCTTTGCACCTTCGGACACTCGCACTGCGCATGAAAATCCTCGAATACGTCGGCCTCGATACCTCGCGCGTCTCGGGCGCCTACGCTAAAGTCACCCAGTCGATTGCACGCGGCGACTTCCGCGCCGCCCAGGTCAAGAAGCTCGCGAACCTGAGCCAGGGCAAGTTCTACCGCGCCCGGCTCAGCGAGGCAGACCGCCTGCTGTTCGCGATGGTGCGGCACGACGGTGAAGCCTGCGCGCTGATGCTCGAAGTGATCGTAAATCACGACTACGACGGTTCGCGCTTTCTTCGGGGCGCTGCGATCGACGATGCGAAGATCGCCGACTGCGACGCCGACGAGGCCGGCCGCGATGCGCAACCGGTGCGCTACCTGCACCCTGAACGCACGAGCATTCACCTGCTCGACAAGCCGATTTCGTTCGACGACGCGCAGGAGGCCGTCTATCGCCAGGCAGCGCCCCTGATCCTGGCGGGCAGCGCCGGCAGCGGCAAAACGGCGCTGACCCTGGAAAAACTCAAGCACGCCGAAGGCGAAGTGCTCTATGTGACGCGATCGGCCTATCTCGCCCAGAACGCCCGGGACCTGTATTACGCGAACAACTTTGAGGCTGCGGGACAGGAAGCGGTATTCCTCTCTTACCGCGAATTCCTGGAGTCGATCCGTGTGCCGGCGGGCCGCGAAGCAAGCTGGCGCGATTTCGCCGGCTGGTTCGCGCGGATGCGGCAGGCCTTCAAGGACATCGACGGCCACCAGGCGTTCGAGGAGATCCGCGGCGTGATCGCGGCCGGCGCCGGAGGTGTGCTCACCCGCGAAGACTATCGGGCACTCGGCGTGCGCCAGTCAATCTTTGCCGAAGACCGCCGCGGCGCGCTCTACGATCTGTTCGAGAAGTACCGGACCTGGCTCGCCGAGGCGCGCCTGTTCGATCTCAACCTCGTTGCCGGCGAATGGCAGGCGCTGGCTGCGCCGCGCTACGACTTCGTCGTCATCGACGAGGTGCAGGACATCACGAGCGTGCAGCTCGCCCTGGTGCTGAAGACGCTCAAAAAGCCCGGCAACTTCCTGCTCTGCGGCGACTCCAACCAGATCGTGCATCCGAACTTCTTCTCCTGGGCGCAGGTGAAGACGCTTTTCTGGCGCGATCCGGCCCTGGCGCAACGGCAGGAACTGCGGGTGCTACGGGCCAATTTCCGCAACGGCCGGGAAGCCACCCGCGTTGCGAACCAGTTGCTCAAAATCAAGCATCGGCGCTTCGGTTCGATCGACCGCGAGAGCAACTTTCTCGTCGAGTCGATCGGCGGCGCCGACGGGCAGGTGATGCTGATGCCCGACAAGGAGGCCGCGACGAAGGAATTCGACCAGAAGATCCGGCGGTCGACCCGCTTCGCGGTCCTGGTCATGCGCGACGAAGACAAGGTCGAGGCGCGCAAGCACTTCGCCACGCCGCTGCTCTTCTCGATCCACGAAGCGAAAGGGCTCGAGTACGAGAACATCGTTCTGTACCGCTTCGTCTCCGGTCATCGTGCCGAGTTCGGCGAGATCGTCGACGGCGTCTTGCTCGAGGACCTGGGCGCCGATACGCTCGATTACCGTCGCGGCAGGGACAAGAGCGACAAGTCGCTGGAGGTCTACAAGTTCTTCGTCAACGCGCTCTATGTCGCGCTCACGCGCGCCACGCAGAACGTCTACCTGATCGAATCCGATCCTTCGCACGCGCTGTTCGGGCTGCTCGGGCTGTCGCTGTCCGGGCAGGTGCCACTGCAGGCCGGAAAATCGAGCATCGAGGACTGGCAGAAGGAGGCCCGCAAGCTCGACCTTCAGGGCAAGCAGGAGCAAGCCGACGCGATTCGGCAGACGATTCTTCGCCAGACACCAGTGCCCTGGCCGGTGTTCGACGAAGCCAGGGTCAAGGATCTGCTGATCAAGGTGTTTCGCGACGAGGCACCGGGCGGCAAGCTTCGCCAGCAACTGTACGAGGTCGCCACCTGTCACGATGAGCCGGTGCTGGCCGCCTGGCTGGTGAGGGAAGCGAAGTTCGAACCCGCGAAAGCCTTTGCGCAGCAACGCGCAACGCTGGGACGCAAGAGCTACGTTCCTTATTTTGCCAACAACTACAAAGACGTTCTCCGGCAGTGTGAGCAGTACGGAATCGAGCACCGCCTGGCGATGAACCTGACGCCGCTGATGGCTGCCGCTGCGGCCGGCAACGTGCGCCTGGTGCAAGCCTTGCTGGAACGCGGCGCCGATCGCGAGGCCGTCGATCACTATGGTTTCAACGCGCTGCACTGGGCGATGCGCGAGGCGTTTCGAAACCCGAAGTTCGCCGGCGGGCCCTTCGCCGCGGTTTACGAGTTGCTCGCCCCCGCGAGCATCGACGTCGGCGCCGGCGAACGACTGGTGCGCCTCGATCGGCACCTGTCGGAGTATTTTCTCTTCCAGACGCTGTGGACCCTGTTCAAGTCGCGCTTCACCTGTCCGCAGCGACGGCCCTTTGCAGCGTTCGACACGCAGTCGATTCTCGATGCCTGGCAGCACCTGCCGACGAGCGTGCTCAGGCCCGAGCGCAACAAGCGCCAGCACGTCTCGAGCGTGCTGTCGCGCAACGAAGTCGAGCGCGACTACGCTTACAACCGGGCGTTCTTCGTCCGGGTAAGGCAGGGCTGGTACCAGTTCAACCCGGCGCTGACCGTTCGCCGCAGGCAGGGCGACGCCGACGACTGGTTACCAGTCTATGCGGCGCTGAACCTTCCCTTCATCGGCGAGTTCGCGCTGGGCATCGTCGACGAGCGCATCGACGAGTACCTGTCGATGGCCGGGTTGCCGGGGCGCAGCGTACCGATTGCCGCGCAACGTGCCATTGCCCGCGAAGATTCTCTACGCCGGGAACGTGAAGCGCAGGAAGCCGAGAAGCGCGCCGAGGCCGAACGGTGGCTCGCGGAACACCTGGCGGAGCAAAAGCGGCGGCAGGCGGCGCCCCCGAAATGGGGCACGCCCGAGGCCAGGCGGTTCGAGATCGAGCGCATCAGAAGGGAGATCGAGGGCCGGAAGAAGGGATGAGCGTTCGCCGCCAGCGCTACGCGCCTGCGCCGTGAATCGCAGCGAACCGATGCTCCATGTCGCGCCGCATCGACTTGCGCACTTCTGCAGCCGCATGCCGGCGCCGCTCTTCGGGCGTCGCCAGTTCGAGTGTCGGCACGGGAACCGGCTTGCCATCGTCTCCGACCGCCACCATCGTGAAGAAGCAACTGTTGACATGGCGCACCACCCGCGCGCGGATTTCTTCGGCCACCACCTTGATGCCGATTTCCATCGACGACGTGCCGACATGATTGACGGACGCAAGAAAGGTCACGAGTTCGCCCACCTGGATCGGCTGTCGGAACATGACCTGGTCCACGCTCAGGGTGACGACGTACCGGCCTGCATAGCGACTGGAGCACGCGAAAGCCACCTGGTCCAGCAACCGCAGGATTGCCCCGCCGTGAACCTTTCCCGAGAAATTAGCCATGTCCGGCGTCATCAGGATCGTCATCGACAGTTGGTGTGCGGGCAGGTACACGATGGTTTCCAGGCGTCGCGCGTTCTCCGCGCAAATTCCTAACCGGGACTTTCCCGAGTGTCGTACGTAAGCTGATTGTACGTGACCTGACCGGCAATCGCGCCTGTCTGCTGCATGACGTCGATCCGACTGTAAGCGAGCGCTTTGCGGCAAATTCAAACGGCCGGCGCGGCCTTGTGCCGGCAGGTCTGCGCCCCGGTCGGATCAACGTTAATCCTGTGCCCGCGGATACGACCCGATCACCTTGCAGAACGCCGCGCTGTGGCGCAGTTCTTCAAGGGCCGTAGCCACATCAGGGTCGTCCTGGTGGCCGAGAATGTCGATGTAGAAGTGATACTCCCAGTCGCCCTGGCGCGCCGGGCGCGACTCGAAGCGTTTCATCGATACCTGATGGCGCGCGAGCGGTTCGATCAGCGAATGCACGGCGCCGGCCCGATCGGGCACCGACAGGATCATCGAGGTCTGGTCGGCGCCCGATGCTGCGCAGCGATAGTGGCCGATGACCGCAAAGCGCGTGCGATTGCTCGGATCGTCCTGGATCCTGCGGGCGGCGATCTGCAGCCCCCAGCGCGCGGCTGCGCTCTCGCCCGCGATCGCGGCGGTGGCGTCGTCGAGCGACGCCAGGCGCGCCGCCTCGGCGTTGCTCGCCACCGGCACGCGTTCGATCGTCGGATGATGCCGCTCGAGCCAGCCGATGCACTGCGCAAGCGACTGCGCATGGGAGACAATGCGGTGCACGCCGGACATCTCGCCGGTGCGCGTCATCAGGTTCTGGCAGATCGGCATCGAGATTTCGCCGCTGACGGTCAGTGCCGTGTGCAGGAAGAGATCGAGTGTGCGATTGACCGCGCCCTCGGTGCTGTTCTCGACGGGCACGACCCCGAAATCGGCCGCGCCGGCCTCGGTCGCGCGAAACACTTCGTCGATCGACGGACAGGCAAGCGGCGCAACGCCACTGCCGAAGTGCTTGATCAGCGCCTGTTCGGAAAAGGTGCCGGCCGGGCCCAGGTAAGCCACCCGCAACTGACGCTCGAGCTCGCGACAGCCCGATACGATTTCACGCCAGATCGCCTCGATTGCGACCGGCGAAAGCGGGCCCGGGTTCGAATGGCGCAGGCGCTGCATGATCTGCGCCTCGCGTTCCGGCCGATAGACCGGCGCCGAGGTCGCCTTTTTCAGCTCGCCGACCTGCTGCGCGAGTCGGGCGCGCAGATTCACGAGCTCCAGCAGCTTGCGGTCGACCTCGTCGATCCGGATGCGCAATTCATCGAGTCCGTCGTCGACGTAACGGCCGTCATCAGTGCGCCCGTTTACTGTGGTCTTGTTCGATCCGGTTTCAGCCATGGCGCCGCTCGAATTCACCCATGTAGTCGATGAGCGTATGCACGCCCTCGATCGGCATCGCGTTGTAGATCGACGCCCGCATGCCACCGACCACGCGATGCCCCTTCAACTGCAACAGGCCGGCCTCGTTGGCGCCTTTCAGGAAGGCGGCATCGAGCGTGGTGTCGGTCAGGAAGAACGGCACGTTCATGCGCGAGCGATCCTGCGGGCGCACCCGATTCTCGTAAAAGGCGCTCGTATCGATGAACCGGTAGAGCAATCGCGCCTTCTCGATGTTGCGACGCTCGATGCCGGCAATGCCCCCCTGGGCCTTCAGCCACTCGAAGACGAGGCCCGCGACCCAGATCGCGAAGGTGGGCGGCGTGTTGTACATCGAGTTGTTGTCGGCGACGATCCGGTAATCGAATGCACTCGGGCAAAGCGGGTGAGACTGCCCGAGAAGCTCGTCGCGCACGATCACAATCGTCAACCCGGCCGGGCCGATGTTCTTCTGCGCGCCGCCGTAGAGGCAGCCGTAGCGAGCGACGTCGATTTCGCGCGAGAGGATATGTGAGGAGACGTCGGCAACGATCGGCACGCCGTCCGGCACATCGTGCGGGCCGCCGGCCTGCGAGGGCGGATGCTGGAACTCCACACCCTCGATCGTCTCGTTGGTGCACAGGTGCAGATAGGCGGCTTCGGGCGACATCTGCCAGCGATGCTGATCAGGGATGAACGTGTAGGCACCGGTTTCTCCGCCCCGGTTCGGCGCGGGCAGCTTTGCTGCGTCGGCTACGATGTTGACGCGCGCATACCGGGCGGCCTCCTTGGCCGACCTGGCCGACCACTGGCCAGTGAGCAAATAGTCAGCGCTATCGCGGCCGCGCAGCAGGTTCAGCGGAATGATCGCATTTTCGGCGATCGCACCGCCCTGCATGAAAAGGATCCGGTAGTGCTCGGGAACGTGCATCAGCTCGCGCAGGTCGGCGATCGCCTGCGCGTAGATCGACATGAACTCCGGCCCGCGGTGACTCATCTCCATCACGGACATGCCGCTGCCATGCCAGTCGGGAAGCTCGTCGGCCACCTGGCGCAGGACTTCCTTGGGCAACACGGCCGGACCGGCCGAGAAATTGTAGATGGTGTCGGGCATGACGGCGGATCGTATCAAAGGGCGGGGCACGGCAGCGAGAAGTGCAGGACCGGAGCGGCAGACAGCGCTTCGGGAAAAGAGCGCCTCAGCTACCCGGCAGCACGATCAGCAGCCACGGAATGCTGATCGCCACGACAAGCGTCGACAGCATCGTGCCGGCACTGGTCTGCGCAACATCCGCATCGTAGCGCTGCGCGAACAGATAGACATTGGCGCCCATCGGCAGTGCTGCGGTCACCGTCGCAACCGCCAGCGGCAAGGGCGGCAGGTCCAGGAGAAAGCGGCCGATCGACCAGACGAGCAGCGGGTGAACAAGGCTTTTGAGCGCCGTGAGCGCGATGGCGCCCTGCACGCCGCGACGCAGGTCCAATTGCGCGAGCGAGGCACCGAGCAGAACCAGGCACAGGGGCGCTGCCGCGGCGCCCAGCATGCCGATCGGCACTGCGATGAAACGCGGCAGGGAAAGCCCAGCAGCGGACCAGGCCAGTCCGACCAGGATCGGCAGCACGACGGGGTGAATCAGCGAGCTGCGCACGACGCGCGAGAGCCGGGCGCCGAGCTGCGAACGATCCGCGCCAGCCGGCATGGCCGAGCCCGCCGCGAGTTCGATGAGCAGCGTGCCGAGGGTCAGGAAGATGAGCGAATGCAGCGCAACGATCGTCAACAGGAAGGCGAGGCCTTCCTCGCCAAACGCAAGTTTCACGAGCGGGATTCCGAGCGCCACCGTGTTGGCGTAGACGGCGCCCAGCGATTGCACGACGGCCGTATTCATCGTCACGCCGCGCCCGCGCTGCACAAGCAACACCGCTGCGAACAGCGGCATGGCTGAGGCGTAGTAGGCGAGCGCCGCGCCCGGCGACAAGCTCGCGAAGTCCACCCGGGCGAGGGCGCCGAACAGCAAGCCCGGCATGAAGATCTGGAACGTTGTATCCGAAAGCGCCCTGACCGCGGCGGCGTCCAGAGGACCGAGGCGCGCTCCGCCGTAGCCCAACGCGATCAGTACGACCACCGGAAAGATGACGTCGAAGAAAATCGGCATCGAGAGGTCGCGAGGATCGCCGGCGGGTCAGGCGCGCGGTGGGCGGACGCCCGCTCAGCGCTCCGGGCCTGCCTCGCCGTCCTCTGAACCGCCGTCCTCTGAACCGCCGTCTCCTGAGCCGCCGTTCCCTGAACCGCCCTCGCTGTCGCCCGCGGGGTCATCGTCGGCATCGACGATTCCGTTCATCTGGCTCAGGCCGTTTCCGTTGCCGGCGGCGCTGCCGGCGTCGCTGTCCCCGTTGCCGTTGGCCAGCCCCGCCACATCGGCCTCGACCACCCGCTGCACGCCCGACAGCTTCGTGCCATGGTCCACGGCAATCAGCGTGACGCCCTGCGTGGCGCGGCCCATCTCGCGGATCTCCGACACCCGTGTACGCACGAGGACGCCCCCCGTGGTGATGAGCATCAGCTCGTCCCTTTCATGAACCAGCACCGCCGCGACCACCTTGCCGTTGCGCTCGCTGGTCTGGATCGCGATCATGCCCTTGGTGCCCCGCCCGTGGCGCGTGTATTCGGTGATCGGAGTGCGCTTTCCAAAGCCGTTCTCGGTTGCCGTCAGCACGCTCTGGTGCTCGTTTTCAGCCACCAGCATCGAGATCACGCACTGTCCCTCATCGAGCCACATGCCTCGAACGCCGCGCGCGTTTCGCCCCATCGGGCGCACGTCGTTCTCGCCGAAGCGCACCGCCTTGCCGGCGTCGGAGAACAGCATGACATCGTGCTGGCCGTCGGTGACCGCCGCCCCGATCAGATAATCGCCGTCGTCCAGATCGACCGCAATGATCCCCGCCTTGCGCGGGTTCGAAAAATCGACGAGCGACGTCTTCTTGACCGTGCCCAGGCTGGTCGCCATGAACACGAAGTGCGCGTCGTCGAAGGACTTGACCGGCAGGATCACCGTGACCTTTTCATCCCCGGCAAGCGGAAACAGGTTCACGATGGGTCGGCCGCGCGAATGGCGAGTGCCTTGCGGGACTTCCCAGACCTTGAGCCAGTACACGCGCCCGCGATCCGAGAAGCACAGGATGAAATCGTGCGTGTTCGCGATGAACAACTGGTCGATCCAGTCCTCGTCTTTCATGCCGGTCGCCTGCTTGCCGCGCCCGCCGCGCTTCTGGGAGCGGTACTCCGAAAGCGCCTGGCTCTTGATGTAGCCGCTGTGCGACATCGTGACGACCATCTCTTGCGGCGTGATCAGGTCCTCGGTGTCGAGTTCCGTGGCATTGAATTCGATCTCCGAGCGACGCGGATTGCCGTACTCGGCCTTGATTGCGGCGAGTTCGTCACCGATGATCTGCGTGATTCGTTCCGGTCGCGCCAGGATGTCGAGCAGGTCGGTGATCTGGCCGATCACTTCGCGATATTCCTGGACGATCCGGTCCTGCTCGAGGCCGGTGAGCCGCTGCAGTCGCATTTGCAGGATTTCCTGGGCCTGCACTTCGGACAGCCGGTAAAGGTCACCCTTCAATCCCACGCTCCGGTCGAAGTTCTCGGGGCGAAACGCCTCGATGTCGCTGCCTGCGCGCTCGAGCATCTCGCGTGCGATGCCGGCGCGCCAGTCACGCGCCATCAGCCGGTCTCGCGCGATCGGCGGCGTTGGCGACGCCTTGATGAGTTGGATCATCTCGTCAACGTTGGCGATCGCTACCGCAAGGCCTTCGAGGATGTGCCCGCGCTCGCGCGCCTTGCGCAGTTCGAAGACGGTGCGCCGGGTGATCACCTCGCGCCGGTGCGCGAGAAAGGCGGCCAGCATCTGCAGGATGTTCAACAGGCGTGGCTGGCCGTCGACCAGCGCAACCATGTTGATGCCGAAGCTGTCCTGCAACTGCGTGGCCTTGTACAGGTTGTTCAACACGACCTCGGGCAGCTCGCCGCGCTTGAGTTCGATCACCACGCGCATGCCCGATTTGTCGGACTCGTCGCGAATATCGGAGATGCCTTCGATGCGCTTTTCGTTGGCCAGCTCGGCCATCCGCTCGAGCAGCACCCGCTTGTTCACCTGGTAGGGCAATTCATCGACGATGATCGCGCTGCGACTGCCCCGGTCGATCTCCTCGAAGTGGGTGCGCGCACGCATCACCACCCGGCCCCGGCCGGTACGGTAGCCCTCGCGCACCCCCTGCACGCCGTATACGAAGGCGGCGGTCGGAAAGTCGGGCGCCGGGACCAGCTCGATGATTTCGTCGACGGTGGTCTCCGGCTTGCGCAGCAGCAACAGGCAGGCGTCGACGATCTCGCCCAGGTTGTGCGGCGGGATGTTGGTCGCCATGCCGACCGCGATCCCGGCCGAGCCGTTGATCAGCAGGTTCGGGATGCGCGCGGGCAGCACGCTCGGCTCGTCTTCCTTGCCATCGTAGTTCGGCTGGAAGTCGACCGTGTCGCGATCGATGTCGACGAGCATCTCCGATGCGATCTTCGAGAGGCGGCACTCGGTGTAGCGCATCGCCGCGGCATTGTCGCCGTCCACCGAGCCGAAGTTGCCCTGCCCGTCGACGAGCGGGTAGCGCAGCGAAAAATCCTGAGCCATCCGAACCAGCGTGTCGTAGATCGCGCTGTCGCCGTGCGGATGATATTTACCCATCACCTCGCCCACCACGCGCGCGCATTTCACGTATGGACGGTTCCAGTGATTGCTCGATTCGTGCATCGCGAACAGCACCCGGCGGTGCACCGGCTTCAGGCCATCGCGCACGTCGGGCAGGGCGCGCCCGACGATCACGCTCATTGCGTAGTCGAGGTAGGAGCGCCGCATCTCCTCTTCGAGGCTGATCGGAAGCGTTTCCTTGGCAAACTGGTCCATGCAACGGGATCCCGAAGACTGATACTGCTGAAACGATGGCGGCGCGCAACGATTTCTAGTTCTTCAGGCGTTGCGCGCGAGGGCTCGGGGGCTGACATGAGACGCACCGGCGCAAACCCGAAGGGCGTCGAGCCGAGGTGATCTGGCAGCAGGTAAACCTTTGAATTTTAACACGCGAGGGCCCGCTCTCGGCACCTGCGAAGCGGGTCGCCGCTCGCGCTGCAGGCGCTCGGGACGCGCCCTATGGTTAAATTGATCGGTCATCGCAACTGGGCTTATCCCGCATGGCGGACGCCATCATCCTTGCCCCGCAGTGGATCGCGCCGGTCGCCCCCGCCCCGGAGGTGCTCCTGGGCCATGCCGTGCTGCTCGAGAGCGGGCGAATCGTCGAACTGGCGCCGCTCGCAAACGTTCGAGCCCGGCATCCCGAAGCGCGCCTGATCCCCCTGCCCGGTCAACTCCTGGTGCCGGGCTTCGTGAACCTGCACACGCACGCCGCGATGGCCCTGCTGCGCGGCGCCGCCGATGACCTGCCCCTGCACGATTGGCTGCACCAACGGATCTGGCCGCTCGAGAACCGGCTGATGAGTCCGGCCTTCGTTCACGATGGCGCTTTGCTGGCCGCCCGCGAGATGCTGCTGGGCGGAACGACCTGCTTCAACGATATGTACTTCTATCCCGAGGCGGCAATCGAGGCGGCGCTGCAACTGGGCATGCGAAGCGTGCACGGCATCATCGCCGTAGAGTTTCCGAGCGCTTACGCGTCGGCGCCCGACGACTACCTTCGCAAGGGTCTCGAACTGCGCGATCACCATCGCGACAATCCGCTGGTCAGCTTCTGCCTGGCGCCCCATGCGCCCTACACGGTCAGCGACGATACCCTGCGCAGGATCTCGATGCTGTCCAGCGAGCTCGGCCTGCCCGTGCACATTCATCTGCATGAAACAAGCGCCGAAATCGAAGCGGATCTCGCCAGGCACGGCGTGCGCCCATTGGCGCGGCTCGATGCACACGGCCTCGTCGGGCCGGAGCTGATCGCCGTGCACGCGGTCCACCTGACCGAGGCCGAATTGCAGCTGCTGGCCGCCCGCGGCGCCTTCGTCGCGCACTGCCCTCATTCGAACCTGAAGCTGGCCTGCGGCATCGCACCCACCGCCCGGATGCAAGCACTGGGCATCCGCGTCGGAATCGGCACCGACGGCTCGGCCAGCAACAACCGGCTCGACCTGCTGCAGGAAGCGCGCAGCGCCGCCCTGCTGGCCAAAGGGGCCTCGGGTCACGCCGACGCCTGGCCCGCGCACCGCGTGCTGCAGGCAATCACTCTGGACGCCGCTGCTGCCCTCGGCCTGGACGGCCGAATCGGATCGATCGAGCCCGGCAAACGGGCAGACCTGGTCGCCGTCGATCTGTCGGCTCCGGAGTTGTTGCCCGTGTTCGACCCCGTTTCGCAGCTCGTCTACGCAGCCGGTCGCGAGCATGTTCGCCATGTCTGGATCGACGGTCGGCATGTGGTTCAAAACCAACAACTGACCCACGAGGGCGCTAGATCAACGGTTTCCGAGGTGGTTGGTCGTACTGCCCTGTGGCACAATCGGATCGGTGAAATCCTGTCAGGCTGAGTGACCGCCCGTAGTTCGGGTACGTGTTGTGCGGTTCAGCCTGTCTTGTGCGTCTTGTGCCCAATCCCGCTGAATCGCTTTCTACCGAGAGGAGAAACATGAACAAACCGGTCAAACTGGCATTCCTGGTCGCTGCGGCAATGCTGTCGACTTCGACGGTCGCAGTCGCTCAGACTGCCAACCCAAATCCCACCAATAACGGGTACGTCACCAGCCCCGACAGCAATGTCGTGGTCACTCCATTCGGCCTGTGCGTGCACACCGGGTATTGGACTCCGGCCGACGCGAACACGCAATGCGACAGCGATCTGCTGCCCAAGGCGCCGCCGCCGGCCCCGGCTCCGCCACCTGCGCCCGTCCCTGCACCTGCGCCGGCTCCGACCAGCGAGAAGGTCACCTTCGCTGCGGACACCTTCTTCGACTTCGACAAGTCCGTTGTCAAGCCTGAAGGCAAGGCCCGCCTCGATGACCTCGTCAGCAAGCTGCATGACATCAACCTCGAGGTGATCATTGCGGTCGGCCACACCGACAGCATCGGCACCGACGCCTACAACCAGAAGCTGTCGGTTCGTCGCGCCGAAGCCGTGAAGGCCTACCTGGTCAGCAAGGGCATCGAAGCGAACCGCGTCTACACGGAAGGCAAGGGCGAAAAGCAACCGATCGCCGACAACAAGACCCGCGAAGGTCGCGCGAAGAACCGTCGCGTGGAAGTCGAAGTGGTTGGCACCCGCAGCCGCCGCTGATTTCGGATTTGAACCGGCGCAAGCCGGTTCTGTCCACGCCCCGCTTCGGCGGGGTTTTTTTTGGGACTCCACCTCGTTCCGCAGAAAGCGCTTTCCCGACTTTCATCGCGTCATCCTCTACAATTCGCTGCGTGACCGCCAATACTACGAATCTCCCTGTCCTGGCACCGCCGCCGAACGCCGATCCGGCCGAACTCGCCAAATTCCAGGCGCTCGCCGCGCGCTGGTGGGATCCCGATTCGGAGTTTCGGCCGCTGCACCGGATCAATCCGCTTCGCCTGAACTGGATTGACGGACTCGCGCCGCTGTCGGGGCGCCGGGTGCTGGATGTAGGTTGCGGCGGCGGAATCCTTGCCGAATCAATGGCCGTTCGCGGTGCCGAGGTCCTCGGCATCGACCTGGCCGGAGCACCGCTGAAAGTCGCCGAACTGCATGCGCTCGAAAGCGGCGTAAAAGTACACTACCGGCGGGTTGCCGCAGAAGCGCTGGCAGCGGAAATGCCCGAAGCGTTCGCCACGGTCACGTGCATGGAAATGCTCGAGCACGTTCCCGATCCGGAATCGATCGTGCGAGCCTGCGCGCAACTCACCAAACCGGGCGGCTGGTTGTTCTTCTCCACGATCAACCGGAATCCAAAGTCCTTTGCGTTCGCGATCATCGGGGCCGAATACCTGCTGCGACTGTTGCCCCGAGGCACGCACGAGTACTCCAAATTCATTCGTCCTTCGGAGCTCGCAGGCGCCGCACGGCGCTGCGGACTCGAGGTCGTCGAACTGATGGGCCTGACCTACAACCCCGTGACCCAGGTCTACCGACTCGATCCCAAAGACATCACGGTGAATTACGCCCTCGCGGCCCGCAAGCCGGATTGATCGCGGCACCATGACCATTCGCTCCTCGCCGGCTCCCGCCAGGTTGCTGCAGGCGGTGTTTTTCGATCTCGATGGCACGCTCGCCGATACCGCGCGAGACCTGGCCGCTCCCGTGCAGGAGATGCGCGCCGAACGCGGGCTCGCGCCCCTGCCCTTTGAAATGCTGCGACCGTTCGCATCGATGGGCGCACGCGGGATGATCGGGCGGGGACTGGACGTTGAGCAGGACGACGACGCCTTTCCCGCCCTGCGCGACGAGTTCCTGTCTCGCTACGAACGCGCCATGCTCGTGCATACCCGGCTCTTCGATGGCATGGAGGCGGTGCTCGAGGCGCTCGAGGCTGCCGGGATTCGATGGGGCGTGATCAGCAACAAGGTCGAGCGCTACGTGCGACCGATCCTGGACGGCCTGGGCCTTCTCGAGCGCGCGGTCTGCGCAATCGGCGGAGACACCACCGCACACGCCAAGCCTCATCCTGCGCCGCTGCTGCACGGCGCGCGCCTCGCCGGTGCCGATCCCAACCGCTGCGTGTATGTAGGCGATGATCTGCGCGACATCGAAGCCGGCCGTGCCGCGGGAATGCGCACGGTGGCGGTAGCCTACGGGTTCTGCGGCGAACTGTCGCCGCCCGAGTGCTGGGGTGCCGACGACCTCATCCGCGAACCGCTCGAGCTTCTTGCGGCGCTCGGCCTCGCCCGCCCGACGAGTACCGCCGGGTGGATCCAGTCCGGCAGCGCCCTGAAGACCTGATCGGCGGCGATCCCGACCGAGCGGTCACAGCGTGCGCGAACGCGTTCATCGAAACGCAGACTCCATGATGCAAGCTTTCTCGCTCGCAAGGCGACACGCCGTTCGTGCCGGCGCAACGACGACTGCCATGTTGGGCCTGCTGCCCTTTTGCGCCGTGCCCGCGCTCGCGCAGGCCTATCCGGCCAGGCCGATCACCATGATCGTGCCGTTTCCGCCCGGCGGCGTTGCCGACACCGTAGGGCGTCCCGTGGCCGAAGCACTCGGTCGTGTGCTGGGCCAGCCAGTCGTTGTCGAAAACAGGGCCAGCGCCGGTCGCCCGCTTCACCGCTGACCCGGTCGTGCTCGCCGTGCGCAGTGACAGCCCGTGGCATACCTACGCGGACTTCATCGCCTTTGCCAAGAACAAACCCGGGGCGCTCACCTTCGGCTCGTCAGGCAACTTCGGCACGATGCACGCGCCAATGGAGATGCTCAAGCAGGCCACCGGCACCTTCATGGTCCATGTGCCCTACACCGGCGCAGGTCCGGCAATCGTCGGGCTGCTCAGTGGACAGGTCGACGCGCTCGCCACGGGGCCGTCCATCGTTGTGCAACAAGTGAAGGCCGGCAAGCTGCGAGTGCTGGCACATTGGGGCGAGGGCCGGCTCGCTGCGCTGCCCGACGTGCCGAGCCTCACCGAGCTTGGCGTTGGCGTCGAGTTCTCCCAGTGGGCGGGCTCGTCGTGCCAGCCGGCACACCGGAGCCGGTGATCGCAAGATTGCGCGAGGCCTCGCGAGCGGCTGCTGCCGACGAGCGCGTGATCCGCACGATCGGCACCGCGGGCACGCCGATCCCGTATCTCGATGCACCGCAGTTCGAGAGTTTTGTCCAGCAAGACGCGCAGGTGATGAAGAAGGTCGTGGAACGAATCGGGAAGCAGTAGACCAGGCGCGTCGCGGCATTCAACTTCCTCCTTGAAACGAGGAAAAGACGCCCCATTTGTGAGATCATGACGACGTTGCTGTAGCAGCAACGCTTAAACATCGGGGCCGACTTGGTTTCGACGTGGGTAGCGAAGCGGCACAGGGCATGCCGAGGCGCCAAGTCCTCGTAAATCCTTTGGCAACACTTTAAACGCCAACGATCAGCGTTTCGAACTCGCGGCTTAATCCCCGCGGGCGCCGCAACAGTCAGCCGACGGGCTGGGCCTGACCGGGTAACCGGAAAGGCTGCGGTGTAACTTCAGTCGGATAGCGCCCGGGTCGGGTCACTTGACCCAGGCGCAAAACTCAAGGTGACTGGGTTTGTATCGGCCTGTCGATCGGCTAAGTACGAACCGAGAAAAAAATAGATCGACTACGCATGTAGAACTGGTCGTAGAGGACTTGCGGACGCGGGTTCGATTCCCGCCGGCTCCACCAACAACCCATCCGGCACCATCCGCCGGAGACTAAGAACCCGCCTAAGTGCGGGTTTTTTCTCGTCTTTTCGATCCAAGGCGGGGTAACATCGTCCACGGACATCCGCCCCTGTCATGAGGTAACTATCAGGGGTAACCCAGAACTTCGACGACGAGTTACCCCACATGCCCCTCACCGATGCTGCGATTCGCAACGCCAAGCCTGGCACGAAGCCGATGCGCATGTTCGATGAACGTGGGTTGTACCTGGAAGTTGCGCCGAGCGGCGGCAAATGGTGGCGCTTCCGATATCGATTCGAAGGTAAGCACAAGCTGCTGTCCATGGGCACTTACCCCGACGTGGGGCTCGCGAAGGCCAGGGAGCGACGCGACGAAGCGCGGAGGCTCGTTGCCGACGCCATCGACCCTAGCGAACATCGGAAGGCCACCAAAGGAGCGCGGGCCGACCGTGCGTCGAACAGCTTCGAGGTCGTGGCGCGCGAGTGGTACGGCAAGCTGGCGCCGACTTGGAATGCGGCGCACGGGGATCGGATCATCCGGCGTTTCGAGCGTGATGTGTTCCCGTGGGTCGGTGGCCGTCCAATAGCTGAAGTGACCCCGCCCGAGCTGCTGGCGGTCTTACGCCGCATTGAGGACCGGGGAGCGTTGGAGACGGCGCACCGGGCGCTTAGCAACTGCGGGCAGGTATTCCGCTATGCCATTGCTACCGGCCGGGCCGAGCGAGATGCGTCGGGCGATCTCCGCGGGGCGCTTCCGCCCGTAAAAAGCGAACACTTTGCGGCGGTGACTGACCCCGCGAAGATCGGCGACCTGCTGCGCACACTCGACGGCTATCAAGGCACTTTAACCGTGCAATGCGCTCTCAGGCTCGCCCCGTTGGTATTCGTGCGACCCGGTGAGCTTCGCAAGGCCGAATGGGCAGATGTCGACCTGGACGCGGCGGAGTGGCGATACACGGTGACCAAGACGAGCACTCCACACATCGTGCCGCTGGCGTCGCAGGCCGTTTCGACCCTACGCGAGCTTCACAAGTTGACCGGGACGGGGCGCTTTGTTTTTCCCGGCGCGCGCACTAACGGACGACCGATGAGCGATAACGCGATCCTCGCGGCAATGCGCCGGCTCGGCATCGCGAAGGACGAGATGAGCGGACACGGCTTCCGCGCAATGGCGAGAACGGTCCTCGATGAAGTGCTCAATGTGCGCCCCGACCTGATCGAGCATCAGTTGGCGCACGCAGTGCGCGACCCGAACGGACGGGCATACAACCGAACGGCGCACCTTCCCGAGCGGCGAAAGATGATGCAGCAATGGGCCGACTGGCTCGAAAACCAGAAAGAAGGCGCATACCTCCTTCCGACGAAGACAGCTTAAATCGGCGTTTTGCGGAACATCCTTCGTGTTTAAAGCGGTGAGGATTACAATGTCGACCAAAGGGCGTCGCCGACCGACGAACGGTTGATCAGGTTGGATTTACGGTCAGACTAGTGGAAATTCACTACTAATATGGATTGCTTTTTACTACCTTTTGGTAGTATTCCAGTCGACATTTGATTTTACTTAATACCATATGACAGTGTTCGATATCATTTGGTAGCGCCACTTACCCTCACATGCAGGAGCGCTATTTTTGAATTAATCGGTCTTGAGGCATGATGATTCTCGTACTTAATTTCACGAGATCACTCTCAAATGCATCACCTGCCCCAGACCGGCTTTCTGCGTCTTTCGCAAATTCTTGGAGACGCGAATACGACGCCCCCGGTTCCCGCTGTAATTCCGATCTGCAAATCTGCTTGGTGGGCTGGCGTGAAGTCCGGCCGCTTCCCGAAGTCGGTGAAGCTCGGTCCGCGCACCACGGCATGGCGCGTCGAGGACATTCGCGCCTTGATCGAACGAGCCGTGGGCTGACGGAGCCGGCGATGAATGCGAAACGGCTAACCGGCGATCGCAACCAGTGCCCAGGCTGCGGCGACTACTTCAACTCGGTGTCGGCGTTTGACAAACACCGCACCGGAACATTCGGCGTCTCTCGCCGGTGTCGCACCGTGGAGGAGATGTTCGGGGCGGGTATGGCTCGGAATATGTCGGGCTTCTGGGTCGGAAAACCGCAAAACGAAGATGTCGGTAATCGGATTTCAGGCGGTTTCCCGCTCCGCCAAGGGGATAGGTACATGCAGACCAAAACCTCGTCTGAAATCGAGAAGACCGCCGCTGACAAAAACCTTCAAGGGGAAATCGCTCTGACTACTCGAGCCTACTTTCGACCTCTCGTGTAGCGCGGGTGATGCCGAGCTGGAAAACAACCTGCTGTGCCTGGCCACTCCCCACGTCGAGCGCCTTCCGCTTGGGTGCCACATATTGAGCGAGCTCCGCATACATCCGACCTCGAAGCTCGGGAGAATTGCCCTCGTCCATCGCGAGCTGCGCCATTCCCTGGATGGGATCACAGCCGAGTGCATGCAACCGTTCCTGGACTTCGACCGTTCTGCGGTTCGCCGTTCCGGCCACGCGGCCGCCTGTTTTTCGCCCAAGTGCCAACGGTACTCTCCTATCCCATTACATTTCTAATGATACAGCCTGTCATACAAGGGTGGAAGCAAACGAAACCGCTGCTATTTATTCGCCGGTATTGCCGGGCGTTCGGCCTACCAGGCGGCGAATCGAATATCACCGATGCTGTAACCACTAACCGCTTCCCCTTTCAGAATCATGACCAGCTTTATAGTTAGCAAGGGCCCTGTCGGGAAAAAAAGGGAGCCCCGACTCGACCCGATCGGAAAGAGGAAGCGGGGCAAGAAGCGACTTGTACTGCGAGTTCCCACAGGTCTGATAACTTCCCTGCAGCAGACGCTCGACGGCTTCTCAGAGGAGAAGCCACGAACGCAGCGGGCCCTAGCCGCGCTCATATGGCACGGTACCAGCAGCACGCGGCGACATCGGGTTCATAAGGGGTTCGCATCCTTTAGATCAGGGGAAATAGCGGATCTCTTCGGTACACAGCCAAGCTTCCAGACTGTGAATCTCGCAGGATATTTTACTGTCACGCGATTCATGAACAATGCTGGAAGTGAATCGCGCACCAACGGATATCAGCCGAATCCGCACACGACTGGGCCCGCATTTGAGGCTTACTTAGCCCAGAGAGATCCTGCGCCGTCGGACCTGGTCGACACCGTTGGCAAGGTCACGCGCACTCTGCCTTCGTCCGTGCCCTCGCGGACCAAGAGGGGCGCGAATTCGAAATGGGGCCGTGCACACCCTGCGAATGCAACGAAGATCAATCTGCCGGCGCTGGAAGCTTTCCGTGGAGTGATCGAACACACCCTGCAGCACTCGGTACTTTCCACAGAAGATAGAGAGAAAACGCAACTGCGCTGGACAGCGGCGTCTCAGATCATCCACACCTGCCACAATACCGTGCGGGACGGCTACCTTCCCGTGCAATATGAACAATCGGATGCAGGGAGACTCTACGCCGTAGGGTTGTCACTGCAGAACGTTCCGAGAGAGGTCCGCGCCGCCGCCATGACAGGGCAGTGGGACTATGACATCTCGAATGCCCATTTCGCGATACTCGATCAGCTGGCAGAAAAGTCGGGGTACACCTGTACGGCGATCCGCGATTATCTTGTGAACAAGCGCCGAATCCGCGAAGCGGTATCGATGGCAGCCCGGATCGACGTCGACGATGCGAAAGGATGCCTCATCGCCACGGTGTACGGGGCAGGACTAAATCCATACTACGGCGAGATTGCAAAAGAGATCGGGCGCCCGGCGGCGGAACGCCTCTTCTCATTCGAACCCTTCGTAGCGATCGCCACCGACGCACGGCGCGCTTCCGCCGCGATCCTAGAGGCAGCCCCCCGGTCCCGTGGTCGCATCACCAATGCGATGAGCCTGGTTGTCGAGATCAGCGAGGACCGCAAGACGATTGCGAGCCACTTGCTGCAAGGGATGGAAGCTGTAGCCCTCAATGCCATCGTCAGCCATCACGGGGAGGACATCAGCCTGTGCGTCCATGACGGATGGTGCAGCGAGAGTCGGCTCGACCTGAAGGAACAGGAAAGACTGATCGCTGAAGCAACGGGGCTGAACCTTAAGGTCGAAGAAGAGCGCCTGGGGAAGTAGGAACACGCGAATCGCTGGGGCATACGAAGAGAGGATGCACAACCAGGTAATCTACGGTCAGCCCGGAGACCTGCCGCGGCCGAGCACTATAGTGAATGGAAAAGCTCGGAGAGCCGCTCTGAGATCAGGTTGCCGCCGATTACGCTCTGCACGCATCGTCCGAAGGCGCGGCTGCCACCGAGAGTTGCGAGCCCGCTGCGTGCTCGTCAGTATCCGAACAGGTCTTTGTACGGTTCCGTATCAGCGTGGCCGGTCAGCAGCGCCTACTGGCGGTATTCGCCTGGTGGCATTCGCCCGGCTGCACTCGCAAGCCCGCATCTAAACGGTCACGCCAACCTTCCAATGGTTGCGAAGAACGCTCTGGCGCGAATTCAGGGCGGAAAGGCTGCGCGGCTACCGAATCCTGAACGGTCTCGACCCGCCTGAACTGGTTGGCCAGCTTGTTCGAGACCTGTTCGCTCTTGGACCGCTTCGGCAGAGTGTAGATGTCGCCCACGATCGGGACGTTGCGGGAGAGTTGGATGCCCTCCACCCTCTTGCGCCAATCTCCCGGGACGGTGATTTGCGTCTTCTCGTCCTGCCAGCCCTTCTGGGGGTACTTGGCAAGGGCCGCATCGAGAGTACCGGTACACTAACTTGTTGCTCGCGTAGCCCGGATCGAGGTCCGGGAGCCTCTTTCTAGGTTTCGGGGATGGCAGCGGCGTTTGCCGTGAGGGTGCTTGTAGCGGCCGCCTGTAAGTCCCGAACGCGGGCAATTTCCTTTTCCGGCATCCAGATCATCGTCTGGGTCGCCTCTCCGGCACCGGTCCGCTTAGACTCCATCAGGGCAGCCACCGCCTTCACGCCAGAGTCATCCCATGGGTAAGCGGTTTTGCTTACCGCAACCTTGTATTCGCCCTTCGCGGTCTTTATTTTCGACCGCTTGATGATGGCCACCACCGGCCGCCCGTCCTCTGACCGGGTATCCAGAACCATCACGGTCGACTGGTTGGACGAGTCCAGAAGGACGCCCCGGGGCTGGGACAGCAGAGCGGGCAGGCGGGCGAGCAGCTCGGGGTGATCTCCTCGTGCTTCATGGCGTGCTTGGCATCGTTGGCCGTGATGATCGCCGGCAGCGAATCTGGAACTGGCTGTCAAGCGCCTCGTCGATGGCCTGTGCAAATCCCCGATAGCCATGCCGGATGTGTTCAGGATAGCCACTTGGTTGCCTACAGCGGTGTGGCCGGTGACGACTTTCGCGCCGTCATGCAGGATCCGCCGCATCGCTTCCGGTACAGCTCGTCGACCGCTCTGGCAGATGCGTCGGACAGCTTGACCGTGACCGCACCGGGGAACATCTCCTCGCTGACCGCCATCGGCGCGTACTGCGACGACCCGAATCCGATGCGCCCTTATCCACAGGTACTGGCAGACCATGGCCAGCACGCTCCGGGGACGGCTTGGCGCGTTGCTCGGCCTCTCTCAGAGCCCTCTTGCCATTCTCCAGCCGCTTGGCCACGAGCTTGGTGCTCGGCGCTGATCCGGGCCCACTCCTGCCCCTCCAAGCCCCCGGGGAACGGCGCAGGTCGCTCGCCGAACTTGGCCCTTGGCCGCCATGATCCGATCGTCTTCGGCCTCGCGTCAGCGCTTGCTTGGCGCGTGCTGCCCAGATCGGGCTGCGAAGGGGGCCACCGAGGCTTGCGGTGAGGATGCAGGAGCCGCGTTCGTGGTGTGGCGGTGGCTACCCCCTTGCGGAGCCGGCGGAGCGCTCTGGGCGTACTCCGTGAAGGCCTCTTCGGCGGCAACTCGGGTCGCCTCGATCGCTTTGTGCTCGATCCTGGGGGACTAAGGATTTCGATGGATGCGGTGGCTCGGACAGTGGCTCGCAGCCCGCAGCTCGCCGGCAGGCCGATGGAAAATCCACGTAATTTTATCGACATGCCAGCCGGATCGGCGCGGTCGCTCGCCTTCTGTGCGAGGTAGGGGGTGGAGCTTATCAATTAAGGTCTCGGTGGATCGCCTGACTTGTGATTCCCAGGAACGCAAGTGAAACCGCACTCCCGAGGGGCGTCCACATGGCTGCATGCTTCCCGCGATGCTCGAAAACGTGCTATCGTTGCGCAGCATTCAGAAATGGGCCGACGCCCATGCCAACCTGCCCTCCGCGGCAAGGTGGATCGCGAAAGCGGATGTGGCCTCTGTGAGGGCAACAAGCGGAAGCAGCGCGTCGACCCTCCCCCTTTTGGAGGGTTTTTTGTTTTCTGGCTCGACAATCGATCGCGACACCATCCAGGCATACGTGGAAACGGAGTACCGCGCGCATGGCGACACTCCCATGACGCTGAGGATTGGCGAAGCGAACGCTGCTCTCGCTGTCAGCCAGAAGGCCCGCGGCGTCGGCTCCAGCGCGTTCATCAGCGCGTGCAATCCATACAGTCATGAGATTGGCGAGAAAGTCAATGCTGATCGCCATCTTCAGCTTGCACGCGAGTTGAGGCAACGCAGCCTGACGTTCATTCAAGGCATCGGCCAACATCCCTCCAACCAGTGGCCTGGTGAACCAAGCTTCCTGGTATTTGGTCTGTCCCTGGACGCCGCCGCGGCACTTGGTAGCCAGTTCGAACAGAACGCCCTCGTCTGGTGCGGGCGCGACGCGGTACCGGACCTCGTGCTTTTACGATGAGCTGATCTACGTTTTCATAGCTTGGTCTAGCGGCTCCATCACGCCACGGACTGGGGGATTTGATCCAGCTTGCCGCCCCCGCCCTTTCGGCGAACGCGGCTAAAAAGGGAGAATATTGTGCGTTCGCTCATCCAAGACAAACCAACCTACCAGCTGTCGGTCGACATCGATCGCATCGCTCTTGGCCACAGCATCAAGCTGATCAGCTTCGTGCCGACGGCCCGACGCCCTGAAGAGCAAGTCAAATTCCAGGGCGTCTTCAGCACGGCTGAACTCGAGGCGCTACATGACTTAATACATCGCGCGTTGACCGAGGAAGCTATTAGAATTACGCCGTCAGCCAATGAGACGCCATAGTCGTTTTCGCTGACCTGTTCCACGGGGCGAGTTCATCCGAATTGCAGGCCCCCAGCCATCCGGCACAACTGCTAAAGAGGAGTTCATCTTGGACCTTTCGCCCTATTCCCTGTACCCGCACCAAACCGCGGGCGTTCAATTCCTGGCCCAGCGCGGCCGCGCCATTCTTGCCGATGACATGGGACTGGGCAAAACCCGGCAGGCCATCGTCGCAATAAACCAGGCCGCCCCCACGGGCGCTGTGCTCGTTATCTGCCCTGCGTCTCTCAAGCTGAACTGGGCGCGAGAGATCCATATGGTTGACGCGGGAGCAGCGGTGGAGGTCGTCGGGGTTCCTGGCCAGAATGCTGACAGTGCACGTTGGGTCGTCGTCAACTACGACATGCTCGCGCGGCACGCTGATCGATTGCGCGGCATCGCCTGGGCCGGTGTGATCATCGACGAGGCGCACTTCATCAAGAACGCGAGCCAACGTACCTCCCAGGTTCTCAAGATCATCGGCGTGTCTGACAGCAAGCGCGATGCTCCCATTGGGCCGCAGCGGGTATTCCTTCTCACCGGTACGCCGATGCCGAACCGCCCTCGCGATCTCTTCAACCTGTTGCGCGCGGTGGGGCATCCAAGCGCGCGCAGCTTCCTGTCCTTTGCGCGGCGTTACTGCGGGGCTTACCGAAACGACTACGGCTGGGTGACCGATGGCGCCTCGAACATCCCTGAGCTGAACCTGCTACTCAAAGAGGTCATGCTCCGTCGCAAAAAGGACGAGGTATTGGATCTGCCGCCCAAGATTCGTTCGTGGGTGCCTGTGCAGACCGAGGCGGCCAGCGCCTGGAAGGCGTACAGCGACTTCATCTCATGGTTCCAGAATTCGGACCCAACGCGACCTAATGACACCGAATTCCTGGCGCGCATCACGAAGCTCCGACTTGCCCTGCACAAGGCCAAGCATGCGGCCTGCGCCGAGCGCATCCGCGACGTCCTGGCAAGCGGCCAAAAGGTGATCGTATTTACCACCTTCACCGAGGGCATCACCCGGCACAAGAAAACGCTCGGCGACAAGGCGGTCACTATCACGGGCGCGGACACGGTCAGACAGAGAATGGCAGCGACTGACGCTTTCCAGAACGACCCCGCAGTGCAGGTGGCGTTGTGCAACTTGATCGCAGGCGGCGTCGGTCTGAACTTGACTGCGGCAACCCACGTGATCTTCCAGGACTTGGACTGGGTGCCTGCCAACCACTTGCAGGCGGAGGACCGCTGCTACCGGATCGGACAGAAGCGCCAAGTCACTGTCGAGTACCTGCTGGCCGACGGCACGCTCGACGGCTACATCGCGCAGTTGCTTGAGGCGAAGCTGAAGCTGGTGCACGCCGTAGAGTCCGACGAACTGCCCGACGCTTCAATCCTGAAGGATCTGCAGGCCACGCTGCTGCGCTTGGGCCCAGCTCTGCTGCACGAGGCCAAGGCTGCAAAGGCGACTGGGGAGGATGCGGCCCGCATCGGCATTATTGGTGAGATGGTTGCCGCGCTGCCACAGGAGGCGCCACTGGGCGAGACCGGATCTTGGGAGTTTCCGAGTTCGAGCAATCCGAAAAAGCTCTACCGGGTGATCTTCGGTCGGGGCGGCCACATGCAGTGCAGCTGCCCCGGTTTTGAGTACCGCGGCGAATGCAAGCATGTTCGGGACGTGCGGAAGACCGCACTCGCCGCCTGAGCGACCAAGCACAACACCTTCATTGGGGGAGTAACTGATGTTCTGGAACAAGAAGAGCGATGCCAAGCCGCTCGGCGTCCCGCTCGGCGATCTGCAACTCATGCTGAACCCGACTTCAATCGAGGCGAGCCTGAAAGACAACGCCCTGATTGCACGTCACGAGCACTACACGACCCGGATCGAGGTCGTACCGCCTGAAACGAAAAACTCCGAAAACGGGACGATCCGCGCGGTGGTGCGCATATTGACCGAGTTGCCTAAGCCAATCCAGTCGCTCTTTCAGGGCCGGGGGCCGAATCCATCGCGACGAATAACGCCTTCGCTGCCCTGGGCGCCTTGTACAGAGAGCGCGGTAACGTCGTTGTCGGTTCGAGGTTGACGATTTACGAGGCTGAGGACGCCTGGCACGCGCTGCACCTCCCGCTTCTGATGTTCACCACTATCTGCGGCACGGAAGCGATCCTCGGTGCACTGAGGCGCATGCTGATGCAAGAAGGGGAAAAAGGCGGTGCTTCGAAGTGGATGGAATCAGATTTCCGGCAGGTGGCGGGGTATCTATCCGAGTTGTGCGTTTGCACGACGGGAGGGCGAGGCCTGACCGCCGAGTTCGGGTTGCGCGAGGGAGCAGGGAGTGCCGCAGCGGGTGACGACAAGACGGCTCTGTTCCAGCTTATGAGCGATCAAGCGCACCCCGAACTCGGCGGAGGCCTGTTCTGCTCACTGCAGATGCCCCACCAAGTTCGCGACGCAAGCCGTCTGAACCAACTCTGCGAGCAACTCAACAAGATGGAGATGGCTGCCCACGACCTGCCGCCGCACTTCGGCGCCTGGTGCCCTGGCAGGCTCGGCAACAACCCAGCCTACGTCAGCTTCTTCCCGAACGCCCTGCATTCTGTGTCGGGCATCGCCATCAACTCGGCGTTCTGGGCGATGAACCGCGCACAGTGGGCCGATGCGATTCTCGCCGCGTTAGGCGTCCGCGTGCAGAAATCGACCGCCAGCGCAACTCGTCAATGACAAGCACGAAGCCTTCGACAAGGGCTGGACGAGGTGATGCAAGGCGAGAGCGTCTACAAAGCGTTTCCCCTGCACACGACAGCATTGCCGTTCTCCGGATCGAAGGTCAAGTCTGGTCTTGGGTCCCGACCGTATCGAAACTCGCCTCAGCCGTGATCGATGCCGCACCGGATTCTAAGGGATAGAGCGGACGAGCCTGGGGACGACGCCTCGCAAGGAAGCATCAGGAACAGCCGCTCCGACACTATCCAAGTTGTCACACTTCCGTGACGAATTTCTCGCGACGCCTCCACACACATGGCATCATCCGCCGCGCGTGGTGTCCGTTCCTCACCGTAAGGGGCGACTACCCCAACTGAATCGAAGTCGCCACGCTTTCGCCTGCTGCGCAACATTTCCACTGCCCCTCCGACGCCGAACGCCACCCAATCCCGCTCCATGCCCCTAACCCTTCCCCAACTCGAACGCCACCTGTTTAAGGCCGCCGACATCCTCCGAGGCAAAATGGACGCGTCGGAGTTCAAGGAATACATCTTCGGGATGCTGTTCCTGAAGCGCTGCTCCGACGTATTCGACCAGCGCCGTGAGCAGGTCGTCGGTCAGGAGATGGCCGCCAGCAAATCAGCGGCAGAGGCACATGAGAACGCCGACTTGAAGCGGTGGTACGGAGACTCGTTCTACGTCCCGCCCGCCTCCCGCTGGGAGTTCCTGGTCAACGAAGCCCACGTCAACGTCGGCGACTTCCTTAACAAGGCGCTCGGCGGACTGGAGAGCAACAACAGTAGCTTGTCGGATGTCCTGGAGCACATCGACTTCACGCGCAAGGTCGGCCAGAGCAAGATCCCCGACATCAAGCTGCGCCAGCTGATTACCCATTTCACCCAGTACCGGCTGCGCAACGACGACTTCGAGTTCCCGGATCTGCTGGGCGCAGCCTACGAGTACCTAATCGGGGAATTCGCCGATTCGGCCGGCAAGAAGGGCGGAGAGTTCTACACGCCCCGCTCTGTCGTCCGGATGATGGTCCGGTTGGTCAAGCCCGAAGAGCAGCACAGCATCTACGACCCATGCGTGGGCTCGGGCGGAATGTTGATCCTGTCGAAGGAGTACATCGACGAGCACGGCGGTGATGGCCGACGAGCGGACCTCTGTGGGCAAGAGGCGAACGGCACAGTCTGGTCGATCGCCAAGATGAACATGCTGCTGCACGGCATCTCGACAGCCGACCTGCGCAACGAGGACACGCTCGGTGAGCCCCAGCACGTCGAGGGCGGCGAGTTGATGCGCTTCGACCGGGTGCTGAGCAACCCGCCGTTCTCGATCAACTGGGGGACACCCGAGACCGACCGCGCTGGGCAGCCGGTCTGGCAGCCGAAGTTTCCGGAGCGGTTCCGCTACGGTCAGGTACCACTCGGCGCCAAAAAGGCCGACCTGATGTTCCTGCAACATATGGTTGCAGTGCTGCGCGACGGCGGGTTGCTGGCGACGGTCATGCCGCACGGCGTTCTCTTTCGCGGGGGAGATGAGCGATCAATCCGCGCCGCGATGATCAACGCCGACCTGCTGGATGCCGTCATCGGCCTACCGGCGAACCTGTTCTACGGGACCGGCATCCCCGCCTGCGTGCTCGTCATGCGCAAAGGTGGCAAGCCCGCCGAGCGTCGCGGCAAGGTGCTCTTCATCAACGCCGATCGCGAGTACTTCGAGGGCCGGGCCCAGAACTACCTGCTGCCCGAGCACATCGAGAAGATTGTCACTATTTTCGACGCGTTCAAGGCGGTGCCCGGTTTTTCGGCCATCGTCGACAACGCCGCCCTGAAGGCCAACAACTACAACCTCAGCATCCGCCGCTACGCAGACAACGCCCCGCCGCCCGAACCCCACGACGTGCGCGCCCATCTCGTCGGGGGCGTGCCCAAGGCCGAGGTCGATGTGAAGGCCCCGCTGTTCGCCGCGCACGGCCTGAACCCGCTGGACCTGCTCGTCGAGCGTGACGATAAGTACCTGGACTTCCGCACCGGATTGACGAAGCGCCAGGACCTCAAGTCGGCCATTGAGGGCAACGCCGGGCTTGCCGCCAAGGAGGTAGCCATCCGCGAGGCCTTCGAGCAGTGGTGGCAGCAGCACAGCGCCCGCATTACGGCGCTGGCCGGGCAGATGGACAACGCGGCCAGCCTCGTCGCCCTGCGCAATGATCTGCTGGCCAGCTTCAGCCAATCGCTCGAAGCCATCGGCATGCTCGACCCCTTCCAGGTGCGCGGCATCGTAGCCGGCTTCTGGTACCAGACTAAGTACGACTTCCTCACCTTGATGGCGCGCGGCGCCAAAGGGGTCGCCGTCGCCTGGCGCACCAGCATCGTCACCGCAATGGAAGACAAGGCCAGCAAGGAAAGCCCGCTGGAGCACAAGCTCGTCAAGTTCCTGATGAGCGACTTCGTCGAGGTCATCAACGAGTTGGAGGCGAAGAAGGCCGAGCTCGACCGCCGGATCAAGGGGGCTAGCCCTGCCCTTGCCCCACAAGTCTTAATCGACCACCACGTCTTTCAGAGCATAGCCCTCGCACATCGCCTGCAGCCGCGCGTAGCCCTGCCATAGCAGCTCAAGGCCAAGAGGGAGAGCTTCGCCGCGCACGTCAATTTCGCCGTCGATGGCCTATCACCGAATGAGGCCGCCGAACTGCTGCTGACCATCCTGCACAACGACATGCGCGCCATCGTCGAGCGTTACATCGCCGCCCAGCGCAAGGCCATCGTCGCCGCGTTCGAGAACTGGTGGGACAAGTACCGTGTGACGCTGACCGAAATCGAGAGCAAACGAGATGCGGCGGCGCAGGCGTTGCAGGGGTTCTTGAAGGAGCTGCGATATGTCTGAGCAAACCGCAAAACAGCCGCAGCACGAGTACCAGCGCTTCCTGCAGAGTCTTCCAGAGGACTGGGACCGCAGGGAGATTCGACAACTCGGCACAGTGGTCGGCGGCGGCACGCCCTCTCGCAATGTGCCGTCTTTCTGGCGAGGGAACATCCCCTGGGTGACCCCGGGTGAAGTGAGCGGGAACGCAACCAAGTCTCTCTACGACACCGCCGAGCACATCAGCGCGTCTGGGCTAGCAGGAAGCGGCGCCAACCTGCTCCCAGCCGGTTCGTTGTTGGTGACAACGCGAGCGACGCTCGGCTCTCGGGTAATCAATGCCGTTCCGATGGCGACGAATCAGGGGTTCAAGTCCATCATTTTCAAGCAAGCCACGGATTCCAGCTTCTACATTCACCTTTTCGAGAAGTTGCAACCGGAACTTGTGCGGCGCGCATCAGGCACCACGTTTCTCGAAATATCCGGCGCCGAGTTCGCAAGCATTGAAGTGCCGTCGCCCGGCCCTCACGAGAAGCGCCTGATTAGCCGAGTACTCGACACCCTCGACACCGCCATCCGCCAAACGGGCGCGGTCATCGAAAAGCTCCGGCAAGTCAAAAAGGCCTTGCTGCACGACCTGCTGACCCGAGGGGTCGACGAGAATGGAAAGTTGCGGCCGCCACAAAGCGAGGCGCCTCACCTCTACAGGGCGTCGTTGCTCGGGCAGATTCCGCTAGAGTGGTCCGTCGTATCTCTTAAGGAGACGGCCGCACCGGGTCCACTAGGCTTCGCTGATGGTGACTGGATCGAGACGCCCTTCATTACTGACTCCGGTTACCGTCTTATTCAGACCGGAAATATTGGGGTCGGAGATTTTATCGAAAGGGCTGACCGCAGGCGCTACGTCTCTCCGGAGACCTTCACACTGCTGGGTTGCAAGTTTGTGAAAGCCGGCGATCTACTGATCTGTCGCCTGGCCGATCCAATTGGTCGTGCGTGCATGGTCCCGGAGGACGTCGGACCGGCAATCACGGCCGTGGACTGCACCATCCTGCGGATACGTGAACGGACGCAGGACACGGGATTCTTGCTGGCTTGGCTAAATTCGCCTGCTGCGTTAATGCAGGCGCAGGCGGCTGCGGCTGGAGCGACCCGATTGCGAATAAGCCGGAGCAACCTTGGGCAGCTGCCAACTCCTTGTCCCCCCGTTGCCGAGCAAGTCCGTATCGCCGACCGGCTCGCCCGATTGGACAATCGAGTGGCTCTTGAATGTGAGAGGCTCCAGAAGCTGCACATGCAGAGGGTCGGCCTCACGGACGACCTCCTTACTGGCCGCGTCCGTGTCACCCCGTTGCTGACCTGACCGCCGTGGGCTGGGAACTCGTCACCGTCGAGGAGCCCTTCGTAGAGCAGTTGATCTCGATGGGCTGGCGCTACGTCGAAGGCGACCTCGGCGATCCCGCGCGCACCGGACGAACGACTTTCGCCGAAGTCATCCAGGAAGCGACGCTGCGCCGCCAGCTTCACGCCTTGAACCTGCGCGACGGGGCCCCGTGGCTCGACGACGAGCGCCTGTCGCAGGCGGTCGCCGCGGTCACCCGTATTCCCGCGCCCCGGCTGATGGAGGCGAACCGCACTGCCACCGAGCTGCTGCTCTCGGGTATCACCGTCGAGGGCCTGCCCGACTGGGACGGCGGGCGCGGTCAGACGATCCAGTACATCGACTGGGCCCACCCGGAGCGCAACGAGTTTACCGTCGTCAATCAGTACCGGGTCGACTGCCCGCCCGGTCACGATCGCGGCAAAGCCTTCATCGTCCCGGACCTCGTGCTGCTGGTAAACGGAATTCCTCTGGTCGTCGTCGAATGTAAGAGTCCCTCGGTACCTGAACCGCTCGTCGAGGCTGTCGACCAACTTCGCCGCTATACGAACCAGCGCCGAGCCGCCTTCGAAGTCGACGACAACGAAGGCAACGAGGCGCTGTTTCACACCAACCAACTGCTGATTGCCACCAGCTTCGACGAAGCTCGCGTCGGCACCATCGGCGCTGTCTTCCGGCACTATGCGTCGTGGAAGACAGCCATCCCGGGTAACGAGGCCGAGATCGCCGCCGGGCTCGGCAAGACGCAACTGTCCGAACAGGAGCGACTCGTTGCAGGGCTGCTGACTCCGGCCACGCTGCTCGACGTGGTGCGGCACTTCACGCTGTTCATGCAGATCGAAGGGCAGACCGTCAAGACCGTCTGCCGCTACCAGCAGTACCGGGCGGTTACGAAGGCCATCGCGCGGCTGAAGACCGGCAAGACCCGGGTGCAGGACGGCGAGTACGACCGACGCGGGGGCATCGTCTGGCACACACAGGGCTCGGGCAAGAGCCTCACGATGGTCTTCCTGATTCGCAAGCTGCGCACCGACCGAGCTCTGCGACGATTCAAGGTTGTCGTCGTTACCGACCGCACCGACCTGGAACGGCAGTTGTCGGTGACCGCCGCCCTGACCGGGGAGACGGTCGAGGTCGCTACTTCGGTCGCCACCCTGCGCACGCTCATCCAGCGCAAGGGGCCTGGACTGGTCTTCGGGATGATTCAGAAGCAGCGCGGAGATGCCGCCGGTGAGCCGGGTCTGCGCGCCGAGGACTTGCCCACCCGCGTCGGGGCACAGGAACCCTTACCGGTACCGTTAAACGAGGACGAGAGCGTGCTCGTGCTCTTCGACGAAGCGCACCGCAGCCAAGCCGGGGACCTGCATGGGGCCCTGCAGGCTACGCTGCCCAATTGCGCCCGAATCGGATTTACCGGCACACCGATCCTGATGGGAGAGAAGCGCCGCACGCACGAGATCTTCGGCGACTTCATCGACCGCTACACGATCCGGGAAGCCGAAGCCGACGGCGCGATCGTGCCCGTGCTCTACGAAGGTCGCACGGCCCACGGCGCGGTGAAGGATGGCGCCAGCCTCGACGATCTGTTCGAGGACCTGTTTCGGGAGCACACCCCCGAGGAGTTGGAGGCAATCCGACAGAAGTACGCGACCCGCGGCCATATCTTCGAGGCCCCGTCACTGATCGCAGACAAGGCGCGGGACATGCTGCGCCACTACGTCACCAACATCCTTCCCAACGGACTGAAGGCGCAGGTCGTGGCCTACAGTCGGCTGGCCGTCGTGCGCTACCTCGATGCCTTCGTCGCTGCCCGCGCCGAACTGCTCGCCGAGGCTGAGGCGTTGAGCCCGGACGACAAGGCCATGGACGACGAGGCGATGTGCAGGCGTCCGCCGCAGGTGCAGGCCCAAGTGCAGGCCTGGCGGTACCGGGAGACGCTGCGCCGGCTGGAGTTCGCACCGATCATCTCGGGCGGCAACAACGATGACCCGGCTTGGCGAGCATGGACCGACGGCGCCGTCCAGAAGGAGCAGATCGAGCGGTTCAAGAAGCCGCTCACCCACAGGGACGAGGCCAAGGCTGACCCTCTCGCGTTCCTGATCGTCAAGTCGATGCTGCTTACGGGCTTCGATGCGCCGATCGAGGGGGTCATGTACCTCGACCGGACAATCCGGGAGGCGGAGCTGCTGCAAACGATCGCCCGTGTGAACCGAACCGGCCACGGCAAGCAGTGCGGCATCGTCGTCGACTACTTCGGGCTCGCCCACCATCTTAAGGAGGCACTGGCTGTCTATGCCGATGAGGACGTCGATGGCGCGCTGCAGAGCCTGAAGGACGAAATCCCCGTCTTACGCGATCGGCACCACCGGGTTATCGATCTGTTCCGCAGCCGTGGGGTCGAGAGCACTGTCGACCATGAAGCCTGCGTCGCGTTACTTACCAACGCACGCCTGCGTGCTGAATTTGCGGTCAAGCTCAAACAATTCCTCGATTCGCTCGATCTGGTCCTGCCCCGACCCGAAGGCCTCCCGTTCACCGGCGACGCAAAGCGCCTGGCCTTCATTTATGCCCGGGCCCGTAACCGGTACCGCGATACACCTGTACTCGGCAAGGACATCGGCGCCAAGGTGCGCAAGCTCATCGACGACCACGTGGTGTCCATGGGAGTAGACCCGAAGATTCCGCCGATTTCGCTGACCGACGCTGACTTCGACACACACGTTGCCCGAGAGTCGAACGACCGCGCCAAGGCCTCCGAGATGGAGCACGCGATCCGCGCGCACATCCGAGAAAACGCCGACCAGGACCCAGTCCTGTACCGCAAACTCAGCGAGCGGCTGCGCGACCTGCTGGAGGCGCTCGGCGAGCAGTGGGACGAATTGACCCAGGCATTGACCGGCCTTATCGGCGAGATCCGCACAGGGCAACCGCGAGACGTCGAGAGCCCGCCAAGCCTCCCAGAGCACTACGGCCCCTTCGTGCGCCTCGTGGTGGACGCCGTAGCGGGCGGGAAAGCCCTCGGTGAGGGGGACAGAGACAGGCTCATCGACCTGACAGTGGAGATCGTCAACACGATTAGCGACCACCTCGTGCCGAACTTCTGGCGACCCAACCGCAAGCCGGCGCAGGATGCCCTTGCGACGAGGATCTTCGAGCAGCTGATGCGATGGCGGGTACTGCCCACGCCGCAGATCGATGCGTTGGTCGACAAGCTGATGGAGCTGGCCCGGGCCAATCACGACCGGCTGATGCACGCATGACAACGATAGTCGTCAATGACCTGCATTTCGAGATTCGCCGTAGTGCCCGTCGGCGCGCGCTGGAGATCGTTGTCGAACGGGACGGACAGCTGGTCCTGTCTGCTCCACCTGATGTCGAGGAGGCTCGACTGCACGACTTCGTCCGGCGCAAGCGGATGTGGGTCTACAAGCAGCTCGCCCGCAAGGAGATACTGCCCCGGGAGGCACCGCGCAAGGTCTTCGCCGACGGTGAGGGTTTCCTGTACCTCGGCCGCAACTATCGGCTGAAGCTGGTTGCAGAGGCCGACGCCGCGGTCAAGCTGCAGGCCGGCAGGTTCGTGATGCCCGCGGCGCTCGCCCGAGATGGCCGCCGATTGCTGATTCGCTGGTACTGCGAGCGAGCTCGGCCATGGCTGTGGGCAAAGGTGAAGGAGCATGCAGACAGGATGGAGGTCGATCCCACAGGCGTGCGGGTACAGGACCTCGGCTACCGATGGGGTTCGTGTGGGAAGGGGGGATGGTTGTACTTCCATTGGAAGACCATTCTGCTGCCCGCCTCGATCGCCGAGTACATGGTGGTGCATGAGCTCGCGCATCTACATGAGCCTCATCACACACCTGAGTTCTGGCGCCGGGTCGAGCGGGCCATGCCGGATTTCGAGCGACGGCGGGCATGGCTATCGGAGCGGGGAGTGGTTGTGGAAGGGCTATGAATGCCACGGCTTAACCGGAGAATGTTGATGCCTAGACGAGTAGTAGTCGTGACGGTTCCTGGCGGGACGGACGCCGAAGCCGGAAGGAACTCGTGGCAATCGACGATCGAGTGCACCGCGCACATGGTTGGCGTCGCAACCGGACTCGACGAGGCAATCGAGCTCGCCAAGGAGCGCGGGTTCAGCTTGATCGAGAGTGAGACGACCGGCGTCTTCCCGGGGGCAGCGTTAGGCGCGATGGCTGACGCGTGGCTGGTGTGGGCAAGGAAAGGCGAGTAGGCGTCTGGCGGTGCGGCGCATGCGACCGAGCAAGCGGGGTGGTGTGTTGGAGTCCTCAAGCCCCCGGGGGTCGACCTGCTTGGTCCAGATGGGGGTAAGCGGAATCGCTGCGCGGTGCGCTTCTACCCTTCATTTTCCGAACCTTCGAACGCAGCCGGGCGGCTACCCTCAGGGAGGCAGCAGGCTGATAAATGGGGTAACTTGTGGGGTAACTTCCAAACTCGGATGGCGCAAGACGCTTTGTTTATGCGGCTTCCGGAAGGCTCTTCGGTAGACGCCGGCCCACCACTATTGAAGCCCCAACTGTTCTCAGTTGGGGCCTTTTCTCGTCCGATAGCGACAATTCCCGCGTGTTTGCGCGGTTTCTCGCGGAAACCTGCGGACTTCGCCGGTCAGCCGTTCGGCCCGTTCCCGGCCGCCTTTCGTTCTCTCTCTCTTGCCCATACTTCTCTCCGGCATCGCTCTCCGCGAATGGCCCGAAGTCCTGTTTTGCCGTGAGCGCGCATTTCACAAGTCGCTTTTACTGACCTGCTCGTTCGATCCGATCTTCTTCGAGCAAGTCGTGCTTCCCGATCTCTGGGCGGGTCGTTCCATTTCCTTGGAGCAACGCCTGGCCCAAGCCATCACCTCGTCGAGATTGAATCTCACCGACTTGCCGACCCGGACGAATGGCAACCCCAGAGCTTCACGAAGCTTGGGATGAGTCAGCAGGTACATCGGAAGGCTGGTGGCGGTTGCCACCTCCCGGGCAGTGACCAGATTCGCGTTCGGCGATGCCCACTCTGGCTGTAGAGGCAAGTGTCTTGGTCGACGTTGCCAGGCACGACTCCTCGAAGGCTTCGATGTCGACCTGCCGGTAGAGGACGCGGCCGCAGAGCTTCAGGAACTTGATGCCGATCCCCTCGCTGCGCCAGCGTTCAAGCGTGGCCTTGGTCTCCTTGCGAATGAGTTGGCAGGAGTCCATGAAGGCGCTGTTCCGCCAGCAAGCCAAGGCTATTCCTCGAAGGTCGTCTTACTTCGATGCGTCGTTGAGCTCGTAGCTGGTGCTGCGGCCACCCGCGTCTGATTTGCGCAGGACGCCACGGGCCAGCAGATCCGTGATGTCGCGCAGGGCGGTGTCCGGCGAACACTTGGCGCTCGCCGCCCACTTGCTGCTGGTGAGCTTGCCCTCAAAGCCATCGAGCAGCCGGTTGACCAGCTTAACCTGCCGCTCGTTCAGCGGTGCAGAACCAGGTGCGTACCAGCGCTGCCAGAACCGCGTCTTGACCAGCACGGGGTCGAGCGTGTGCTGTGCCTGGTCGACGGCGCGATGCAGCGTGGCGAGGAACCACGCGAGCCACTCGGTGACATCCAGCGTTTGCTTCTGGGTGCGCTCCAGGATGTCGTAATAAGCCTTGCGTTCGCGCTGGATCTGCGCCGACAGGCTGTAGAAGCGCTGGGGGCTGCCATCCGCACGGGCCAGGAACAGGTCGCCAACGGCACGCGCGATGCGGCCGTTGCCATCATCGAACGGGTGCAGAGTGACGAACCACAGGTGCGCGAGCCCGGCCTTGATCAGCGCCGGCTCGTTCGACGCGCTGTTGGCCCAGGCCAGGAAGCGGCCGGTTTCGGATTCCAGCCGCTCGGCTGGCGGTGCCTCGAAATGCACGCGTTGGCGCCCCAGCGGTCCAGAGACCACCTGCATCGGACCGGTGGCATCGTCGCGCCAGCCGCCCACGTTGATCCTGACGAGTCCCGAATAGCCCGTCGGGAACAAGGCGGCGTGCCATCCGAACAAGCGGTCCCGGGTGACCGGAGCGTTGCAGTTGGCGGTGGCGTCGAGCACCATCTCGACCACGCCTTCGACGTGACGGTCCACTGGGGCCAGCGCGCCGATGTCGACGCCAAGTCGGCGGGCGATGGAGGAGCGCACGGACTCGACGCTGAGCTGCTCGCCTTCGATCTCGCTGGTCTTGATGACGTCCTCCGTCAGTACCGACAGGCTGGCCTGGTCGCGCAGGGCCATGCCGACGTCGGCCAGCCGTCCCAGCAAACGACCCTGGGTGCGGCTGACCTCGGCCAAGGGCTGGGCCAGCGCAGCCAGGTCGAACTGCCACGTTGGCCAGTCGCTGGCATGCCAGATGTAGGTGTAATCGCCGCTGTTCATGCGGGGATTATGCGGGGCATTCTCCGCATGCGCAAGTTATTCGCCGTATGAAATGCGGCGAATGGATGCGGTATTCACCGCACAGGAGAAGTCGCGATGACCTCCAGTGATTGTTTCCGGGCGCACTCCAGGATGACGGAGCAGGCCTGGCGCTCGCGCTGGATCTGCGCGGACAGGCTGTAGAAGCGCTCAGGGCTGCCATCAGCGCGGCCAGGAACAGGTCGCCGACGGCACGCGCCATGCGGCCGTTGCCATCATCGAATGGGGGGCTTTCGGTCACCGCGTCGAGCTGGCTCTGCGCTGTCGTGGCGCCGACGCACGCGGGTTCGATTACCGGAATCTCGCTGAAGCGTCGGCCGCACCGGGCGGTGCCGCACGCTTTCAGAATCGGTAGCGCACCCCGGATTCAATCTGCTGCCGACTCAGGACGCCGCGCACCTGCGCGCGCCTGGCGGAACCGTCTCGGCTCACCAGCACAAGATCGGCGCCCCGCTCGTCGAGCCGCGCCAGTGCCTCGCGCAAGGTTGCATGCCGAGCAACAAGGGCGAACTTCGAAGCAGCAGCCGGCATCGAAACGACCTGGACCGTATCGTCCAGGTCCTTGTTCGCGGATTTGCCGGAGTCGGTCAGCGAATGCGCCGCGACCACAGCCTGAATCGATTCGCCATCGACCACCAGCAGCCAATCGGGAGAATCGGCCATCGCCGCCGCAAGCGCCCGCCGATCCGCACCGGCCTCCAGGAATGCAAAGCGGCGGCTCATCGCCGCGCCGACCGCGGTGCGCTCGAGCGACAACGCGACCGGATCGAACCGGTAGTCGATGCCGCGCCCGCGCAGAATCGAAATGAAGATCGGGTCCTGCTTGAATGTCACCCGCGCCACCAGGAATGCCGTGACCACCGTGACCATCCCCGGCAGCATCGTATTGGGATTGGCGGTGAGTTCGAGAATCGCCATCAACGCCGCAAGGGGCGCCTGCAGGCTTGCTCCCATCATCGCCACCATGCCGAGCGCGGCGTAGAAGCCGGGGTCCGAGCTCGAGGTGGGCACCAGGGAATGGCCGATCATGCCCAGCGCGCCGCCCGCAGTGGCCCCCATCACCACCATGGGGCCGATCAGCCCGCCGGGCAGGCCGAGGCCGCCGCAGGCGATGGTCGCCGCCAGCTTGAACACGGTAATTGTCACCAGACTAAGCAGACCGATCTTGCCGAGCACCGCCAGTTGCACGGTATCGTAGCCGAGGCCCATGACCTCTGGCGCGATCAACGCGCACAGTCCGGTAAAGGCCCCTGCGGCCGTTGTCCGCGCCCAGAGTGGAAGCGGTCGAGAGCGCTCGTCCAGGCGCCGGGTACCGGACACATAGGCAGCGGCGAGACAGCCGACCACCGCTCCCAGCACCATCAGGTAGGGCAACTCGAGCAGCGACGCCAGATGAAAGCTCGGCACTGCGAAGGCTGGGTCAGCCCCGTAGACCAGCCGGCTCACGGACGCCGCACTGACCGCCGCCAGGATCACGGGAGCGAAGCCCACCAGCGTGTATTCGAGCATCACGACTTCCATCGCGAAAACGACTCCGGCGATGGGCGTATTGAAGGAAGCCGCGATCGATCCAGCCACGCCGCAGGCGACCAGGCTGCGAATGCTGTTGTTCGGCAGTCGCATCCATTGGCCCATCAGGCTCGCACTGGCGGCTCCGACGTGGATGACCGGGCCTTCGCGGCCGACCGAGTGGCCCGCGATGATCGACAGACCGCCGCCCACGAACTGCAGCACAGCGTTGCGCCAGGGGAGCCGCCCGGCGTTATAGGCGAGTTGCGCCATCACGTGGACCGGCCCGACTTGCCTCGCAGCCCTGGGTACGCTCTGGAACAGCAGGCCGATCAGCAGTCCCCCTGCCGTGGGCAAGGCGAGCCGCCAGGGCCAGGAGAGCGACTCGTAGTCCTCGGCGTCCGGCAGCAACCCGGCCCAGACCAGGCTCGACTCGGTGAGCAGGCGAAAGGCCACGATGACGACACCGGTCAGCAATCCGGCCAGTGCGCCGAGCAGCGATAGCGCAACAAGCGCGTCAGCGCCCGCGAGATGATCGCGAAGGTCTTCGAGCGCGGCGCGCGCGCGAGGGAATCGAGGGG
>CAJDTU010000011.1_pt1 | contig 144663 bp, 136 predicted proteins | sample 7389901 | NCBI WGS metagenome assembly CAJDTU01 (sample SAMEA7055649, study PRJEB34461) | soil metagenome | biome: terrestrial ecosystem; feature: Peninsula; material: soil | place: Antarctica | collected 2016
GGGGCCTGCGAAAATTGAGGGATGCAATCGACTGTAATCGACCGGGCATCGGGCCGCAAGCGCGCACCCGCCGGCCTGCCTCCCGTGCGGGCCGCTCACGGCGCCAGCAAGGCTGGCTGCTCGTTGACCGGCGTGCAGTCGGACGCCTGCATCGCCCACCACCGAGGCAGCAGGCGCTGCACCGCGCTGCGGCCATACCGGTCATCGATCAGGTAGACGACGCCGCGATCCTCGGGCGTGCGAATCACCCGTCCGGCGGCCTGCACGACCTTGCGGATGCCCGGGTAAAGATACGTGTGCTCGTAGCCATGGCCGAGGCGGGCATCGATCTGCAGCCTGAACTGCTCGTTCACTGGATTGAGCTGCGGCATGCCCAGCGTGGCGACGAAGGCGCCGATCAGCCGTGCGCCCGGCAGGTCGATACCTTCTGCGAACACGCCCCCGAGCACCGCAAAGCCGATACCGCACGACGACGGCGTGAACCTGACAAGAAACTCGTCGCGCTGCGCTTCGCTCATCCGCGGCGATTGCAGCCAGGTGACAATCTGCGGATGAAGAGCGGCCAGCCGCTGCGCGGCGCTGCGCAGGTAGTCGAAGCTGCTGAAGAAGGCCAGGTAGTTGCCCGGCTGTTCCCGGTATTGCCTTTCAATGATCGCCACCACCGCATCCAGCGATCGTTCGCGATCCCGATACCGGGTGGAGACGCTGCGCACCACGTGCGCGGCCAGCTGCCCGGAGCGAAAGGGTGACGCAACCTCGACGCATGCGGTGGAATGGGGCAGCCCGAGCATGTCGATGTAGTGAGCGGCAGGCGTCAGCGTCGCGGAAAAGAGCGTGACGGAATGCACCGCAGTCCAGCGATCCTCGAGCAGCGGTGCCGGCACCACATTGCGCAGGCAGATCGCAAGATCCGGCGAAGCGCGCCGCTTCCGGCCGCCTGAATCGTCGCCGCTGAAAGCGTCGAGCGTCAGGTCGCAGATCGAATGAGGCCCGTGCAATTCGGCGAGGGCCTGAAAGCGCAGCAGTTCAAAATACCAGGGCAGCAAGCCGGAGTCAGCCGCGGGCGGGTGCTCCGCGAAGTGGCTGCCCAAGGCGGTCGTGAGCTTTTGAAGCGCGATGATGAACGCTGCGGGGAGCCCTTCCTGGACCTGATATGCATCGAGCGTCGACCCCGCCAGCGACGACCAGCTTCCCTGAAAGGAGCCGATCGCCCGGTGGAGCGCAGCAGGTGCCGCTTTCTTCTGCGCCCTCAGATCTGACAGGCGCAGCTCGGCGGTGTACATCAGCCGGGCGCGATCGACCAGGTTGTGCGCTTCATCGACGAGAACGCTCACGCGCCAGCCTTCCTGGATCGCGAGCCCGTGCAGCGGCGCGTTCAGATCGAAGAAATGGTTGAAGTCACCGACTACCGCATCGCTCCATCGCGCCATTTCCTGCGCCAGGTAGTACGGACAGACAGAATGCGCCAGCGCGATCTGCCGCACTGCGCTCCTGTCGAGCCATTGCGCGACCACCGCCGCCTGGCGGGCCTGCGGCAGCCGGTCATGAAAGCCTGCCGCCAACGGGCAGGACTCGCCATGGCAGGCCTTGTCGGGATGTTCACACGCCTTCTCGCGTGCCACGAGCTCCAGCACTCGCAGCGACGGCTTGCCTCCATGCCCGCGAATGAAGTGCAGGGCGTCGAGCGCCAGTTGCCGTCCCGAAGTCTTTGCGGTCAGGTAGAAGAGCTTGGCGATCCGCTGCCCCGGCATGGCCTTGAGCGCAGGGAACAGCGTTCCGATGGTCTTGCCGATTCCGGTCGGCGCCTGTGCGAGCAGACAGCGCTTCGAGACGTTCGCCTTGTAGACCGCCTCGGCAAGTTCGCGCTGCCCGTGGCGGAACTCAGCGTGAGGAAATCGGAGATCTCGCAGACACTGATCCCGGTGCCTGCGATGCGTGATCTGCTGCATCGCCCAATCGAGAAACCGCTGACACAGCTTTTCAAAGAAGCTGCGCAACGCTTCCGCCGAATGCTGCTCCGGCAAGGCGGTTTCGCATTGGCTGCCGAGATCGTAGTAGACGAGTGCCACTTCGAGTTCCGCCAGGCCCCGGGCCTCGCACAAAAGCCAGCCATAGATCTTGACCTGCGCCCAATGCACGGCGAGTTGATTGGCCGGCACCGCCGCATCGCCTCGCCGATGCGTCTTGATCTCCTCGAGCCGGTTGATGGACGGGTCGTACCCATCGGCGCGCCCGCGCACTGACAACTGGCCGAATCGCCCCTCGAGTCGCACCTCACGCTCATAACCGGCGGCCCGGCAGGCCGCAACCGCCGCATGCCCCGCGATGCCCTCCAGCGCCGACGGCGCTGACGAGAAACGCCGATCGAGATCGCCCTGCCGGGCTGCGAACTCGCAAAGCGTGCGCACGGATACCGTCAGCGTATCGGCTTCAGCAGCGGTGGGCATTGCAGTCAGGGAGGAGCGCCGTCCGAGCGGGCCAGAGCAGGAGGATCGATGCGCATCAGTTATATTACTGTACGTAACGACAGCTCGTCCCCGCGATGGCACTTATCCTCACGCGTCGACATCATCAGCGCCTGCGCGAGGTATACCGCTCGGCCGGCTGGCCCTGCCAGGACATGCTCGAAATCGAGTTGCTTGCGGCCGGCCTGCTTGCCCGAGTCGAGCAACCGGGCGGCCGTGAAACGGTGCGCGTGACCGACCCCGGGCTGATGTTGCTGGCAGAAGTCTTCGCGTCGAACAAAGCCGCGCGGTCAACGCACGAGACTCTGGTCGAGCGCGTCGCCCTCGAGATGTGCCGTGCCGGGCGCGTAGTGTGGAGAGGCTTGAGCCTTCGCGCGAATGTGGCGCGGGCCCTACCCATTCCTGGCGCCACGCGTGTTCCGGGCGCAGCCGAGGACGAAGCCGCCGAGGACGAAGCCGCCGTGTGGCGCATCGCGTGTCCCGACGTCTTCTCGATTCGCAACACAACCGTGGAGGCCTGGCTCGAACCGATTGTCCACGAAGTGAAGGTCAGCCGCGCCGACTTGCTCGGTGACCTGAAAAAACCGGCGAAGCGGGCTGCCTACCTCGCGGTCGGCGGCGAGTGCTGGTACGTGCTTGGCACGGACTCGAAGGACGAGTGGATCGCCCAAGCGGAGGAAATTCCGGCGGAATGCGGTGTGATGCAGGCAGTGGGCGAGAAACTGGAGGTGCTGCGAGCGGCACCGCGAAGACCGGTGGAGCGGTTGCCGCTGCATGTCTGGATGGCGCTGGCGAAGGCGACACCGATCAAGTGGGTCGCGCGCGATGAGCAGAGGCGGCTCTGAGAAGCAGACGGCGGAGCTCTGCCGAGAACCAGGAAGGGCTTCCATGCGTTCCACGCTACGATCTGCGCGCGGCGACGCGCCGTGCAACGGCGAGAACGAACCGATGAACCGCAAGGTCTGTGTAATTACGGGGTCTTCCTCTGGAATCGGAGCAGCCACCGCCCGGCTGTTCGCGGGCAATGGCTGGGACGTCGTCGTCAACTACTCGCGCGACGCCGCGCCGGCCGCCCAGGTAGCCGACGAATGCCGTCAACTTGGCGCGGAAGTCGTCATCGTCAAGGCCGACATCTCGAAGGACGACGACTGCAGGCAGATGGCTGCCGACGTTGAAACCGCGTGGGGGCGAGCCGACGTGCTCGTCAACAACGCCGGCACAACCCGATTCGTCGCGCTGAAGGACCTGGACGGGCTGAGCGCGCAAGACTTCCAGGACATCTACGCGGTCAACGTGATCGGTTCGTACCAGATGACGAGAGCCCTCGTGCCCCTGTTGAAACAGCACCCGGTCACGGCGGTCGTCAACATCTCGTCGATCGCATCCATGATGGGCACCGGCTCGTCGATCGCATACATGGCGTCGAAAGGGGCGCTCAACGCGATGACGATCGGCCTGGCGCGCGCCCTGGGTCCGCAGATCCGCGTCAACGCCATCGCACCGGGCTTCGTCGAGTCGCCCTGGCTTCGCAACGGTCTCGGTGATGCACGTTACGAGGCGCGAAGGGAAAGCTACAAGGAACGCGCCGCGCTCGGTGAAATCATTACACCCGACGACGTGGCGCAGGCCGCGTGGTGGCTGGGGGTGGGGGCGCGCAAGACCACGGGAGAAATTCTGCTGGTCGATTCCGGATTGCGGCTGACGCGCGCTTAGAAGAATCAGTCGTTTTCAAGCCGGGCCGCCTCAAAGCCTCCTGACCTTCACCGTCTTCCCCTTCACCTTTCCGGCATTCAGCCCGCGTAGCGCCTCCCTGGCAATGGCGCGCTCCACGGCCACGTAGGTGGAGAACTCGTTGACGTTGATCTTGCCGATCCGCGCGCCGTCAAAACCAAGATCCTTGGTCAGCGCGCCCAGCACATCGCCGGGACGGATCTTCTCCTTGCGACCGCCCAGGATCTGCAGGGTCACCATGGGTGGGCGCAGGGGCTCGGCGCCGGCGGGCGGAATCAGATCGCTCAACGAGTGCCATTCACTGTCGCTGCCCTGCATTTCGTCGATACGGCCCACAAGGTCCATCTCTTCGAGGCTGACCAGACTGAATGCCCAGCCGGCTTCGTCGGCGCGGCCCGTGCGGCCCACGCGGTGCGTGTGCACTTCGATCTCGGGGGTGATGTCCACATTGATCACGGCTTCGAGCTGGGCGATATCCAGGCCGCGCGCGGCGACGTCGGTGGCCACCAGCACGCTGCAACTGCGATTCGCGAACTGCACCAGTACCTGATCGCGATCGCGCTGGTCCAGGTCGCCGTGCAACTCGAGGGCCGCAATGCCCTGCGCCTGCAGCAGTTCCGCCAGCTCGCGGCATCGTTGCCTGGTGTTGCAGAACGCCAGGGTGCTCACCGGCCGGTAATGCTCGAGCAGCAGGCTTACGGCGTGCAGGCGCTCGCTCTCGCGCACCTCATAAAAGCGCTGGCGGATCTTGGTCGTGGCGTGGCGCTCGGTGAGTTTCACCTCCTGGGGCTCGCGCATGAAGCGATTGGCCAGCTTCATCACCCCCGCCGGGTAGGTGGCCGAGAACAGCAAGGTCTGACGCTGGCGGGGGCAGTGGCTGATCACGCTGGCGATGTCTTCGGCAAATCCCATCTCCAGCATGCGATCGGCTTCGTCCAGCACCAGGGTGTTCAGCGCCTCCAGCGCCAGGGTTTCGCGCGCCAGATGGTCCAGAATGCGGCCCGGCGTGCCGACCACGACGTGCGCGCCATGGGCCAGACTCGCGATCTGCGGGCGCATCGTAGCGCCCCCGCACAGGGCAAGGATCTTGATGTTGTCCTTGGCCCGCGCGAGGCGGCGAATTTGCTGCGCTACCTGCTCGGCCAGTTCGCGCGTGGGACACAACACCAGCGCCTGCACGACAAAGCGCGCCGGCTCGAGTCTGGCGAGCAGCGGCAGCCCGAAGGCGGCCGTCTTGCCACTGCCCGTCTTCGCCTGTGCGATGAGATCCTTGCCGGCGAGGGCCAGCGGCAGGCTGGCGGCCTGGATGGGCGTCATGCGCTGGTAGCCCAACTGCTGCAAGTTCGCCAGTACGGCGGGCGACAGAGGGAGGTCGCTGAAATCGGGGCCCGCGAGTGCGCGGAGGCTGGATTCGTTGATCGTGGATGCGTTCATGGCGGATTGTCGCAGACGCGGCCGCCGCCCCAGCCTTCATACGGTCGGTCAATGTCGAACGCACGGCCGCGCCTCAGCCACTCCCTTGTTCGGATTGATCAGGTACTTCTCACCGGTCGCCCGCTTGCCGTAAGCCGCAAGCATGTCCAGCTCCAAGGCCTCGGCCAGGGACACTTCCTTTGAGTAATGGCTCTTGAAGGTCGTCTTCAACCCGGTTGCGACGCGCTGCTTCAGCACCTGGAGCGTCGCCGGTCCGATCTTTTGCAGGAATGGAAAGAGCAACCAACCGCCCATGCCCCAGGCCATTCCGAAGTTTCGCCTGAATTCGGTCGGGCCGGTGTCCAGGCCGCCGTACAGGTAGACCTGCTTGTGAGTCGTCGAGCCATAGCGACTGTATTCCGTGGCAGTCCTGTTCAACGCTGACTCCATGCAGGTGAGGATCTGTCCTGCCAGCCGGCCGCCGCCGATGGCATCGAAGGCGATCGTCGCACCGGTTGCTGCGAGCGCGCCGGTAAGGTCTTCCATGAACGTGGGCGAACTGCTGCTGCACACGTGCACCGCGCCCTGCGACCTGAGCAGGTCCTCTTGCTCCTGCTTGCGAACGATGTTCACGAGGCTCACCTGGTCCTCCAGGCAAATCCGGTTGAGCATCTGGCCGAGGTTGGAAGCCGCGGCGGTGTGCACGAGCGCGCTGTGGCCTTCCCTGCGCATCGTCTCGACCATGCCGAGCGACGTGAGCGGGTTGACAAAGGAGGACGCGCCCTCGGCTGGGGTTGTGCCCTCGGGCAGCACCAGGCACTGGTCCGCAGGCACACAGCGGTACTGCGAGTACATGGCGCCACCCAGAACGGCCACCGTCTTGCCCATGAGTGCCTGCGCCACCTCGGACGAACCGGCGCCGACCACCACGCCGGCGCCCTCGTTGCCGACCGGCATGGACTCGTCCAGGCGGCCAGCCATGCCCTTCATGGCGCCCTCGGGCACGCGGGCGGTGACGACCGGCCGATCGGCCGTTCCGCTCGCCCGGGCTGTGCTCATGTCGGCGGCGCCGAGCAGCAACCCCAGGTCAGAAGGGTTCAGGGGCGCCGCCTGGATGCGCACAAGCACCTGTTCAGCTCCAGGATCGGGAATCGCAACGCTGGCGAGTGATAGCTCGAGTTCGCCGCTCCGCTTGACGAGCGAACGAAGTTGCAGGGCTGTACGTTCGCGGCTGGTGCTCATGCGCGGTCTCCTATGTTCATCGTGCCCATGGTGCGGGCTTGGTCAATCGTGTGACGATACAAGCCATTCAGCGCTTTTTCGTGTCGCGAATCCGGATCAAGCCTTCCTGTGCGACCGACGCGACCAGCCGGCCGTCCTGTGCATACACGCTACCGCGACAGAAGCCGCGCGCACCGCCCGCAGCCGGCGAATCCATGGCATAGAGCAGCCATTCGTCCATCCGGAAATGATCGTGAAACCACATCGCGTGGTCGAGGCTCGCAACCTGCAATTTCGGTTGCAGGAAGCTCAGTCCATGGGGCTTCAGCGCGGTAAGCAACAGACCAAAATCCGACGCATAAGCGAGCATTGCCTGATGCAAAACCGGCTCATCAGGCAAGCGCTCGGCCACGCGCAGCCACGTGTTGGCAAACGCGGGGCCGGGTTCGGGATTCAGCACGTCGAAGGGTTCGACCGGTCGGATCTCGATTGCGGTTTCGATTTTCGCTGCCGCGCGCCGGCTCTCGGGCAACTGCTCGATGACTCTCAGGCGCAGGTCCCGATCGCTCGCCAGCCCATCGGGACCGCGCACCTGGGGCATCGCCTGCTGGTGATGCACGCCGGCTTCGTGGATATGGAATGAAGCCGCGAAGTTGAATATCGGCTGGCCATGCTGGATGGCCACGACGCGGCGCGTAGTGAAGCTGCCACCATCGCGGATCCGCTCGACCTCATAGACGATCCGGGCTTTCTTGTCGCCAGGCCTGAGGAAATAGGCATGCAGCGAATGCACGCTGCGCGCCTCGTCGACAGTCATTGCGGCGGCCATCAGCGCCTGCCCGAGCACCTGGCCACCGAACACGATGGGGCTGCCGATATCGCCGCTGGCGCCGCGAAACAGGTTGTACTCGAGCCGCTCGACCTGCAACAGCGCAATCAATTCCTCGACTTGAGCTTTCATGCCCTGACCTTTCCGGGATAACTGTTCTTTGATCGATATACGAGGAGCCACCCTACTTGAAGCCCGCTACGGCGTGCGGCACGTAGGGTTCTTCGAGCTTCGCGATCTCCTCGGGCGCCAGGCACAGGGACATTGCAGCGACAGCATCGTCCAGATGCGCCGACTTCGAAGCGCCGACGATCGGGGAAGTTACCGGCCTTTTCTGCATCACCCAGGCGAGCGCCACCCGCGCCATCGGCACACCCCGTTGCGATGCGAGCATTGCAACGCTTTCCACGACGGCCTTGTCGGCAGCAACTGTGCCGGCATACAACCGCTTGCCGAATTCGTCGCCCTCGATGCGCCCGCTCGTCGCATTCCAGGGCCGCGCGAGCCGCCCGCGCGCCAGGGGGCTCCAGGGAAGAACGCCGATGCCTTCTTCCTCGCAGAAGGGCAGCATCTCTCGCTCCTCCTCGCGGTACATCAGGTTCAGGTGGTTCTGCATGGACACGAAACGGGTCAGGTGCAGCTGGTCTGCCGTATAGAGCGCCTGGGCGAACTGCCAGGCATGCATCGAGGACGCCCCGACGTAGCGCGCCTTGCCTGCCTTCACGACATCATGGAGCGCTTCGAGCGTCTCCGCGATCGGGGTGTTGTCGTCCCAGCGATGGATCTGATAGAGGTCGACATAGTCGGTGCCGAGACGGGCGAGGCTCGCATCGATCTGGTGAAAGATTGCCTTGCGAGACAGCCCGCCGCTGTTGGGCGCCTTCTTCATCGCGCCGTGAACCTTGGTCGCGATGACGATCTCGTCGCGCCTTGCGAAGTCACGCAAGGCGGCGCCGACGATCTCTTCGCTGGTCCCGTCGGAATAGATGTTCGCCGTGTCGAAGAAATTGATGCCGAGATCCAGCGCGCGCTGGATGATCGGGCGGCTCTGCTCGGGGCCGAGTGTCCAGGGGTGCGTTCCCCTGTCGGGAATGCCGAAGGTCATACAGCCCAGGCATAGCCTGGAGACCTTCAGCCCGGTGCTTCCGAGCCTGACGTAGTCCATCACCGCTCCTTGTTCTTGCGAGCCAACTGTAGCACCGTGGACCGGGCGTCTGGCACGACGCGCGCGACCAGGCCGCAGCGATCGGCCTCGTCTGACTACGATGACTGCGCCATGTCCACGATCATGACTGCTCGCCTTGAAGATGAAATCACACGTCTCGCGCCTGCCGGAGCAGTGGTAGTCTCCTGCCTCGTGCCGTCGTCCCTGTCCCCGCTTGCAACCTTTTCTATCTCCGATCGCCTGGTCGAGGCCGCGCGAGCGTTGCGCGCGCAGGTTCGGCCCTTGCGCTTCGCTTCGCCCGTCGTCAACGTCTACAACCCGCTCGACTACGCCTGGGCCGGCCACGAGGCGTATCTGCGCCGCTTCGCCACGGGACCCCGTCGCGTGGTCTTCGTTGGAATGAATCCGGGACCGTTCGGGATGGTGCAGACCGGCGTGCCGTTTGGCGAGGTGGCTGCGGTGCGCGACTGGATGGGGATCGAAGCCGCGATCGGACGGCCGGCCTGCGAGCATCCCAAGCGCCCGGTCACCGGCTTCGCGTGCCACCGCTCGGAGATCAGCGGGCGACGGCTCTGGGGCTGGGCAGCCATGCGCTTCGGCGACGCGCCCTCGTTTTTCGAGGAGTGCCTGGTGCTCAACTACTGTCCGCTGGTATTTCTCGAGGCTTCGGGTCGCAACCTCGTTCCTGAAAAGCTGCCGGTGGCCGAGCGAGCGCCCCTGCTGCTCGCCTGCGACATTCACCTGCGCGAGGCGATCAGCGCGCTGTCTCCAGACTGGGTGATCGGCATCGGTGGCTGGGCCATGAAGCGGGCCGTGGCGGCGCTCAACGGGCAGCCCGGCGCGCCACGCATCGCCATGATCCTGCATCCGAGCCCCGCTTCGCCGCCGGCCAACCGGGGCTGGGAAGCGGCCGCCGACCGTCAGCTCGTCGAGCTGGGCGTATTTGCCGAAAAACGCACCACGCCATCCTGACCGGTCTCCCGGCGCAGTTCGCCGCGATGCCACAGGGCGTGTAGATGAGCCAGGGTCTCGCCCATCGCAAAAGTGGTCTGATGCGTGTCGAATTCGCGGCCGAACATGATCGGCAGGGCGTCGGCGGCGCTCAGCGCACGATGACGACAGGCTTGCAGCACGACCCCGAGCCGTTCGGCGTGATGATCGCGCAACTGACGCAAGCGGACATGAAGGTGTCGAAACGGCCGGCCGTGCGACGGAAAGACCAGGGTTTCACCGGCGCAGTCTTCGAAACGGCGCAACGAATCGAGAAACCAGGTGACGGGATCGGCCTCCGGCTCCATGTCGAACACCGAGACATTGGTCGAGATCCGCGGCAATATCATGTCGCCGGCCAGCATCATCGGGCCCCCTTCGCCGGTGCTGCCGTCGCAATAGAGCGATGCGTGCTCGGGCGAATGTCCGAGGCCGACGATCACCTGCCAGTGGCGCTCGCCGATCCGGATCGTCTCGCCGCCGCGGATGCGACGGAACGAGGTCGGCATCGAAGGCACCAGCGAACGGAAGTAGCGCCCGGCGCGCGCCCGGATCGCCTCCAGGCCGGGGCCTTCGGGCAGCCCGTGGCGCCGGAAATGGGCCGCCGCCGAGTCCCCGTCGGCCCCCGGCACATTCGACGACATCACGCGGCCGATCGCGTACTCGCCAACCGTCATCCACAGCGGCGCATCGAATCGCTCGGTGATCATGTGCGCCGAGCCAACGTGGTCCGGATGCATATGGGTGCACAGAACCCGCAGGATCGGCAAGCCCTCCAGGCCGCCCTGGAATATGCGCTCCCAGAGTTCGCGCGTGGTGTCCGATGAGATCCCGCAGTCGACCAGCGTCCAGCCATCGCGCCCGTCGATCCGGTCGCGCAACAAATAAAGGTTGACGTGGTTGAGCGCGAACGGCAACGGCATCCTGATCCAGAACACGCCCCGCGCCACCTGCACGCGCTCGCCCGGTCCGGGAAGGGTGTCGCCGAAGGGATACTCGAGTTCGCGCTCGTGAGGATTCATCGTGCCAAGGCCAGTTGACGTTTACGTAAAGTGTAATCGCAGTGACGTCCCGGAACCGGCGCACAATGAAACGGCAGTTGGCGGATCTGCACGAAACGCTCGAGAAATCAGCGCGCAGGAACTGCCGGCGCAAAACCTGCCGGCCGAAGTGAACCGGGATGCGCGTCGGGAGGCAGTGCGCGCGCGGCTTTTGCGCTAACGTATGACCGTGCTTGCGAACCGGCCGCAACGATTCCACGGGAGATCACTTCATGGTAACGATTCCGGGCCTGCAGTTCGATCTGGGCGAGGACATCGCGATGCTGCGCGAGTCGTTGCAGGCGTTCACGGCGCGCGAGATCACGCCGCGCGCCAGGGAAATCGACCGCAGCGATCAGTTTCCGATGGACCTGTGGCGCAAATTCGGCGACCTTGGCGTGCTCGGCATCACGGTCGGCGAGGATTTCGGCGGCGCAAACCTGGGCTATCTGGCCCATATGGTGGCCATGGAGGAGATCTCGCGCGGTTCGGCCTCGGTCGGGCTGTCCTACGGCGCGCACTCCAACCTGTGCGTGAACCAGATCGCCCGCAACGGCACCGAGGCGCAAAAACAGCGCTACCTGCCTCGGCTGATCTCGGGCGAATGGGTCGGCGCGCTGGCGATGTCCGAGCCGAACGCGGGTTCCGATGTCGTTTCCATGAAGCTGCGCGCCGACTTTCGCGGCGATCGATGGATCCTGAACGGGACCAAGATGTGGATCACCAACGGCCCGGATGCCGACGTGATGGTGGTCTACGCCAAGAACGACCTGGACGCCGGCCCGCGCGGCATCACCGCGTTCCTGGTCGAAAAGCACTTCAAGGGTTTTTCGGCCGCCCAAAAGCTCGACAAGCTCGGTATGCGCGGCAGCCACACCGGTGAGCTGGTGTTTCAGGACTGCGAGGTGCCGGCCGAAAACGTGCTCGGCGGCCTGGGCGGCGACCCCCTGACCGGTGTGGGTCGTGGCGTGAACGTGCTGATGAGCGGCCTGGACTTCGAGCGCGCGGTGCTCTCGGGCGGCCCGCTGGGCATCATGTCGGCGTGCATGGATGCGGTCGTGCCCTACCTGCACGAGCGCAAGCAGTTCGGCCAGCCGATCGGCGAATTCCAGTTGATGCAGGCCAAGCTCGCCGACATGTACACGACAATGATGGCGACCCGCGCCTACGTCTATCAGGTCGGGCGGCAGTGTGATCGCTCGCGCGCCGGCGAGATCGACGTGCGCAGCCTGCGCAAGGACGCGGCCGGGGCGATTCTCTTTTCGGCCGAGAAAGCCACCTGGATGGCGAGCGAGGCGATCCAGTGCCTGGGCGGCAACGGCTATATCAACGATTACCCGACCGGGCGGCTGTGGCGCGACGCCAAGCTCTACGAGATCGGCGCCGGCACCTCGGAGATCCGGCGCATGCTGATCGGCCGGGAGCTGTTCGGGGAAACCCGCTAGAGCCGCCGGAGAACAGGAACGGTGCGATGACCATGTCCGAACCCCTGGCGGTGCTGCCGGCAGCGCTTGCGCGAGCAATACTCGCCGGTTTCGATCGCCACTACGGCCTCTTTCGCTACAACGCGCAGCAGGCCAAGGCGCGCTATGAACGCGGCGACTGGCACGGCATTCGCCGCCTGGCCAGTGAACGCATCGCGTTCTACGACCAGCGCGTGCGAGAGGCCGTCGCCCGGATCGAAACCGAATTCGGCGCCGCCGGGGGCGACGCCTCGGCCCAGGACACCCTGTGGAAGCGGGTCAAGCGCGAATACGTGCCGCTGCTGTTCGATCATCACCAGCCCGAGTTGGCCGAGACCTTCTTCAACTCGGTGTGCTGCCGGATCCTGCACCGCACCTACTTCAACAACGCCTTCATCTTCGTGCGCCCGGCGGTGAACACCGATTACCTGGACACCGATCCCCCGGCGTACCGGGTCTACTACCCGCTCGCCGAAGGCTGGATCTCGGCGCTGCGCCACATGATCATCGACTTCGGAATGGCCAGTCCGTTCGTGGACATCGAGCGCGACCTGAACCTGGTGCTCGATGCGGCACACGCGCGGATGCTGGAAGGCTCGGAGGCTGCAAGCGACTGCCAGTTGCAGGCGCTGCGCGGATTGTTCTTTCGCAACAAGGGCGCCTACCTGATCGGGCGCTTCATCAACGACGGAGAACTTGTTCCGTTCGCGATCCCGATCCTGCGCGACTCGCAGGGCCGGCTCTATCTCGATGCGCTGCTCACGGGCAGCGAGCGCGTGGAGGCGCTGTTCAACTTCTCGCGCGCCTACTTCATGGTCGACATGGATGTGCCGGCGGCCTATGTGCGCTTCCTGAAGAGCCTCATGCCGACCAAGCCCGAATCGGAGCTTTACACGATGCTCGGGCTGGCCAAGCAGGGCAAGGCGTTGTTCTATCGCGACCTGCTGCATCACCTGCACAACTCGCACGACCGGTTCATCATCGCGCCCGGCATCCGCGGCTTGGTGATGCTCGTCTTCACCCTGCCCTCGTTTCCCTACGTGTTCAAGGTCATCCGCGACCGGCGCGGCAAGGACGTCAGCCGCAAATACATCAAGGAGCGCTATCAGCTGGTGAAGTTCCACGATCGCGTCGGGCGCATGGCCGATACCTGGGAATACTCCGACGTGCTGTTCCCGAAGGACCGGATCGATGCGGCACTGATGCGCGAGTTGCTCGAAAGCGCACCGTCACTGATCGAGGACGACGGCGAATCGATCGTGATCCGGCACCTGTACATCGAACGCCGGATGGTGCCTCTGAACCTGCACCTCGAGCGGGCCGACGACGATGAGCGCGAGCACGCGGTGATCGAGTATGGTCAGGCGATCCGCGAGATGGTCGCAGCCAACATCTTTCCCGGCGACATGCTCTACAAGAACTTTGGTATTACCCGCCAACAGCGCGTGGTGTTCTACGATTACGATGAGGTGTTGTACCTTACTGAATGCAATTTCCGCAGGATTCCGGAGGCGCGCACCCCTGAGGACGAAATGGCATCCGAACCCTGGTATCCAATCGGTCGAACCGACGTGTTTCCCGAGGAATTCGCCACCTTCCTGCTCGGGGATCCGCGTATCCGGAGGGTGTTCCTGGCGCATCACGCCGAATTGCTGGAAGCGGATTTCTGGCAGCAAAAGCAGCGCCGCGTGAAGGCGGGTTTGCTTGACGATGTGTTCCCTTATCCCGACGCGCTTCGCTTTCGTCATCGCGTGAACGCAGCCGACACCTCTTCTTCATTTGCCGTAAACAGGAGCTTGTCATGAAAGACCCAGTCGTCATTGTTTCCGTTGCCCGCACGCCGATCGGCGGCATGATGGGCGAACTCTCCGGGCTCACCGGCCACGAACTCGGCAGCATTGCCATCCGCGCCGCAGTCGAGCGCGCCGGGATCAAACCCGAGCAGGTCCAGGAAGTCATCATGGGTTGTGTGCTGCCGGCCGGCCAACGCCAGGCGCCGGCGCGCCAGGCCACGATCGGCGCCGGGCTGCCCACCTCGACCGGCGCCACCACGATCAACAAGGTCTGCGGCTCCGGCATGAAGGCCGCCATGCTGGCCCACGATCTGCTCGTGGCCGGCAGCCAGGACATCATTGTCGCCGGCGGCATGGAAAGCATGAGCAACGCGCCCTACATGATGCTCAAGGGCCGCGGCGGCTACCGCTACGGCCACGACATGCTGTTTGACCATATGGCGCTCGACGGCCTTGAAGATGCCTACGCCAGATTGCCCTCGGGCGCCGGCAAGTCGATGGGTCTGTTTGCCGAAGAGTGCGCCAGCAAATACCACTTCACCCGTCAGGAGCAGGATGCCTTCGCGATCGAATCCGGGCGCCGGGCAAGAGAAGCCAACGAGGACGGATCATTCGATTGGGAGATCGTCCCGGTCAAGATCGCCGGCCGCAAGGGCGAAGTGGTGATCAGCAAAGACGAATCACCGTTCAAATCGAATGCCGAAAGGATTCCGCAGCTCAAGCCCGCGTTTCGCAAAGACGGCAGCGTGACCGCCGCCACCTCGTCGTCGATCTCCGACGGCGCAGCGGCCCTGGTCATGATGCGCGAATCCACCGCCAGGGAGATGGGCCTCGAGCCGGTCGCGCGCTTCGTTGCACACGCCACCCATTCGCAGGAACCCGAGTGGTTCACCACCGCTCCGATCGGCGCCATCGCAAAGCTCTACGAGAAGACCGGGTGGTCGTCGAGGGATGTTGACCTCTTCGAGATCAACGAGGCGTTTGCGGTGGTTGCCATGGCGGCGATGAAAGAGCACGACCTGCCGGCCGACAAGGTCAACGTGCACGGCGGGGCGGTTGCGATCGGGCACCCGATCGGCGCCTCGGGAGCGCGGCTGATCGCCACCCTGATCGGCGCCTTGCGTCAGCGCGGGGGCAAGCGCGGCATCGCATCGCTGTGCATTGGCGGGGGCGAAGCCACCGCAGTGGCCGTCGAGCTGATCTGACCGCGCTGACCGACGCCACTGCGCCCAGGCCACTGATCGGCTGACATCGGCCCCACGCCACTGAGCTCCGTCGCAATGCTGCTCACCGAAGAACCAGGCGTTGATCCGCGATGCGGTGCGCGCCTTCGTGGTCGAGGAGATCGTGGCCGGCGACGGCGCGACCTCTTCTCGATCGTTTCGATGAACAACTGTCCGGTTTGCGCGATCCCGCTCGCCCGGGGGTGTGACGAGCAGAAGGCGCGCTGGCTGCGACCGCTGGCAGCCGGCGCGATAATCGGCGCCTTTTGGCTCACGGAACCGCAGGTCGGCTCGGAGAGCGCGCCGGCTACCGACGAGCCGTAAAACGAGAAAAGAAACGAATGGCGACGATCGAGAGCAAGCTCAAGCCCCGCGACCCGCAGTTCCAGGCGAATGCGCAGGCAATGCGCGCCCTGGTCGATGAGCTTCGCACCCAGCTCGAGCAAACGGCGCGGGGCGGCAGCGAGCGCTCGCGCGCCCGGCACACCGGCCGCGGCAAGCTGCTGCCTCGCGACCGGGTGCAGACGCTGCTCGATCCGGGCTCGCCGTTTCTCGAGCTCTCGCCGATGGCCGCAAACGGCATGTACAACGATGACGCCCCCGGCGCAGGAATCATCACCGGAATCGGCCGCGTGGTGGGCACCGAGTGCCTGATCGTGTGCAACGACGCCACGGTCAAGGGCGGCACCTACTACCCCATCACCGTGAAGAAGCATCTGCGCGCGCAGGAGATTGCGCGCGAGAACAACCTGCCCTGCATCTATCTGGTCGACTCCGGCGGCGCCAACCTGCCGAACCAGGATGAGGTCTTTCCGGACCGGGAGCACTTCGGCCGGATCTTCTACAACCAGGCAACGATGTCAGCGCTGGGCATTCCCCAGATCGCCGTCGTGATGGGCTCCTGCACTGCCGGTGGCGCCTACGTGCCGGCAATGAGCGATGAGGCAATCATCGTGCGCAACCAGGGCACGATCTTTCTCGGCGGCCCGCCGCTCGTGAAGGCAGCGACCGGCGAGGTGGTCGAGGTCGAAGAGCTCGGCGGCGGCGATGTGCACACGCGTCTGTCGGGCGTGGCCGATCACCTCGCAGAAAACGACGCGCACGCGCTGGCAATCGCGCGACGCATCGTCGGGAACCTGAACCGGCGAAAGACACCGGTCACTGCGCTGACCGAGCCGGTGGCGCCGCACTATGCCGCCGAGGAACTCTATGGCGTGATTCCGGCCGACACCCGCAAGCCCTGGGATGTGCGCGAAGTGATCGCGCGAGTCGTCGACGGCTCCGAGTTCGACGAGTTCAAGGCCCGCTACGGCACGACCCTGATCACCGGCTTTGCGCGGATTCATGGCGTTCCGGTCGGCATCGTGGCGAACAACGGCATCCTGTTTTCGGAGTCGGCCAACAAGGGCACGCACTTCATCGAGTTGTGCGCACAGCGCCGCATCCCGCTGGTCTTCCTGCAGAACATCACCGGCTTCATGATCGGAAAAAAGTACGAGAACGAAGGCATCGCAAGGGCCGGCGCAAAGATGGTGACGGCGGTGGCCTGCGCGCAGGTGCCCAAGTTCACCGTGATCATCGGCGGCTCCTTCGGCGCGGGCAACTATGGCATGTGCGGCCGCGCCTTCTCGCCGCGTTTCGTCTGGATGTGGCCGAACGCGCGCATCAGCGTGATGGGCGGCGAGCAGGCCGCCTCGGTGCTGGCCACCGTGCGGCGCGACAGCATCGAGGGCCGCGGCGGCAGTTGGAGCGCCGAGGAAGAAGAAAACTTCAAGGCGCCGATCCGCGACCAGTACGAGTTCCAGGGCCACCCCTTCTACGCCACCGCGCGCCTCTGGGACGATGGCGTAATCGATCCCGCCGATACCCGCACCGTGCTTGGGCTCGGTCTGTCGGCGGCCCTGAACGCTCCGATCCCCGAAACGCGCTTCGGCGTGTTTCGTATTTGAATGCGCTTCGGCGTGTTCCGCATCTGAATCCTGCCAATGACCTACCAAACCATCGAGACCGAACTGGCGCCCGGCGTCGCGCTGATCTGGTTGAACCGACCCGAACTGCGCAATGCCATGGACGACGCGATGATCGCCGAGTTATCCGACGCCTTCGATGGCGCCATCGAAGACGATGCGATTCGCGCCATCGTGCTCGCTGGCCATGGCAGCGCGTTCTGCGCCGGCGCCGACCTGAACTGGCTGAAGCGCGCACGCGACATGAGCGCCGATGAAGCCTTTGAGGATTCACGCCGGCTCGCCCATCTGCTGCGCACGATTCACAACAGCCCCAAGCCGGTGGTCGCGCGCGTGCACGGTCCCGCTTTCGCCGGCGGCGTCGGGCTGGTGGCAGCATGCGATCTTGCCGTGGCAAGCCTCGAAGCCAGATTTTGCCTCTCGGAAGTACGGCTCGGGTTGATTCCGGCAATGATCAGTCCCTATGTCATCGCCGCCATCGGGGAAGCGCGGGCGCGCCGCTGGTTCCTCACGGCCGAAGTCTTCGAGGCCGCCGAGGCCTGGCGGGTCGGCCTCGTCGACGAATTGGTGCCGCCCGATGAGCTCGACGGGGCGGTCGGCACGATGCTGGGCCACCTGCTGAAGGCCGGGCCGGCGGCCTTGCGCGAATCCAAGCGCCTGATTCGCGACGTGGCCGGCCGACCGATCGACGACGCGCTGACCGATGAAACGGCCCATCGGATCGCGGCCGTTCGATCCTCCGCCGAAGGCCAGGAGGGGATCGCTGCCTTCTTCGAAAAGCGCAAGCCATCCTGGGCCGCATCGCGCGCGGAAACCCCGTGATGTTCGACAAGATCCTGATCGCCAACCGGGGCGAAATTGCCTGCCGCGTGGCCGCCACGGCGCGCCGGCTTGGCATCCGCACCGTCGCGGTGTACTCCGACGCCGATGCGCGCGCAAAACACGTCGCCGCCTGTGACGAAGCGTATCGGTTGGGCCCCGCGCCGGCGAACGAGTCCTATCTGCGCGGCGATCGAATTCTCGAAATCGCCCGCGCCACCGGGGCGCAGGCCATCCATCCGGGCTACGGCTTTCTTTCCGAGAACGCCGGATTCGCGCACGCCGTGGAAGACGCCGGACTGGCCTTCATCGGCCCCCCGGCCAGTGCCATCGCAGCCATGGGCAGCAAGTCGGCCGCCAAGACCCTGATGCAACGCGCCGAAGTGCCGCTCGTGCCCGGCTATCACGGCAATGACCAGGATCCTGCGCACCTTGCGCGCGAGGCTGAACGAATCGGCTGGCCGGTGCTCATCAAGGCGAGCGCCGGCGGCGGCGGCAAAGGCATGCGCATCGTCGAGGAGGCCGGGCAGTTCGACGCCCTTCTCGCTTCCTGCCAGCGAGAAGCGAAGAACGCCTTCGGCAACGATCGAGTGCTGATCGAGCGCTACGTCGTGCGCCCACGCCACATCGAGATCCAGATATTCGCCGACAAGCATGAGAATTGCGTGTACCTGTTCGAGCGCGATTGCTCGGTGCAGCGACGCTTTCAAAAGGTGATCGAGGAAGCGCCGGCGCCCGCCATGACCGAAGAGCGCCGTGAAGCGATGGGACGCGCTGCGGTCGCCGCGGCGAAGGCCGTCGGTTACGTCGGCGCCGGCACCGTCGAGTTCATCGCCGATCAATCGGGCGCTTTCTGGTTCATGGAGATGAACACGCGGCTGCAGGTCGAGCACCCGATCACCGAGATGATCACCGGGCAGGATCTCGTCGAGTGGCAACTGCGGGTCGCAGCCGGCGAGCCGCTGCCGCTCGCGCAGTCCGCGTTGCGGATCGATGGCCATGCGATCGAGGTGCGGCTCTACGCCGAGAACCCGGCCAAGGGTTTCTTGCCCTCGAGCGGCACACTGCGGCGTCTGCGAATGCCCGAGGGCGCGGCTTTTTGCAACAACGCGCCGGTTCGCGTCGACAGTGGCGTGCGCGAGGGCGATACGATCACGCCGTTCTACGACCCGATGATCGCCAAGTTGATCTGTCATGGGCGCGACCGCAACGAAGCGCGCCAGCGAATGGAGCGCGCGCTCTCCGAGGTCCAGGTGGTGGGCGTGGCAACCAATGCCGCTTTCCTGGGCCGGTTGATGCGCGACGCCGCCTTCTCCGCAGCCGACCTGGACACCGGCCTGATCGAGCGCCAGAAGGAGAGCCTGTTCGCGCCGCCCGCGCCGCCGGATCTTCGTACGCTCGCCATTGCCGCGGGCGCGATCCTTGCGCTCGAGGGCGATGACGAAGCGCCGGCCAATGGCAGCCGCTCCGGGCCAACCCTCGCCGCAGGCTCCACAGGCGCCAGAAACGTCGCCGCCTCCGCCGGCGCTCGCCACGCCGGGGCATCCCCGGGCGCAGGCGGACGAGGCGCCTTCGCCGATGGCGCGCCGAATTCCCTGGCCACCTGGCGCGACCCGTGGTCGGCGGCCGACGGTTGGCGCGCCGGCCCGCCGCTGTTGCGCCCGATGCGCTTCGGCTCCCCCGAAGAGCCTCATGAGGTCGGCCTCGAATACACAGCGGCTGGCTGGACGGTGCATGCCGGCAAGGACAGGATCAACCTGGCGCGGTTGAGCCACGATTCCATCACGGGAGTGCTGAGTGGACTGGTCGGCGACGGCGCCTTCCAGGTGCCCGTAGCGCTCGATGGCGAGACCCTTTATCTGTTCGGTCCGCAAGGCGTGCTCGCCCTGCGTTGGGCAACGCCCCTGACGCACGCCGGCGACCACGTCATCGACACCGGCGGCTTGACCGCGCCGATGCCCGGCAAGGTGGTTGCGGTGCTGGTTGCAAGCGGCCAGGAGGTCGAACGCGGCCAGCCTCTGGTCGTGATCGAAGCCATGAAGATGGAGCACACGATCAGCGCGCCCGCCGACGGCAAGGTGACCGAGCTGCCTTATCAGGTCGGCGACCAGGTCGACGAAGGGGCGGCGCTGATCGGGTTCGATGCGACCCAATCGAAATGAGTGGCCAGGCACTCCGGATCGCGATTGTCCATCCCGACGAAGAGGCGAGCGCGCGTTGGCGGCGAGCCCTGGCCGAATTGCTGCCGTACGCGCGCAGCGAGTCCTGGCACTGCGGTGCAGAGCCCGCCGACTACGCCGTTGGCTGGTTTCCCGATGCCGGTTTTTTCGCCGAGCAGCCGCGCCTGCGGGCGCTCTTCAGCGCCGGTGCAGGCGTCGATCATCTGTTGCAGCACCCGAACCTGCCGGAGCGATTGCCGATCATACGGCTCGAAGATGCCGGCATGGGGCAACAGATGGTCGAGTACTGCCTGCACGAAGCGCTGCGCGTGCAACGCCGCTTCGACGAGTACCGCGAGCAACAGCAAGCGGGGGTGTGGCGCCCGTTGGTCGCTGTGCCGCGCGCCGAGCTGCAGATCGGCGTGCTGGGTCTGGGCGTGCTCGGCGCACATGTTGCGCGTGAGCTGGCCGGTTTCGGCTACCCGGTTCGTGGTTACTCGCGCTCGGCCAAGGCGCTGGACGGCATCGAATGCTTCGACGATCGCCAGGGCCTGCAGGCATTCCTCAACGGCTGTCGAATCCTGATCCTGCTCGCGCCGCTCACGCCTGACACGCGCTACCTGCTCGATGGGCAGCGCCTGTCCTGGCTACCCGATGGCGGGTGGCTGATCAACGTGTCGCGCGGGGGTCTCGTCGACGACCACGCCCTGCTGTCGGCGCTCGATTCCGGCCGGCTGGCCGGCGCCACGCTCGACGTCTTTCAAGAGGAGCCCCTGCCAGCCGATCATCGCTTCTGGGGTCATCCCAAAGTGCGGATCACGCCCCATTCCTCGGCGGTCACGATAGCCGAGGAATCGGCAAAGCAGGTTGCGGCAAAAATCGTCGCGCTGGAGCGCGGCGAGGCGGTCGGTGGCCTGGTGGATCGCAATCGGGGCTACTAAGAGCTGCCGGCGCTTGCCGGCGAGGAGAGAATGTCATGAACCTTCCCACCCGGGCATTGATCACCGAAGTCGGTCCGCGCGACGGACTGCAGAACGAGAAGCAACCCGTTGCCACCGATATCAAGGTCGAGTTGTGCGATCGGCTCCTCGAGGCCGGAGTGCGTCAGCTCGAGGCCACCTCCTTCGTTTCGCCAAAGTGGGTGCCACAGATGGCCGACGCGGCCGAAGTCATGGCGCGTATCGAGCGGCCGTCCGGCAGCCGTGTTTCGGTCCTCACTCCGAACATGAAGGGCTTCGACGCAGCGCTTGCCGCCGGAGCCCAGGAAGTCGTGATCTTTGGCGCCGCGAGCGAGGCGTTCTCGCAACGCAACATCAATTGTTCGATCGCCGAGAGTATCGAGCGCTTCCGGCCGGTGGCCGAAGCGGCGCTCGCCAACGGCCTGCGATTGCGCGCGGCGGTGTCGGTGGCCTACGGTTGCCCCTACCAGGGTGATGTGCCGATCGAGGCGGTGGTTGACGTCAGCCGCCGGTTCCGCGATCTCGGCTGCCACGAGATCGGCATCGCGGATACGATCGGCGTGGCCACCGGTGTGCACGTTCAGCGGGTGCTCGAGGCGGTGCTGCATGAACTGCCCGCCGAGATGTTGTCGGGTCACTACCACGATACCTACGGACAGGCGGTCGCGAACGTGCTCGCCAGCCTGCAGGTGGGAATCTGGCGCTTCGATACCTCGATCGCCGGCCTCGGCGGTTGCCCGTTCGCCCGCGGCGCCACAGGCAACGTCGCCACCGAGGATGTCGTCTACCTGCTGCACGGACTCGGAATCGAGACCGGGCTCGATCTCGATGCGCTGGTCGACACCGGGCAGTGGATCTCCACCCAGCTTGGACAACGCAGCAGCTCGCGCGCCGGCAATGCAATCGCGGCGAAACGCGCGGTCGAGCCGGCGACGGCAAGCTGAGCGATTGAGCGCCGGCCTGCGCGTGGAGAACGATCCCGATATGCCGGATCAGCCTGCGAGTCATATAGCGCCCGGCGACGGCTCTCGAGAAGCGAGGAATGCGCCGGATCCCATGAAGCCGGCGGCGCTCAATCCCATGCACCCGACTGCACCGAGTCCCGTGCAGCCGACGGCGTCGAGCGCACCTCAGAGCGAATTGCCCGTTGAAGCATCGCGCCCGCGCCCGCGCCCCGCCTTCGCCGGGCGGGCCCGTTCGCCGTGCATCTCGATCTGCCGGATCGATCCCGCCGACGAGCTTTGCGTCGGCTGCCAGCGCACCATTGATGAAATCGCCGGCTGGGGCGCGATGAGCCCCGAGCAGCGACTCGAGATCTGGCGCCTGATCGGCGAGCGGCGCGCAGCCGCAGCGGGAAGCAAATCGTGAGCAACCGCGAAGCGCTCGTCGGCCCCGCTCCCGACCTCAAAGCCACCAAGGTCGTGAGCGCCAGTGAACGGCCCGCGATTGCCCTGCCCGACACGATGCATTTCATCGAACGGGACTGGCTGTCCTCCAACCAGGTGTTCTTCGTCGATGGCGATGAGGCAACGGTGGTGGACACCGGCTACGTCAAGCACGCACCGATGACCGTGGCGATCGTGCGCCGCCTGCTCGCGCAGACCGGTACGCGCCTCACGCGCATCGTGAACACGCACCTGCACTCCGATCATTGCGGAGGCAACGCGAGTCTTGTGAAGGCGTTCGGCTGTCGCGTGTTCGTGCCTGAAGCGAGCTTCGAGGACGTGGCGAACTGGGACGAAGAAGCGCTGACTTACGCCGCGACCGGACAGCGCTGCGACCGATTCGCAGCTGATGGCACGCTCGCCCCCGGTGACCCACTCACGATGGGCGGCCTGCAGTGGCGCGTGCTGGCCGCACCGGGTCACGATCCAAAGAGCCTGATCTTCCTCTGCGGGCAGGAACGCCTGCTCCTTTCGGCCGACGCCCTTTGGGAACAGGGCTTCGGGGTGATCTTTCCCGAACTCGAGGGCGAGTCCGGCTTCGCCGAACAGCAGGCGGTGCTCGAACTCATCGCCACCCTGCCGGTCGACTGCGTGCTGCCCGGCCACGGGCCGGCCTTCACCGACATGAGCGGTGCCCTCGAGCGCGCTTTCTCGCTTTTGCACCGGCTGCGGTCCGAGCCGAGTCGACTGCCGAGGCACGCGCTCAAGGTGCTGATCAAGTACCTGATGCTCGATCTCGAGCGGATAGAAAGCGAGCGCTTCGTCGGTCAACTGGCTGAAGCGTCGGTGCTGCGCAATGGAGCGGCTCTGCTCGGCCTGGCGCCCGAGGCGGCGCTGCGCCGGGCAATCGACGAACTCGTCGCGCAGGGCCAGTTGACTCGCGATGATGCGTGGCTCGCCAACCCGGGGAGCCAATGACGATGGACGAAACCGATGCAATCCTGGTTCGCGACAGCCACGACGACGACCTGAGCGCAATCCAGGCGATCTACGCGCGCCATGTGCGCGAGGGCGGCGGCTCGTTCGAGCTCGAGCCGCCCGGTCTGGTCGAGATGATGCGCCGGCGCGCCGACGTGCTGCGCAACGGCTTTCCGTACCTGGTTGCCGCAGCGCACGAGTCGGGGCAGGAACACGTGCTCGGCTACGCCTACGCGAACTTCTTCCGGCTGCGGCCTGCCTATCGGTTCACTGTCGAGAATTCGATCTACGTCGATCCGGCCGCGCAAGAGCGCGGTGCCGGCCGCCTGCTGCTGACCGCGCTGGTCACGCGCTGCGAGGCGCTCGGGCTGCACCAGATGATCGCGGTGATCGGCGATAGCGGCAATGCCGCATCGATCGCGCTGCACGCTGCCTGCGGCTTTCGTTTCGCCGGCCTGCTGCGCGCCAGCGGCTGGAAGTTCGACCGCTGGCTCGATACCGTGCTGATGCAGCGCGAACTCGGCGGCGGCGATCGCGCGCCGCCCGACTCGGGCTCGTAATGGCGCCGGGTCGAATCTCAGCGTCGACCGAAGGAGTCGTAAGCAGGATTTGAGGGTGTGCCCGGCGGGGCGGCGCCCGCAACAACTAGAGACTAGCCGCAGTGACTCGTTGAGGAATCGACGTGGAGTGTGGTCCGCGAACCTGACCGAACGGATGGAAGGCTGCATCAAGTCGGGTGCGTAGTTCAAGGGCATCTGCGGCCAGAGCTGAGATCACGCAGGCATTGTCCGAAATGGGCATGACTGCGGTGTCCGGCTGTTTGAGAGTCTCTGCCTTGAAGCACTGCAGGTTTGTTGCAGCCGGGTCGACGACCACGATGGATCCCAGCGCGTGGCGACCTCCGGTTACTGCAGCGCCCCTCCAGCCTGGAGAATCAGGTCCCACCGCGAGTTCCTGGTCGTACAGCGCCGATAGGCGACGCGTTACGCGCAGCCGCTGCCGGAATCGTCCGGGTGACTCGCCATGTCGTCCCAACAAGGTTTCTTCACGAGCGAAAAGCCGGGCCCCTTCCGCCAACTCGATGCGACTCACGGCGACGTGACGGCAGTGCTCTGCCGCAATCCGGATCCCTGGCCGCCAAACCAGCGTCCCACCGTCCGCTACCGAAATGTTCACCTCGCTCGATGACTCCTCGCCGTGACTGCCGGGGAGGATAAGTGTTGCTGCGACGGCTCCGAGCATGAGTGTTGCACCTTCGCCGACCTGCACATCCAGTCGCCAGTGGTCCCCTCCAAGTGGCCCGGCGGCCCCTGCCACGACGCGAACGCTGGCAATCTCGCTGCTATGGATATTCCACCGGCAGAACCATCCCGGCAGCGTCTCCCTGGTGGGCTTGAGTACCAGCGCGCCCTCCGAGCGCAGGCGTCGGATGCGAGTGCGTGCCACGCCGTCGCCCCTCGTCTCCCGCTCGACATGAACACGTGCATGGGCGTGCATCAACGGTTGTGTTCGGCCAGAATCTCGCGGATCCATGCAGCCACCGATGCTGCGGTCGGATCATCGGTGAGCGACGTGAACAGTATCGGCAAGCCCTTGCGCTTCGCCTTTGCGTCGCGGTCCATGACGGACAGGTCGGCATGGACGTAGGACGCGAGATCGGTCTTGTTGATGACAAGAAGGTCAGAGGTCGTGACGCCCGGCCCGCCCTTGCGCGGTACTTTGTCTCCACCGGCGACATCGACCACGAAGATCTGTCGATGCACCAGGCCGCGGCTGAAGGTCGCCGTGAGGTTGTCGCCGCCGCTCTCGACGAGGATCAGGTCCAGCGGGGGAAGCTTTTGCTCGAGCTCTTCGATGGCCTCGAGGTTCGCGGAGATGTCGTCGCGGATCGCCGTGTGCGGGCAAGCGCCGGTCTCCACGGCGGTCACCCGTTCAGAGGGCAGCACGCCGTTTCGAAGCAGGAAGTCCGCATCCTCGGTGGTGTAGATGTCATTGGTGACTACCGCGAGCTCCAGTTCATCGCTGAGCGTTCGACACAGCAGTAACGGTCACTTCACGCCGGTGACCGGAGTCCGGTCGCTCACGCACGCACGCCGGGATCGGGTCACACGTTCGAGCCAATCGCAACATAGCATTGGCGGGAATGACGAGAAGATCAAGAAGATCGCGGGCTTCGTCCTGTCTGGCGCGGTTCGGGCGTCGTTCAGTTCCGAAGGGACCGCATCAGCGCTGCTGGATGATCTTCATTCGGCTGGGGCGTAGCGCGATTCAGCCCGGAGTAAAGGCGCTGATCGCCAGGCCAGCAACTCACGCGGCACGCTGCCTCGCCAGCCGCTCTCAGAAGTGCCAGCGGGTCCGCTGCCGATCGGGCTCCGGCGCCTCGAGCGGGCGCGCGGCGATCAGCCCCTTCGCGCAGCGCCGCGCCAACTCGATATACAGATCAGTGCCGCCAGCCTTGCCGGCGATATCGGCATCCGACAACTCGCGCACGACCCGCGCCGGCACGCCGGCGACCAGCACGCGCGGCGGGATCTCGCCGCCGATCTTGACGAAGCTCATCGCGGCAACAATCGATTTCTCGCCGACGTGGGCGCGGTCCATCACCACTGCGTTCATGCCGACCAGGGTGTCCCGACCGAGCCGTGCAGCGTGGATGACGGCGCCGTGGCCGACGTGGCTGCGCGCTTCCATCACGCAATCGAAGTCCGGCAGCGAATGCATGACGCAGTTGTCCTGCAGGTTGGCGTCGCGCTCGAGTACGATGCGCCCGAAGTCGCCGCGCAACACCGCGCCGGGCCCGATATAGCAGCCGGCGGCGACGATCACGTCGCCGATCAGCACTGCGGTGGGATGCACCCAGGCGGCCGGATCGACCACCGGCGTCACTCCTTCGAAGCTGTAGACCGGCATCGGCTCAGCCTCGCTGCGCGCGGTCGCGCGCATTCTGCTGCTCGATCCGTTCGCGGGCTTCGCGCCATTGGTCGTCGCTCCAGTCGCGAAGCGGAAAGAAGTTGCCGCCGTTGGCCAGGGAGTTGCCACCGTCCATGAAGATCAGTTGGCCGGTCAGCCAGTTGCAACCCCCTGACATAAGGAATACCGCGAGGTTCTGCAACTCGCTCATCTCGCCGGGGCGCCGCATCGGATTGCCGGCGCGCGAGCGAGCACCCGGGTCCTCGCCGGGATTGAGCCGCTTGCTCATGCCTTCGGTGGGAATCTCGCCTGGCCCGACTGCATTCAAGCGGATGCCGTGGCGCGCCCATTCGGTCGCCAGCGAGCGCGTCATGGCAGCGATTCCGGCCTTGCTCATCGCCGACGGCACCACGAACGGGCCGCCATTCTCGACCCAGGTGACGATGATCGACATCACCGAGCGCATCGGCTGGCCGGGCTGCCAGCCGCCTGCCGCGCGGGTCGCCTCGATCCAGCGCTTGCCCACCGCGTTGGTCACATAGAAAGTGCCGTGGAAGACGATACTTGCGACCGCATCGAAGGCTCGCGAAGACAGCGCCTCGGTGGGGCTGATGAAATTGCCCGCCGCGTTGTTGATGAGGCCGGTGAGGGGACGCTCCGCGAAGATCTCGTCGACCATCGCCTCCACGCCCTGCGCGTCGCGGATGTCGAGCCCGAAGGTTTTCACCTGGCCGCCGCAGGTCTTCATCATTTCCGCCGAGGCCTGGTCCAGCACCCCTTTGCGACGGCCGCAGATCACCACATCGGCACCGAGTTGCAGGAAACCCTCGCTCATGGCCCGGCCCAGGCCGGTACCGCCGCCGGTCACGAGAATCCGCTGGCCTTTCAACAGATCGTTCTGGAACATCGTGCTGCCCTCCTTGTGCGTGCCGGGCGGAGTTTGCTCGATCGCGCCGCCGAATTCTTTATTTTCGCTCAAGACGCCTGCTGGCCGAAGCGGCCAGCAGAAGCTCCAGTTGAGCCTCCAGCCTGATTGCGCGCTCGGTGAGATTCTCGATCCGCTGCTGCTGAGAAATCGTCGCTTCGGCCTGGCGGGAAACCTTGTCCTCGAACTTGATCACGGTCGACAGGGCGTTCCAGACCCTGTCCGCAACATGCAGCGCGCGCTCACTCGTACTTGCGCGCGTCCTCGATCACCTTGCCGTCGTTGGGCAAAGCGCCCGGCTCGACGAACGCGACCTCGCCGCGCAGCTTGGTGACCTCGCGCATCGACTCGGCGAGCAGAGCGCCGAGCGCTGCCTCTCCGCCCGCTGCCGCGAGCACTGCCGGAGCAATCTCGCACTTCAGGGTCATCCGATCGTTGGCCATCTCGCCCTCGATGACGAGCCGCGCGCGCTGCACCTCGGCATGGCGCCGCACCATCTCCTGGACCTGCGCCGGATGCACGAACATGCCCCGCACCTTGGCGGTCTGGTCGGCGCGCCCGAGCCATCCGCGGATGCGCACGTTGGTGCGCCCGCAGGGCGAGGCGCCGCGCATCACCGCGGACAGATCGCCGGTGGCGAAGCGGATCATCGGGTAGGCCGGGCTGAAGCTCGTTACCACGACTTCGCCGATCTCGCCATCGGATACCGGATCGCCGGTGCCCGGGCGCACGATCTCGAGAATGAGGTCCTCGTCCAGAATCATGCCCTCCATGGCTTCGGACTCGTAGGCGACCATCCCCAGGTCCGCGGTGCCGTACCACTGGAGCACGGTGGCAATCCCATGGTCATGGAACCAGGTGCGCAGGCTCGGAGGCAGGGCTTCGGCCGCCACCAGTGCGCGCTGAAGGTTCGAGATGTCGAGCCTGAGTTCCAACGCCTTCTCGACGATGATCCGTAGGAAAGACGGCGTCCCGGTATAGGCGTCGGGGCGCAAGCTGCGGATCAACTCGATCTGCTGTTCAGTGTTGCCGATGCCGGCGGGAATGACGGCGCAGCCGAGCCGGCGGGCGCCTCCGTCGACCATCCAGGCGCCGGGGGTCAAGTGGTAGCCGAAGCAGTTCTGCAGGACGTGACCAGGGCGGATGCCGGCGGCATGCAGCGCGCGCGCCACGCGCCACGGGTCCTCGCCTGCGCCTTCCGGATCGAAGATCGGGCCGGGCGACATAAACAGGCGCCCGAGCCGGCCCGGCTCGACCGTAATCAACCCGCCGAAGGGCGGGTCCTGCTGCTGCAACTCGTGCAGGTCGCTCTTGCGCAGCACCGGCAACTGCGCGAGCGCGTTGCGAGAGTGAATTTCGCCCGGCTTCACGCCTGCCAGGCGCTGGCGCCAACCGTTCGCGTGCTCCACGGCGTGAGCAACAAGGCCTGGCAAGCGTGCCATCAGCGCGCCTTCGCGCGCCTCGGCTGGCCGGACCTCGAGTTCGTCGAAATACTGGGTCATGGGATCACCCGTTGGTCATGGTGCGGCGCGAACCCCACCGAGGGTTAGGCGGCGATCCGTCGAAGCGTAATCTCGAGTTCGGAGAAACCGGATGGGTGCGGCTCGCTGCGATAAGGCGGCTTCGGCCATTCCCACGAGCCGGACGGAAACAGCGCACGCATCGCATTGATATCGCAGTGATACGGCGGCCCCTCGATGCGGCCCTCGCGGCGACTTTCGCGCTCCGCCTGAACGGCGAGCAGGAAAAGCGGGCCTCCCGGCTCGAGCCAGGAGGCGAGGCGCCCGGCATAGGCCACCCACAGGTCGGGATGCAGCGCGCACAAACACGCCTGGTCCCAGACCGCGTCGAGCCGGGCCGGCGGCGTCCATGTCAACAGGTCGGCCTGGATGACCTGGGCGTCCAGCGCCTGCCCGGCGAGCAGCGAGCGGGTGATGGCGACTGCAGTCGGCGCATAGTCCACCGCGACCACCCGAAAGCCGTTTGCTGCCAGGCGCAGCGCTTCGCGGCCGGCGCCACAGCCGGGCACCAGCACCCGGCCGCCCACCGGCAGCAGGCCCTGTTCGAGCGCGCGCTCCAAGGCTGGATTCGGTGTGCCGCGATCCCAAGGCGTGCGCTGCGACTCGAAGCGATCCTGCCAGAACTCCATCGACGGGCCGCTGGCGCTCATTTTTCGTAGCGGTAAAATCCACGCCCGGTCTTGCGGCCGAGCATCCGGGCATCGACCATCTCGCGCAACAAGGGCGCCGGACGGTACTTCGGATCATTGAAGTTGCCGTAGAGCACTTCCATCACGGCGAGCTCGACATCGAGCCCGATCAGGTCGCAAAGGGCGAGCGGACCGATCGGATGATTGCAGCCGAGCTTCATGCCGGCGTCGATTTCCTCGGCGCTGGCGAGTCCTTCCTGCAGCGCGAAGATGGCTTCGTTGATCATCGGGCACAGGATCCGGTTCACCACGAAGCCCGCGCTGTTCTTCACGCCGATCGGGGTCTTGCCCAGTCTTTCGGCCAACTCGGTGACCGCGGCGACCGTTTCTTCAGAGGTGCGCAGCCCGCGGATGATCTCGACCAGCGCCATCACCGGCACCGGGTTGAAGAAGTGCATGCCGACGAAGCGCTCGGGCGACTTCAGGGCGGCCGCCAGCCTGGTGATCGAGATCGACGAGGTGTTGGTTGCGATGATGGCGTCGGCCTTCGCGATCGCGTCGACGTTTTGGAGGATCGTGACCTTCAGGCCCTCGTTTTCGGTGGCCGCCTCGATGATGAGGTCGGTCGCGCCGAGATCCTCGGTCCTGGTCGAGGTGCGGACCCGCGACAGAATGTCGGCTTTGCGCGCCTCATCGATGGAGCCTTTCTTCACGAGTCGGTCAAGCGAGCCGGAGAGCGTCTTCATGCCCCGGCCGAGCGCCGCGTCGTCGACGTCGTGCATCACGGCCTCGAGTCCGGCCACGCCGCAGGCTTGCGCGATGCCGTTGCCCATCGTGCCGGCGCCGATGATGCCAACTGTCCTGATCGCCATGTCGGATTCCCCGTGTGAATGGTTCAAGGCGGCATTCTAGCGGCGCTTGCGCCCGCCAGGGAGCGCGCGAGCGCCCGGCGAGGAGCACCCGCGGGGGCGGGTCATGTCTCGAGGAGCAATATCGATCCTCCGGCCAGAGCCAGCATGACGGCCATCAGCGGGATGGCCAGAGGCAACCAGCGCTTGCCTCGTCCCAGGGGATTGTCGCTGACCGCCGCGTCGGCGCCGGGCTCGGCAGCGAGCGCCGCGGCGGTGGCGACCTGCCGATCCGCTTTGTCTGCGGCAGGAAACGCCGGTGTGGCCCGGACATGCCGCGCCTGGTCGTGCTCCGGCCAGTGTCCGTGTGGCGCGGGATTATTGAGAACGTTTTGCGGCAGCGGTTGAAAGTTGCTATCAGCCATGGCAGTTCTCCTTGAACGAGGTTGCCAACTCTCTCTGCAGAAATGCTCTTCAGAGAAGCTTGGTCGACGTTGCCCGTCCGGACTTACGGGGCGCTTCATCCGGTTCGTGCATCGAAGCCGGCATCGGCTAATCGCTCCAGCAACTCGCCCACATGCTCGGTCCCGCGCGTCTGCACCACGATCTCGATCTCGACCCGCTGCGACCCGATCGTGCCGAACGCCCGCTCATGGCGAATCTCCTCGATGTTGGCCTGCTCTTCGCCAAGCAGCCGGGTGATCCGCGCCAGCGCCCCGGGAATGTCGCGCACATCGACGTACAACCGCGCAAGACGGCCCGAGCGCACCATGCCGCGTTCGATGATCGAGGCAAGGAGCAAAGGATCGATATTGCCGCCGCACAGCACCAGGCCGACGCAGCGACCGCGAAAGCGCTCCGAATCGCCCAGCAACGCGGCCAGCCCGGCGGCGCCTGCACCCTCCACGACGGTTTTCTCGATCTCGAGCAGCATGAGAATCGCTCGTTCGATTTCGCCCTCGTCGACCAGGACGATGTCGTCGACGTGCTGACGCAGGATCGGCAACGTGCGCTCCCCGAGCCGGTTCACGGCAATCCCGTCGGCGATCGAGGCGGCGCCCACCTGGTGCTCGCCGCCTTTGATCGCGTCGTAAACGAGAGCGAAACGTTCGGCTTGCACGCCCGTGATGCGGATGCCCGGCTTCAGATGCTTTGCGGCGATGGCGATGCCGCCGATCAAGCCGCCACCTCCGACAGAAACGACGAGTTCGTCGAGTTCGGGATGCGCACGCAGCATCTCGATGCCGATCGTTCCCTGTCCGGCGATCACGTCGTCGTCGTCGAACGGATCGATCATTGCAAGGCCTCGTTCGGCCGCCAGCTCCACGCCCCTGGCGTAGGCATCGTCGAATCGCTCGCCGTGAAGCACCACTTCGGCGCCGAACGCGCGCGTGCGCGCGATCTTTACCGCCGGGGTGAAACGGGGCATCACGATCGTTGCCGGAATGCCGAGCCGCCGGGCATGCCAGGCAACACCTTGCGCATGGTTGCCGGCGGACACCGCGAGGACGCCCTTTGCGCGCTGCTCATCGCTGAGTCCCGCGAGCCGGTTCAGCGCGCCTCGCTCCTTGAACGACCCGGTGAACTGCAGGTTCTCGAACTTCAGCAACACCCGGGCGCCGGTCAGATCGGACAACACGCGCGATTCGACGAAGGGCGTTTCCTGGATGTGGCCTGCGAGACGCGTCGCAGCGGCCTCGATGTCGGAGAAGTCAGGGCGCGATGACGACATGGGCGGATCATCCGGAGTTGCGTGGGATTCGCAATACCGGATCGTCTCATACACCGCATCGCGAAACCCGGCCTCCGGCACAGGCACAGGCACAGGCACAGGCACAGGCACAGGCACAGGCACAGGCACAGGCCGAGGAGCATCGACGAGATGCCAACCCCGAAGCGCGTACGCTCCGGGATTCGCCGACTGTTCGGCTGAGCGCGGCCCCTTCATGTCGTGATCACGCAGTCCCGGCGCGCTGCTGGGCATAGAAAAAGCGCACCATCTCGGCCGAAGCATCAGGGCCGCTAGCGTCGGTGAACGAACCGCTTGCGCTACCGCCCGACCACGCGTGGCCCGCGCCGTGCAACACCCACTGCTCAACTACCGGCCGGCTGGCTGAATCGGCAAAGACCGTGCGCTCGTAGCTGCGCCCGCCAGCAGCAGCTTGCTGCACGCTTTTGCGCAGGCCCCCAGACTGGTCGGGCCCCCCGGCAGGAGTGGCGCCGGTTGCCTGCTCGACGATTTCGGCACCGTTTCGGGCATTCACCGTGCGGTCCTGGTCGCCATGAAAGACGATCGTCGGAACCGACTGGAAGGGCGTCGCCCGGCGTGCCGGTTTGGCCATGCCAGGCAGATCGGACATGCCGGCGATCGGAGGAGCGCCATGCATTGCGGCAAAGGCCGAGGGCATGTCGTGCGCAGCCCCATACGGCAGTCCCGAATGAGCGCCGACCGCGGCGAACAGCTCGGGATAGGTCTGACCCAGGATCACTGCCATGGCCGCGCCGGCCGAGAGCCCGGCGACAAAGACGCGTCGGGGGTCGACGCAATAGGCAGCGATGACCTCTCGAGTGATGCCGGCGATCAACGATGGTTCCCCCACATCGCGCGCCTGGTCTTCGGCCTTGAACCAGTTCCAGCATCGCGACTGGTTGGCATTGGGCGCCTGGCCCGGGTAAACCACCAGGAAGCCGCGCTGCTCGGCCAGTTCGTTCATCCGGGTGCCGGCGGCGAAATCATCGGGCGACTGCGTGCAGCCGTGCAACATCACCACCAGCGGCACCCGCTCGCCCGCATGGGCCGCGTAGCTTGCCGGCACGTAGAGCTTGTAGGTCCGCGTGCCGGCCTGGTTCGTGAACGAGCGGGTGACGAACTCGCCGGGGCCGGCCGGTTTCGCGTCGGTTCGCGGCAAAACCGGCTCGACGAGAGGCGGCAGCAACGCCGTGGCAGTGCCCGTGCGAACTTCGCGGGCAACCACATCGATCGTTTCGCCGGCTCGATCGAAGCGCATCGATGCGCCACCGAGACCGGCCGAAGACAGGGCACGCTGGATCGTTTCGGTGACACCTTTCATCGGGCCCGCATCGGTATCGAGCCCTGCGGACGAGAGCGCCCGCCGGATCGTATCGGTGATGGCTTGCGCGTCGAACGCGCCGATAGGCCGGGCCGGCGGCGAGGAGCGGGCCTGCAGGGTGTCGAAGAGTTTCATGATCAGAGTTTCCTTGAAAGGGGGATGAGAAGTTCCTTCATGGAATGGGCGCGACTCGATTTCACCATCCTTGCACCATCCATATGGATGGTATGAAAACACGTTCGGAGCCAAAGCGCCAGCTTTTTTTCATTGGCGGACTGAACCAGGCATCCCGACTGCGTTGAACCTTGCTCGCGACGATGCCGAGCACAAGTCGGGATCATTTGCATCGCAAGATCGAATCGGGCAACGCCTCAGCGGGTACCGGGCCTATCGACTGCGCACGTGGGGCTGACCGCTCGCGTGACCGGGCTCGAGCTTCGCCCGGGTGCACGCCGCAGGCTTGCGCGTCGAGCGACCCGGTTGACTGGCTGTGGACTGCGTGCGGGTCGCAGGTTTCGCAGCCGCGGTGTTCGCGCGGGTGCTTCTCGAGGAGGCCGTCAATCGGCTTTTCGACACCTCGGCCTACGCGGTGCCCTCGACGATCGACACTGTTCGCGTTGAAGGCGTCGCACTGGTTGTCTCGGCTTCGGGCACTCAGGTTGCGGCACCCGCTCGATCATCGGCGGCCCGTCCGGCCCGCGAGGTGCGCACACGATGAGCGAGTAAGCCGGTATCACCGCAAGCCCTCGGGTCTGCACAGGCGCGCCGGTCGTGCAATCCTGTCAGCGGACCTCAGTGCGACCAAGGTTCCGGCGCCCGGAGATCGATCGCCCAGCGCTGCGCCGCCACGCGCGCTGACTCCGTCGGCAGTTCACCCTCGTCGCACAGAGCTACCACCGCGGCGTATGCGATCGATCGCGCATCGACCTCGAAGAATGTTCGCAGCTGGGCACGGGAATCGCTGCGTCCGAACCCGTCAGTGCCGAGCGCCACGTAGCGGCGGTTCCGCGGCAGATAGGCGCGAATGCTGTCCGCGACGAGCCGCACGTAATCGCTGGCGGCAACGATCGGACCGGTGGTATCGGCGAGCGATCGCTCGAGCCAGCTGGAACCGGAGAGGCTCCGTCCCTCAGCGAGGGTCGCGGTGGGCGCGTCGCCCGTACCGTCACCCGCGTGCGCTGCTTCGGCAGCGCTCGCCCGGTCGCTGCCCGCGACGGCCTCGCGACCTGCCGCCAACCGGCGCGCGCGCTCCATACGCCTGCCGTCGCGAGCCAACTCCGAGAAGCTCGTCACGCTCCAGACATCGGCCTTTACGCCGAACGCTTCATCCAGGAGATCGGCTGCGGCCAGCACCTCGCGCAGGATCGCGCCCGAGCCCAGCAGTTGCAGGCGCTGTCGTCCTTCAGCATCCTTGGCCGCCCGGAACCGGTAGAGCCCACGCAACACCCCCTCGCGCACGGTTGCAAATCGGGCCGGCTCAACGGCAGCGTCGGCCCCTTTAGCTGGAGCAGCATCGCGGCTCGCGTTGCCCGCAACCAGCGATGGCTGCGCGTAGTTCTCATTGGTCACGGTGACGTAGTAGAAACAGTTGCCCTGCTCGATCAGCATCTCGCGCATGCCGGCATCGATGATCACCGCCAGTTCGCCGGCGAACGCCGGGTCGTAGGCCCTGCAGTTCGGCACGGCCATGGCGTACAGATGGCTCGCGCCGTCCTGGTGCTGCAGCCCTTCGCCGGCCAGGGTGGTTCGCCCGGAGGTCGCCCCGATCAGGAAGCCGCGCGGACGCTGGTCGGCCGCCGCCCAGATCAGGTCGCCCACCCTCTGGAACCCGAACATCGAGTAGTAGATGAAGAAGGGCAACATCGCCAGCCCGTGGGTGGAATACGAGGTGGCCGCCGCGGTCCACGAGGACAGCGCGCCCGCCTCGGTGATCCCCTCCTCGAGGATTTGCCCGCACACGTCTTCGCGGTAATAGAGCATCGAGCCGGCATCCTCGGGCTCGTAGCGTTGACCTTCGGGAGCGTAGATGCCGACCTGCCGGAACAGGTTCGCCATGCCGAAGGTGCGCGCCTCGTCGGCCACGATCGGGACGACGCGCGGACCCAGCACTGAATCCTTCAGCAAGCCCCCGAGCATGCGCACGAAGGCCATCGTGGTCGACATTTCCTTGCCGGCAGCGGCGAGCGCGAAGTTCGCGTAGCGCTCGATCGCCGGCACCGGCACCTCCGGGCAGTCGCTGCGACGCTCGGGCAGGTAGCCCCCAAGCCTGGCGCGGTGCCTGTGCAGGTAGCGCATCTCGTCGCTGTCCTCGGCGGGTCGGTAGAACTCGAGCGCGGCCACCTGCTCGTCGGTCAGCGGCAGCGCGAAGCGGTCGCGATAGGCGAGCAGCGCGTCGATGTCGAGCTTCTTCTGCGAATGCGTGGTCATCCGCCCCTGGCCGGCGGCGCCCATGCCGTAGCCCTTCATCGTCTTGGCGAGGATGACTGTGGGCTGGCCGCGATGCGACACCGCCTCGTGGAAGGCCGCGTGCACTTTCACGATGTCGTGGCCGCCGCGATGCAGCCGGTCGATCTCGTCATCGGTCATCGCTTCGACGAGCGCCGCAAGTTCGGGCGACTGGCCGAAGAAGCGTTCCCGGTTGTAGCGGCCGTTCTTCGACGAAAGCGTCTGGAAGTGCCCATCGACCGTGTCGGCGAAGGCGCGCAGCAGCGCGTGCGTTCGGTCACGCTCGAAAAGCGTATCCCAGTCCGAGCCCCAGACGACCTTGACGACGTTCCAGCCGGCGCCCGTGAAAAGCGCTTCCAGCTCGTCGATGATCCGGCTGTTGCCGCGCACCGGGCCGTCGAGACGCTGCAGGTTGCAGTTGATGACGAAGACCAGGTTGTCGAGTCGCTCGCGCGCCGCCAGCGCCAGCGCACCGATGGACTCCGGTTCGTCCATCTCGCCGTCGCCGAAGAAGCCCCAGACCTTGCGATCGCTTTCCGGGAGCACGCTGCGGTGTTCGAGATAGCGCATGAAACGCGCCTGGTAGATCGCCGAGATCGGCCCGATTCCCATGGAGCCGGTGGGGAACTGCCAGAAGTCCGGCATCAGCCAGGGGTGCGGATACGAGGACAGGCCCTGCAAGCCCCGCTTCGAAGCGCTGACCTCCTGCCGGAAGTGCTCCAGCGCCGACTCAGGCAGGCGGCCCTCCAGGAAGGCACGGGCGTAGACGCCCGGCGCGGAATGCGGCTGGAAGAACACCAGGTCGCCGCCGAAGGATGCGCTGCGCGCGCGAAAGAAGTGATTGAAGCCGACCTCGAAGAGATCGGCGGCCGAGGTGTAGCTCGCGATGTGGCCGCCCAGTTCGCCGTAGGCCATATTGGCGCGCACGACCATGGCCAGCGCGTTCCAGCGCACGATCGAGGCGAGCCGCTTCTCGATGTCGAGATCGCCGGGAAAGCGCGGTTGCGCGGCCGGCGGGATCGTGTTCCGGTAAGGCGTGACGAGCGACGGTTTCCAGCCGACGTGCTCGGTGCGCGCATGCTGGGCAAGGCGATCCAGCATGTACCGGGCGCGCTCCGGGCCGTGCGCGGCGATCAGCGTGTCGAGCGCCTCGATCCATTCGGCCGTCTCCACCGGATCCACGTCGACGGCCGGTTCGTCGATACGCGGCGGCACCGGAACGATGGTCGTCTCGCCTCCTGCGGGCGTGCTCGAGGGCTCGATCGCGGCCGGCAGCGGTACGGTCGTGGGGTGATCAGACAGGTCGGACATCGTTGTCTCCGGATGGACAGCGGCACTGCCTGCGAACGGCGACCGCAAATGACTACTGTAGGCAGAACTCGACGAAATGAGTTGCCGAATCGGGCTGGAACTGAACCGTTTCACGGCATAGAATGCGCCGCGAGACCGCCTCACTGGAAGAAAGTGCCGCGCAACCCGTCAACCGGTGATCTCGATGCGATCGACCTTCGCATCCTGGATGCCCTGCAGCGCGACGGTCGGTTGAGCAACGTCGAACTCGCTCGCCGGGTGAACCTGTCGCCCTCGCCCTGCCTCGCTCGCGTGAAGGCACTCGAGTCGGACTACCTGCTGCGCGTGGTCGTGCGCGACATGCAATCGCTCGAGCGCTTCATCGTCGACCACCTGGCGAAGATCCCGGGCGTGGCGAGCATCCGATCGAGTTTTGCGTTGAAGCAGGTGCGCTACAAGACGGCGCTGCCGCTTGGCGGCGCGCAGAGTTGAACCGGAACCCGCTAGTCTGCGAGATTCCGACGGACAATCATATGTGCAGCGACACCGGCAATCGCGCTCGCCGCTACCAGCCCCAAAGCAGATTGCGCGACACCCAGCCGGTCAGCCCCGCTCCGCTTTTCACCTTGGCCCATTTGGCCCGGATCTCGAGCCTGCGCAGCACCTCGCCGTACTCGGCCTTGCCGACGACGCGATAGCGCATTCCGGGGCCACTGCGGATGTTTGCAGTAGGCGAGTTCACGACGAAGTGCGGCTTGCCTGACGTGAGCGGCCCGTACACCCAGCCTTCGTCATTCTCGAAGTCCCGGACCTCGAGCCACTTGCCCTTCTTTGCGGTGACCATCAGCGGATAGCCGCGATCCAGGCGCCAGAGCGCCTGCTGATCGGTGCCCGCTCCCGCGCGCATATTGATCTCGGCCCGGTCGACGCTGACCATCTCCCGTGCCTGGGCAGTGGGAAGGAGCAGGAGGGTAAGCAGGAGCAAGAGGGCGATCGCGTGGCACGCCGGTTGCGGTATCCGGATCATGAAGTCCCTATGGTGAGCGTGGACAGAAAGTGCAGCGGGCCATGGTAGAAACGTTCCCGGTTGATTGCAAACCGGCCGCCGGCGGCCGCCGCAGCTTCAACTGTGGCCCGAGCCGGCGGGGCGCCCCTCGTTTGGCGCACGCGCGGTAACACCCGATCGGCTGCCGTGCTATTTTGTCAAACAGGAATGTTCATCGGGAGCCGAGCATGCGTCGCGCGCCGCTCTACAGCAATTCCGATCGGTTGCGCTATCCCGGGTCGAACAGGCCCGCGCCAGGGCGGTCCGACCCTTCTCTCCGGCCGCAGGTTGGCAAGCGCTCGCGCGTTGCGTCCCCGGTGTCGACCGGCAGTAGCTCCGTATCACCCGGCACCGGTTCGGTGCCGGCCGGCAGCGGCGCGTCGGGTGTGGTGGCGGTGCCCTGGTGGGTCGTGCTCCAACGCTGGCGCACCAGGCACGCGCGCACCGCGATCGCAGGCACGGGCGCGCTGCTGATAGCCTTGCTCGCGACGCTTTACGCGCTGATCCCGCCGCCTACGCCTGCCATCACGCAAAACGACATTGACATGGCGGTTACGCACGCCCTCGATTCGCGCACCCCGGTTTCGCCGGCGGTGAAAGCGTGGCAAACGATCCGACCATCGGTGGTGCGCGTCGAGGCACGGGGCGCCGACTCCGATGCCGGCGCGAGCCCCGAGGAGAACGTCGAGGGAAACATCGGCTCGGGTGTGGTGATTCTCGAGAACGGCACCATCCTGACCAACCTGCATGTCGTGGCCGGCGCCGAACACGTGAGCGTGGAGTTCTTCGATGGGCAGAAGTCCGACGCCACGATCGTCAGCATGGACCCCCGCCAGGATCTCGCCGTGCTGCGCGCCCGTACGGTTCCCGACGACCTGGTGCCGGCCACGCTTCGATCCACCCAGGATCTGGCCGTGGGCGACCATGTAGTCGTGGCGGGGTTCCCGTTCGGCATCGGGCCCTCGGTCACCGCCGGCGTGATTTCGGGCCTGCGCCGCGAATTTCGCTCGCCCGAGGGCAAACAGGTGCTGACCAACCTGATTCAGTTCGATGCGGCGGCCAATCCGGGAAATTCCGGCGGCCCGCTGGTGACCGCCGATGGCGAAGTGATCGGCATCGTGACCGCCATCATGAATCCCACCGAGCAGCGCGTGTTCGTCGGCGTCGGCTTCGCCGTGCCGATTGAGACGGCGGCGATGTCGGTCGGCACCTCGCCGTTCTGACCTTCCCTTTTCGCCCTGGTGCGGGCGGGATGCATATTCAAAGGCAGCGCATGGACTCAAGAATGGTTATCAGCGATCGCGACGATGAGTCGATCGCCGAGTTGATGCAGCGCGTGCTCTTCGAGGTCAAGCGCGTGGTCGTCGGCCAGGATCACTTCCTCGAGCGCGTGCTCGTCGCGATGCTCGCGCAGGGCCATCTGCTGGTCGAGGGCGTGCCGGGGCTCGCCAAGACCCTCACCGTGAAAACCCTCGCGCGCACGCTGCGCGGCAACTTCCGGCGGATCCAGTTCACGCCCGACCTGGTCCCGGCCGATCTGGTCGGCACCCGCATCTGGAACCAGCGCACCGGCGAATTCAGCACCTCTCTGGGGCCGGTTTTCACGAACCTGCTGCTTGCCGACGAGATCAACCGGGCCCCCGCCAAGGTGCAGAGCGCGCTGCTCGAAGTGATGCAGGAGCGCCAGGTCACGATCGCCGGCCAGACCCACCCGGTGCCCGAGCCCTTCCTCGTGATGGCCACCCAGAATCCAATCGAAACCGAGGGCACCTATCCGCTTCCCGAGGCGCAGATCGATCGCTTCATGATGAAAGTGCTGATCGGCTATCCGAGCGACGAGGAAGAGTTCGTCATCGTGCAGCGCGTTACCGGTCCCGAGAGCCCGGTGGCCGCCGTCACGAGCACCGAGCAGCTGGGCGAGTTGCAACGCGAATGTCGCAAGCGCTACGTCGATCCCTCCCTGATTCAATATGCAGTGCGGCTGATCGGTGCCACGCGCCAGCCGGCCCGGTTCGGGGTGGACGAGCTGTCGCGCTTCATCACCTTCGGGGCGAGCCCGCGCGCAACAATCCACTTGATCGAGGGCGCCCGCGCGCTTGCCTGCCTGCGCGGGCGCCACTATGTATTGCCCGAAGACGTGACCGACCTGGTGCCCGATGTGTTGCGGCATCGCATCGTGCTTTCCTATGAGGCCCTGACCGAGGGGATCGATGCCGATGCCCTGATCCGGCGGATCATGCAGGCCCTGCCGGCGCCCGAAAAGCCGCTCGAAACGCATGTCGACCTTGCCGAAACCGATTGAAGCGGGCGTTGCCGAACGGATCCTGAGGCGCCTCGAGTGGACGGTGATCCGCCGGCTCGATGGCCTGCTCCAGGGCGACTACCGCACCTTGTTTCGTGGCTCGGGCCTCGACCTGGCGGACCTGCGCGAGTATCAGCACCACGACGATGTTCGCCACATCGACTGGAACGTGACCGCGCGGCTCGACACGCCCTATGTGCGCCAGTTCACCGAGGCGCGCGAGATCGCCGCCTGGTTCCTGCTCGATCTGAGTCCATCGGTCGACTTTGGCTCCGGCGAGATCAGCAAGGAGTCGGTCGCGCGCGACTTCGTCGCGGTGCTCGCCCGGCTCCTCACCCGCCACGGCAATCGCGTCGGCGCGGTGCTCTACGGCTCGGGCGTCGAGGCGGTGATTCCGGCGCGCAGCGGTCGCGCCCAGGTATTACTCGAGACGCGCGCGCCGCTCAGCCGCGCCGCGCCCACCGACCTGGGCGAGTTGCTTCGGACGGCACACCAGGCGATCTCGCGGCGCTCGCAGGTGTTCGTGGTTTCGGATTTTCTCAGCACGCCGGGCTGGGAGGACAAGCTGGGACAGCTTTCGGTGCGCCACGAGGTGCTTGCAGTGCGGCTCATCGACCCGCTCGAGCGCGAGTTGCCCGACCTGGGCGTGATCACGATGCAGGACGCCGAGAGCGGTGAGCAGTTGCTCGTGGACACCCACGATGCGGGCTTTCGCAGGCGCTTCGCAGCGGCCGCCGAGCGACGCGAAGAGGCGCTTCGGTCGACGCTCGCCCGTGCCGGTGTCGACGTTCTGGAACTCGCCACCGACGATGACCTCGTCAGTGCGCTGAGACGATTTTCAGAGCTGCGGCGGCTGCGTAGCCGGCTCGCGGCGGGAGCGGTGCGATGAGCTTCATCTGGCCCGAAATGCTGGCCTTTCTGATCACGGTGCCTCTGTTGGTGTTGCTCTACCTCTGGCAGTTGCGCCGCAGAAAAAGAACCGCGGTTCGCTACGCCGGCCTGGCCATGATCCGGGAAGCGATGTCGGGCAGGCAGTCGCTGCGCAGGCACCTGCCACCGGCGCTGTTCCTGCTTTCGCTCACCGCGCTGATCGTGGCGATCGCGCGCCCGACCGCCGTCGTCACGCTGCCATCGGCGCACGAGACCGTGATTCTCGCCATGGACGTCTCCGGCAGCATGCGCGCCAACGACGTGGCGCCCAGCCGAATGGCGGCCGCGCAGGAAGCCGCGCGCGCGTTCATCGCCGCGCAGCCGCACTCGGCGCGGATCGGGGTCGTTACCTTCGGCGGTACGGCGGCGCTCGTGCAACCGCCTACGCAGAGCCACGAAGACCTGCTTGCCGCGATCGAGCGCTTCGAGCTGCAGCGCGGCACCGCCGTGGGCAGCGGCCTGCTGGTGGCATTGAAGACGATTTTTCCAGACGCCGAGTTCGACCTGAACGGGCCCGATCCACGCCGCTCGAGCCTGCATAGTGCGCCATTGCGCGAGCGCGGCGATCTCGCATCCGAGCCGCCCAAGCCGCCCAAGCCGCCCAAGCCGGAGCCGGTCGCCCCCGGTTCATACAACTCGGCCGTCATCATCTTGCTGAGCGACGGCCAGACCACGACCGGCCCCGACCCGATCGCCTCGGCCTGGCTCGCTGCCGAACGCGGCGTTCGCGTCTACACGGTCGGCATCGGCACGCCGAACGGGGAGATCCTGATCGGCGACGGTTGGTCGATGCGCGTGCGCCTCGATGAAGAAGCGCTGAAGTCGATCGCCGAAATCACGCACGGCCAATATTTCTATGCGGGCACCGCCGACGATCTGAAGAAAGTCTACGAGACCCTGACCTCGAAGGTCGTGCTCGAAACCCGCGAGACCGAGATCACCGCGCTGTTCGCCGCCTTCGCAGCACTCATGGCGCTGCTATCGGCTCTGCTGTCCATGATCTGGTTTAACCGCGTTCTCTGAAATCATGGCCAATCGACTCGCTCACGAGACCAGCCCGTACTTGCAGCAGCACGCCGACAATCCGGTGGACTGGCACCCGTGGGGCGACGAGGCGTTGCGCCTCGCGCGCGACAGCGACCGGCCGATCCTCCTGTCCGTCGGCTACTCGGCATGCCACTGGTGCCACGTGATGGCCCACGAATCGTTCGAAAACGCCGAGACGGCTGCGTTGATGAACAGGAATTTCGTGAACATCAAGGTCGATCGGGAGGAGCGTCCGGACATCGACCAGATCTACCAGACCGCCCACCAAGTGATCGCCCGCCGGCCCGGCGGCTGGCCGCTCACAATGTTCCTCACGCCGCAGGGCAAGCCTTTCTTCGGGGGCACCTACTTTCCGAAGCGCGCACGCTACAACATGCCGGGCTTCGACGACCTGCTCGCGCGCGTGGCGCAGGCCTGGAAGGAGCAACGCGCGCAGATCACGGCCCAGGGCGACGAGTTGGTGCGGACCCTGGCCGACACACCGCCCAGGCGGGACCGTGGTGCCGATGCGGGCACCGGCGACTGGAGCAACGCACTCGAGCAAACCGCCGTGCAGACCGCACGCGGCCTGTGCAACGCTCTGATGCCGAGCTTCGACCGGGTCAACGGTGGTTTCGGCGGAGCACCCAAATTTCCCCAGGCGTCGACCCTCGGCGCGCTGCTGCGCGAGGCCGTAAGCCAACGCGACGAGGCGGCTCGCAGCGCCGTGCTCCTTACCTTGCGGGGCATGGCCGAAGGCGGACTGTATGACCATCTGGGCGGGGGGTTCTGCCGCTACAGCACCGATGCGCAATGGATGATCCCCCATTTCGAGAAGATGCTCTATGACAACGGGCCGCTGCTGCGCCTGTACGCCGAGGCCTGGCAACTGACACGCGAGCCGCTGTTTCGCCGGGTCTGCGAGGAAACGGCCGCCTGGCTGATGCGTGAGATGCAGGCGGGCGCAGGCGGCTATTTCTCCAGCATCGACGCCGATTCGGAGGGCGAAGAAGGCCGCTTTTACGTCTGGCAGCGCGACGAGGTCGCGCAGCAACTCGAGCGCGCGCAGTATGCGGCATTTGCCGAGCGCTATGGCCTGGACGCTGCACCGAACTTCGAGGGCCGGGCCTGGCATCTGCATGTCGCCAAGCCGCTCAACGAAGTCGCTGCCCGGGTCGGACGCACACCGGACGAGTGCGCCGCGCTCATCGCAGAGGCTCGTGCCCGGCTGCTCGCCGTGCGCGAACAGCGCGTTCGGCCGCACCGCGACGACAAGATCCTGACCAGTTGGAACGCGCTGGCGATCGACGGCGTGGCCTGCGCCGCCCGCGTGTTCGGCGAGCCGGCCTGGGCAGCCTCGGCGCGGCGCGCGCTGGATTTCGTTCGGCACAAGCTGTGGGTCAGCGGGCGCTTGTTGGCAACCCACAAGGACGGCCGCTCGCATCTGAACGCCTACCTGGATGATTACGCGTTCCTGCTCGGCGCAGTGCTCGAGATGATGCAAGGCGATGCGCTGCGCCGCGCCGATCTGCAGTTCGCCTGCGCCCTGGCCGAGGTACTGCTCGAGCAGTTCGAGGACCGGCGCGATGGCGGCTTTTTCTTCACCAGCCACGATCATGAAACGCTCGTGCTGCGACCCAAGTCCGGCTATGACGGCGCGCTGGCTTCCGGCAACGGCGCAGCCGCCTTGTACCTGCAGCGCCTGGGCCACCTGGTTGGCGAACCGCGCTACCTCGAGGCGGCACAGCGCACGATGGCCTTGTTTGCCGGCGAGATTCGGCGCGCTCCGCATGCTTTCGGCACGCTCGTGAGCGCGATGGCGGAATACCGGGCGCCACCGAGCGTGGTGGTGCTCACTGGCCCGGCTTCAGCGTTCGCCCCCTGGCGCAAGTCGCTCGCCAACCGCTACCGGCCTTCGATGGTGCTGCTCGAGTTGTCCGGCGACGCCGAAGGCCTGCCGGACGTGCTGAGCAAGCCCGCGGACGCTCAGGCGCGCGCCTGGGTGTGCCAGGGCGCGCAGTGCCTGCCCCCGATCGGCGATATCGCGGCGCTCCTCGCGACTCTCGACGCGCCCGCCTGCAACGCCTGAAAGCCGATCATTTCCCTCCCTTCGGTCTTGCGGCTGGGCGCGTCGATTGCTGGATCGTCCGCGGCGCCCGCAAAGCCCGACCGGGCCGATAAGGAGGAGTTGTAATGGCCGAGGTGAACGACATGAAACCGACCGGCACGCCAGCGCTCGATACATCGGGTCACGGCTGGCAGATTGCATGGGGCGTGCTCCTGATCGTCGCCGGCATCCTCGCGGTATTGATGCCAGGCATTGCCGCCTTGGCTACCGTGCTGGTGTTTGCCTGGCTCCTGATCTTCAGCGGCGGCTGTGAGATTGCCTATGCCATCCAGACCCGCCACCGCGGCGGCTTCGGCTGGAAGCTGATTTCCGGCATCCTCACCCTGGTGCTGGGGGTTGCGATGCTGGCGGTTCCGGTCGCCGGCGTCGCGTCCCTGGCCTTGCTGGTCGGTGGCTTTCTGCTGGCTACCGGCATCGCCCGTGCGATTCTTGCCTTTCACCTGAAGCCACGGCGCGGTTGGGGCTGGGTGCTGTTCGACGCACTGCTGTCGATTGCGCTGGCGATACTGATCGTCATTGGCTGGCCGGCAAGCTCGCTGGCGATCATCGGGCTGCTGACCGGGTTCTCGCTGATCTTCACTGGCTTTTGGCGGATCGTTCTCCGGCAATTCGCCTGATCCCGATCGCCGTCAGGCGATCGTGTCCACCACGCCGCCGTCCACCCGCAGCGCGGCCCCGGTTGTGCCGGACGCCTGCGGCGAGCACACATAAACGATCAGGTTGGCAACTTCTTCAGGGCTCGTCGGTCGCTGCAGGATCGAACTCGGCCGCTTCGCCTTGATGAAGGCGATGGCCGCCTCCTCGACCGACTGACCGTTCTTCTCGGCAGTTCGTTCGAGGCCGGCCCGCATCCCCGGGGACAAGGTGGGGCCTGGCAGCACCGCGTTCACAGTGACCGCGGTGCCGGCAACCCGCTTGGCAAGGCCGCGCGAAATCGACAGACAGGCCGTTTTGGTGAACCCGTACTGGATCATGTCGGCCGGGATGTTGAGCGCCGACTCCGACGAAATGAAAACGACGCGTCCCCAATTGCGCTCGAGCATCCCGGGCAGGTAAGCGCGCGACAGGCGAACGCCGGACATGACGTTGACCTCGAAGAATCGCGTCCATTCCGTATCCGGGATCTCGAAGAAGTCCTGCGGCCCGAAAATCCCGACGTTGTTGACGAGGATGTCCGCGAAGGGCTCTGCGCTCACGACCGCCGCACAGCCCTCCGGGGTGCCGAGGTCGGCTGCCACGCCGCGCACCTTCGCGCCCGGCACGGCGCTCGCCAGCGCCGCGACCGCGTCGTCGACGACGCCACGGGTGCGTCCGTTCACTACAACGGTCGCGCCCGACTCGGCGAGCCCCCGCGCGGTCGCCAGGCCGATCCCGGCGGTCGAGCCGGTCACGATTGCGGTCTTGCCGGAAAGATCGATTCTCACGGTGATTTATCCTGGATCGGCGAACGGCCCTCGAAGCGGGCCGCTCAGCTCGGTGGCGTCAGCCGGGCACGCGCTTGCAAGGCGGCCTCCCGCGCGTGGCAATTCTCGAGGTGGTCGTTCACGAGGCCCATGGCCTGCATGAAGGCGTACATCGTGGTCGGGCCAACGAAACTCCAGCCACGCCTCTTCAGGTCCTTGGCCATTGCGATGGATTCGGTAGACGAAGTGGTCGCGCGCAAAGTCTCGTAGCTGAGCGGCGCTTGCCGTGCACCGCCATCCGGCTCGAAGCGCCACGCCCAAGCGGCCAGCGACCCGCAGGCTTCGCGCAACTCGAGCGCTCGTTGCGCGTTGTTGATCGCCGATTTGATCTTCGCACGGTGCCGCACGATGCCGGCGTCGGCGACGAGCCTTGCCACGTCATGCTCATCGAAGCGTGCGACACGCTCCGCGTCGAAATCGGCAAAGGCCCGCCGGAACGCCTCGCGCTTGTTCAGGATCGTCAGCCAACTCAGTCCCGCCTGGAAGCCCTCGAGGCACAGCTTTTCAAACAGCCGGCGCTCGTCGGTGACAGGAAAGCCCCATTCGTGGTCATGGTAGTCCCGGTAGGCCGCCGACATCTCGCACCAGGAACACCGCAAGGCTCCGTCGTTGCCGACGAAAAGCCCCGCCGTCATTTCGCTGCTACATTCGGATCCTCTGCCGAGTGCGCGCCGCTCACCGCCTGGCGCAACCCGGCGTCGAGGCGATCGAAATCCAGGATCACCTTCTGAAAGTGCACGGCCTTGATCGCCGTGAGCGGGATGACGAACTCGCCGGCATTTTCGACATAGATGACCAGTTGCGGGAGGCCCTCGGGCATCACGGCGCGCACTGCGCCTACTCCTTCTTCTCCGTCGGAGACGAAGACCATGAATCCTTCCTCGATCTTGTCGATCATGCTGGCTCCTCGATTGATCGGTTCTCAGCGCGCATTGCGGATTCGTACTGCCGTCGGGCCCAGCTGCCAGCCGCGAGGAGGGTTCAATGGCCGCCGGAATCTCCTTTTCGGCCGGATTCGAACAGGAACCACGTGCGCCGCTCCGTTTCATCGATCCACTGCTCGATCAGGCTGGCCGTGGCGATGTCGCGATGCTCTTCACATACCTCATGGGCTTCGCGCAAGCGGGCAGCGAGAGTCTTGTTGTCCTCGCGCAGTTCCGCGAGCATGTCCTGCGGTTCAACGTAAACTGCATTGTTGTCGGACAGACGCTGCATCCCTGCGATCTGGCCGATCGACTTCAAGGTTTCTCCCCCCAGCTTGCGGACCCGCTCGGCGATGGGGTCGGTCATCGCAAAGATCTGGACGCTCTGCTCGTCGAGCAGCAGGTGGTAGTCCCGAAAGTGCGGGCCGCTCATATGCCAATGAAAGTTCTTGGTCTTCAGGTAAAGCGCGAACACGTCTGCCAGGATGGCGTTCATCGCCCCGCTGACGTCCGCGGTGGATTTGTTCATGACTGTGCTTCCTGGTTATTGAGGAATTCCGGTGCTCGCTTCAGGCGAGCATCCACGAAGTGAGCAAGCGGCGTACCGCACGCCGATCCGCACGCGATCCACCGGCCGATTCACCCGATTTACCGGCCGCCTGAGCCGGCTCGCTGCGATCGGTTCGATCAAGGGCGTCCTCCGAACATGAAGCTCGATACCGCAATGCCGCCAAAGAAGTCGTCCTCGTGGTAGACCCGGGTGGCCCGGTCTTTGCCGGCGGCGCCGACCGCGACCATCAAGGGCAGCAAATGATCTTCGCGGGGATGCGCCTTTCGGGCAGCCGGCGCGGCTTCCCACTCGATCAGTCGGGCCGCGCGTTCGGCGGGGTCCGATTCGACCAGCGTCTGCTCCAGCCACCGGTCGAACGCCTGCGAGGCGCCCTTCGCCCCCGGTCCGAATTCACGCAGGTTGTGGTAGCTCAGCCCGCTCGCCAGGATCAGCACGCCTTGGTCGCGCAGCGGCGCCAGCGCCTGCCCGGCGGCAAGGTGGTCCCTCGGGTCATAGCCGCTCTTCAGCGACAGCTGCAACACCGGAACGTCGGCGTGCGGGTAGATCACTGCCAGTGGAGAGAAGGTTCCATGATCGAATCCGCGCTCGGCATCCAGGCGTACCGCAAGACCTGACGCTTCAAGGAGATCGCGCACGGCCGAGGCGATTTGCGGCGAGCCGGGCGCGGCGTACTCGATACGGTAGGTGTGCGCCGGAAACCCCGAGTAGTCGTAGATCATTGGCGGATGGGCGCTCGCCATCACCGTGAACTCGAGCTCTTCCCAGTGCCCGGAAATCACCAGCACTGCCTTCGGCGTGGCGCCGATCTGCCGTGGCACCTCGCGCAGCGCAGCCGCGAGATGATCGTAGGCGCCATTCATCTGCTCCAGCATGTACGGCCAGGGGCCGCCGCCGTGCGAGATGAAGTAAGTCGGAAGAGTGGGGGCTACCATCACGGGAATCCCCGTGGCCGGTGGATACCACCAGTGTAGGCCTTTCGCTTTCGAACAAAAGGAACGCCAATGCCTCTGAAAGTCGTCAAGGCAACCCATGCCGCGCTGCGTGACGATATCGGCGATTTACTTACGCGCCGACCGTTGCCGGCGCCGGGGCTCGATCGGCTCGGCGCGTTCCTGTTCCTCAATCATCACGGGCCGCAGGTCTATCCGCCGAACAATCAGGGGCTGCCCTTCGGTCCGCATCCGCATCGCGGCTTCGAGACCGTGACTTTCGTGCTCCAGGGTGAACTCGCGCACCGCGACACTGGGCCGCTCGAAATTCTCCAGCTCTGGGTCAACCTGCCCGCCAGGCTGAAGATGAGCGCGCCGCACTATATCGGCCTGCAGCGCGACGGGATCCCCGCCCTGCAGATCGATGATGGCAAGGCAATGATCCATCTCGTGGCGGGCAGCTTCCGGGAACATGTAGGCCCGATCGCATCGCTCACGGGCGTCATGATGTCGAGCGTCGACATGACGCCGGCCGCGCGGATCAGGTTCGACCGGCTCGACGGGCGCGACGTGTTCCTTTATGTGGTCCGCGGCGAGGTAAGCGTGAGCGATGCGCCGGTCGGTGCGCAGACCCTGGTGGAACTGGGCATGGCGGGCGACGCGGTCGAGATCACGGCCCGATCAGACGCGGTGCTGCTCTTCGGGCATGCCGACCCGATCGACGAGCCGGTGGTCTCCCACGGCCCGTTCGTGATGAACAGCCGAGCCGAGATCGAGCAGGCGATCCGCGACTACCAGGCTGGCCGGTTCAACGCGCCGGCCGGCTGACAATCCGGCTCGCGACTCGTCGATGCCCTCGCGGGCGGGCCGGGGCGACGCGCGCCCTGAACGGCGCAGCCGTCAGGCTGCCGTGACTCCGTTACTTCTTGACGCGCTCGATCTTGCCGCAGGCGATCGGCAAGGTCACGTGCGCAGGAACAGGTCCGAGGGAGGCCACCGAGGAAGGCAATTTGGTGTCGGCGGGCACGCCGTGAATGAAGACGACGCGCCGATCGAGATCGAGCTTCTGGCCATCGAAGGCCTTTTCGAAGGCCGCTGTCAGTGCTTTCACCGAGACCGTCTTGTGATAGTCGTACGCGCCTTTCTCGGAAGCTTTCGGATACGTGCCGTGCGCGACATCCATGGCGGCCGGCGCTTCGTCGAACGGCACCATGGTCGTGCCGGCGGCCGGTTCGGTCTCGATGAGATCGATGATGCCGTCGCCGTTTGCGTCGGCCGCCTGCGCCGGGCAATTCGCCGCGTGGTCGTTCTTGAAGCCATGGAAGTGCTGCCAATGGATGATGCTGGGCGGCGCCCCTTTGACCTTCACGCTGATGATCAGGCTGTCGCCCTTGATTTCGAACCGGGCCTCGCCGGTGGTCTTGTCGCCCGCTACCGAGGTATTCATCGGCTTCAGATGGGCGACATAGACCGCGTCGGACGAGCGCGCGGGGCTCGCTGCCTGCGCGAAGGCAGGAGCCGCAAACGAGCAGGGCAGCACAATGGCCGCAAGCGCTACAGACATTCTCGGGTTCATATTGGCAATCCTCGATGCGTAGGGTCGGGCCAGCTTCGTCGCCTCCCCCGCCGGTGTCAAGGGTGCCCCTTGCGCCAGATCACCTGATCGCGCTCCTGCGGCATCCAGGGCGGTTCGTTTTCTTGCGTCGAGGCATTGAAGAAGCGCAATCCTGATCAGCGCGAATTCGCGCCATCATCCTCGCGATCATCCGCGGGCCGATCGTGCCCGGCCATTGACGCGCGGCCGCCAGCGACGGGCAACCTCCAGCCGCGGCGGATCGCGATCATGCGCAGGCCAAAGCAAAGCAGAGCGCCCGCAATGGTCGTTACGAGCGAGGGCACGATCAGCAAATGGCCGACCACCACTACGGCAGCACCGGCCAGGGCGGCGAGCGCATAGATCTCGGAGCGCAACACGGTGGGCACTTCGGCCAACAATACGTCGCGGGCGATGCCTCCGCCGATTCCCGTCAGCATGCCGAGCAGCGCCGCCATGATCGGGTCGAGCCCATGGACAAGCGCCTTCTCGGCGCCGGAAACCGCAAAGACTGCCAGCCCGACGGCGTCGAACATGAGCACGGGGCTGCGCAGCCGGTCGATGTCGGAATGCCGGTAAAAGGTGATCACCCCGGCGAGGAGCGAGACGGCAAGGTAGCGCCAGTCGCTGAGCGCCGCCGGAGGAACAGCGCCGATCAGCACATCACGCGTAATGCCACCCGAGTTGGCGGCGGCAAACGAGAGCACGAGGACGCCGAACAGATCGAGCTGGCGCCTGACCCCCGCCGTGGCGCCGCTCAGCGCGAAAACGAAGGTGCCGAGTAGATCGAGGACGAGCAAAAGCGTTTCCATGGCGGACTCCAGCGCGTTCGCGTTGCATTGGCTTGTGAAAGGAGGCAAATCATGAGGAGCTTCTTTTGATGTCGGCAATGACTGCGCTCAGCTTGCCATCCGGGCCCAGGCGATAGAAATTGGGGGTGTCCCGTTGATATCCTCTGCGGATCGTCAGATTGGGCCGGCGCACGGCTTTCCCGGGGCTTTCGCCTGGCACGCCGGGCAACGACGCGAATATGGGCGCCGCGGCCTGCCGGGCGCGCTTCGAGGAAACGCCAGGTGGGACCGGCAGCGCAGACAAGCCCGCGGGCGGCGCCCGCAACCTTCCGGAGTGCAATGAAGCCATGAAACCAGCCAATACGATCGCCGCCGCATCGGCAACCCTCCTGTTCTCGGGTGCGGCGCTGCCCGTCACGGCGCTTGCCGAGCCGGCGACCTATCGCGTCGAGCCCGACCACACCTTCGTCACCTTCGAGGTGATCCACTTCAACACCTCCACCGTGCGCGGCCGCTTCGATCGGGTCGACGGCACGCTCCTTCTGGACCTCGCCGCGCACACCGGCCACGCGGAAATTACCATCGACACGGGGTCGATCGACTCGGGCGTCGCCGAGTTCGATGCGCACCTGAAAAGCCCCGACTTCCTGAACACAAAGAAGGAACCCGCGGCCCGCTTCACGAGCGAGAAGTTCGATTTCAAGGGCGACAAGCTGTCGACGGTCTCGGGCACCCTGACCCTGCTCGGGAAGGCCTTGCCCGTCACGCTGACGGCCATGCGCTTCAACTGCTATCGGCAACCGATCCTGAAGGCCGATGTCTGCGGCGGCGATTTCGAAACCACGCTCACGCGCAGCCAATGGGGAATGAACTGGGGATTGGACCTGGGCGTGCCCGATCAAGTGCATATCGTGATCCAGATCGAGGCGGTGAAGCGTTAGCGATTCAGCGCCTTCGAGGCCAAGAACAAACTCGGCACCTGCTCGACTGGGTCGTCGGGGCCGAAGAAGTTCTGATCACCCGGCGCGGCAGGCCTGGCTCTTCGAGGACGAGCGCTCGGCCGCGACCGATGCGGTGCTTCGTCAAGTGACGAGATCGGCCATGGTCGCCACGGTCGATGCCGCCCGCCTCGGGACCGGATAGCCCGACACGGCCCCGTGGGCACCGATTAAAAAATTGCCGAGGACGCCCGTCTTCGTGCCCCCCTTGCCAGCGGCACCGCGCAAACGCCCGGCCAGCGAGAAACAAGGCGACGCGCGGAATCTCGATCATGGTCAGGCCCAGGTCATCGAGCGTCTGATCCAGCGCTTCCACTGTCGAGAAAGCAAACGACCGCTCGGAGTAGATGATCGAGTTGATCGCCAGCCGATGAAGCTTCGACTGCGCGCGCAGTTGGCTGATCGAATCATGCGTGCAGTGGACTTCCGCTCCGGCAGAAGTTTCCATCACCGGCGCCACCAGGTATGTGAATTGCCGCCACACCGCGCCGACCAGGAGCCATTATGTCTGTCGCCGCTGAAACCCTCCCGCGCCCAGTTTCCACACGAGACACTGACAAAAGCTTGCTTTTTCAACCGCTGCAGCTCGGCCGCCTGAAGCTGCCGAACCGCGTTGTCATGGCGCCGTTGACCCGCTCGCGCGCGCGCCAACCCGGCAACGTCCCGTCGCCCCTCAACGCCTGCTACTACACCCAGCGCGCATCGGCGGGACTGATCATTACCGAGGCGACACAGGTTTCGATGCAGGGCCAGGGCTATGCCTGGACGCCGGGCATTCACAGCCGAGAGCAGGTCGACAACTGGCGCCTCGTCACCGACGCGGTCCATGAGGCCGGCGGTCGGATCTTCATGCAGCTGTGGCACGTCGGGCGCATCTCGCACCCTTCGCTGCAGCCCGACGGCATGCCGCCGGTGGCCCCCTCCGCCGTCAGGCCAAAAGGCCAGGCGTTCATCGAGAACGAACTCGGCCAGGGTGCGCTGGTGCCCTTCGAGGTGCCGCGGGCGCTCCAGATCGAGGAGTTGCCCTACATCGTGCGCCAGTACGAGCATGGTGCGCGCAACGCGCTCAGCGCCGGCTTCGACGGCGTCGAGGTGCACGGCGCCAATGGTTATCTGCTCGACCAGTTCCTCTGCTCACATACGAACCACCGCAGCGACGCCTACGGCGGCCCGGTGGAACACCGCGCGCGGCTGCTGCTCGAGGTGGTGGACGCTGTCTGCGCTGTCTGGGGCAGCGATCGCGTCGGCGTACGGCTCTCGCCGATGGGCGCTGCCAATGACATCCGCGACGATGATCCTCTCGCTACATTCGGCTACGCTGCCGCTCAGCTCAACGAACGGTCGCTCGCCTACCTGCACCTCGTGAATCCGGCAGCGGCTGCCGTGGAGCGAGGGGCTCAGCCTGAAGCGCTGCCGCTGAGCGTGCTGCGATCGATGCGCGCCGCCTGGCATGGCCCCTTGATCGTGGCCGGCGGTTTCGACGCCGACAGCGCCGAAGCCTGGCTCGAGGAAGGCCGCGCCGATGCGATCGCGTTCGGGCGGAAGTTCATCGCCAACCCCGACCTGCCACAGCGGCTGCGCTTGGGCGCTGCGCTCAACCTCGACGATCGAACGACTTACTACGGCGGCGGCGCCAAGGGCTACACCGACTACATGAGCCTGGCCCAGGAGCACGGCGAAGCGCCACCGCCGTGCGTCGACGAAAGCTGGCGATGATCGTCAAGGCTCCGCAAGGGCACGCGCTGCCTCCCACTCAAGCCATCGTGTACGCCGTCTTCACCACGGTGTAGAACTCCGCGGCATAGCGGCCCTGCTCGCGCGGACCGTAGCTCGAGGCCTTGCGCCCGCCAAACGGCACGTGGTAATCGACCCCCGCAGTCGGCAGGTTGACCATCACCATGCCGGCCTCGGCGTTGCGCTTGAAATGGCTGGCGTGCTTCAGGCTGGTCGTGCAGATGCCGCTGGCGAGGCCGAAAGGCGTGGCGTTCGCCGCTGCCAGGGCAGCGTCGTAGTCGCGCACGCGCAGCACCGCAGCGACCGGGCCGAAGATTTCCTCGCGCGCGATGCGCATCTCGGGCGCCACGTCGGTGAACAGCGCCGGCGCCATGTAAAAGCCCGGCTGGCCACGCTCCAGTCGATCCCCACCGAAGCTCAGCGTTGCGCCCTCCGTGCGCCCGATCTCGACATACGACTCGTTCTGGTCGAGTTGCACCTGATCGACGACCGGGCCGATCTGGGTGGCAGCATGAAGCGCATCGCCCACCACCAGTCCTTTCATGCGCTCGACCATCGCGGCCACGAAGCGATCGTGAATGCCCTCGGTGACGATCAGCCGGGACGATGCGGTGCAACGCTGGCCGGTTGAAAAGAAAGCCCCGTTGATCGCGCAGTCCACCGCCACGTCGAGATCCGCATCATCGACGACGACCAGCGGGTTCTTGCCACCCATCTCGAGCTGGAACTTCTTCATGCCGGCAACGCAGGCAGCCGCCACCTTGGCGCCGGTCGCCACTGAGCCGGTGAAGCTGATCGCGTCGACTCCGGGGTGTTGGAGCAGTGCTTCGCCAACCACCGAGCCGCGTCCCATGACGAGGTTGAACACGCCGGCGGGCAGGCCGGCCCGTGCAATGATCTCGGCCAGCGCGTGACCCATGCCGGAGACGAGGTCGGCAGGCTTGAACACCGCGCAATTGCCGTAGGTCAGCGCCGGCGCGATTTTCCAGGCTGGAATGGCCACCGGGAAGTTCCACGGCGCAATGATGCCGATCACGCCCACCGGCTCGCGGGTGATCTCGACATCCACATTCGGCCTCACGGAGGCGATCTTTTCGCCGGCCAGGCGCACGCATTCGGCGGCGAAGAACAGGAAGATCTGCCCCGCGCGCGCGGTTTCGCCGATGCCCTCGGCCAGGGTCTTGCCTTCCTCGCGCGACAGCAGGCGGCCGAGTTCGTCCTTGCGGGCGAGAAGTTCGTCGCCGATGCGTTTCAGGATGTCGTGGCGTTGCTGCACTCCGCTGTGCGACCAGCCCGGGAAAGCGGCGCGCGCCGCGAGGATCGCTCGCTCGGCGTCGGCAGTGCTGCCGCGCGCGTACTCGCCGATGATGTCGGCGGTGTTCGACGGGTTGATGCTCGGCGCGGCTTCCGATCCTGCAATCCATTCGCCGTCGATGAAGTTCTGTTCGGTGGACATGTGCGGGCTCCTGCGTTTTCAGCGGCCGTTGGCCTTGCGCCAGGCGGCGTAGTCGGTGCGCGACTGCTCGTCGGTCGCCGGATAAAGGCCGAGTATGGTCCGGCGCAGGATCACACCGCAGTGCGGACCCCGTGTGCTGCCCGCCCCGCCGAGGCAACGCGTTCAAAAGATGTCCGGTTCGCCGTTCGGCGCGCCGAACTGGGTGGTGAGATAGTCGAAGTCGCAGCCGTCGTCGGCCTGGCTGACATGGCGATTGAACATCCAGCCGTAGCCACGCTCGAAGCGGGGCGGCGGCTGCGTCCAGGCTTCGCGGCGGCGGGCGAGTTCCTCGTCGCTGACCTCGAGATGGATGCGCCGCCCGGGCACGTCGACGCTGATCAGGTCGCCGTTTCGCACCAGCGCCAACGGACCGCCAATGTAGGACTCGGGCGCAACGTGCAGAATGCAGGCACCGTAGCTCGTGCCGCTCATGCGCGCATCCGAGACGCGCACCATATCGCGCACACCCTGCTTGACCAGCTTGGTCGGGATCGGCAGCATTCCCCATTCCGGCATCCCGGGGCCGCCCTGCGGGCCAGCGTTGCGCAGCACCATCACCTGATCGGATGTCACGTCCAGATTCTCGTCATTGACCGCGGCCTTCATCGAGGGATAGTCATCGAAGACCAGCGCCGGGCCGGTGTGAGTCAACAGATGGGTTGCACAGGCGCTCGGCTTGATTACGCAACCATTGGGGGCCAGGTTGCCGCGCAGCACCGCTAGCGCGCCCTCGGCGTATACCGGGTTGCCGAGCAGGCGGATCACGTCATCGTTGTAGACCTGCGCACCTTCGAGGTTCTCGCCCAGGGTGCAGCCGGTGACCGTGAGCGCCCGCAGCTTCAGGTGAGAGCCGAGCCGGCTCATGAGGCCGGGCATGCCGCCAGCGTAGTAGAAGTCTTCCATCAGGTAGTCGGTGCCGCTCGGCCGAATGTTTGCGAGCACCGGCACCACCCGGCTGGCGGCATCGAAGTCGTCGATCGTGATGGGGACGCCCGCGCGGCGCGCCATTGCCACCACGTGGATGATCGCGTTGGTGGAGCAGCCCATCGCCATCGCCACCGTGATCGCGTTCTCGAACGAGGCGCGCTCGAGAATGCGCCCGGGGGTGAGGTCTTCCCAGACCATTTCGACGCAGCGGCGCCCGCACTCGGCGGCCATGCGAATGTGGCTCGAGTCGGCAGCCGGGATCGATGACGCCCCCGGCAGGCTCATGCCAATGGCTTCCGCGATGCCGGTCATCGTCGAGGCGGTGCCCATCGTCATGCAGGTGCCGTAGCTGCGCGCGATCCCACCTTCGACAGCGACCCACTCTTCCTTGCTGATGTTGCCGGCGCGGCGCTCGTCCCAGAACTTCCAGGCGTCCGAGCCGGAGCCGAGCACGTGGCCCTTCCAGTTGCCGCGCAGCATGGGACCCGCCGGCATGTAGATGCACGGCAGCCGGGCGCTGATCGCGCCCATCAGCAGTCCGGGCGTGGTCTTGTCGCAGCCGCCCATCAGCACTGCGCCATCGACCGGGTGGCTGTGCAACAACTCCTCGGTCTCCATCGCCAGGAGATTGCGATAGAGCATGGTGGTCGGCTTGACGAAGGTTTCCGACAGCGAGAGCGCCGGCAGCTCGATCGGAAAGCCGCCCGCCTGCAAGACACCGCGCTTTATGTCTTCGACGCGATGCCTGAAGTGAGCGTGGCAGGGATTGATGTCGGACCAGGTGTTGACGATCGCGATCACCGGCTTGCCCACCCAATCGGCGGCCGCATAGCCCATCTGCATCAGGCGTGAGCGGTGGCCAAAGCCGCGCAGGTCGTCGGGCGCGAACCAGCGAGCGCTGCGCAGCGATTCAGGGAGTCGGCGGGGCATCGATTGGATCCTCAAAAAAAGACAGCGGGCGCTTTGCGGCGATCAACCTTGCAATCCCCACTTTTGCACGGGCCAGGGCGGCCGTGGCGAGAATCTCCCTGGCGAAGTGCATCGGGGGCTCCTTGAGGCGGGCGGAATGCTCGGCTCGCCGCTAAGCTTTGGGATGATCGGCGAATCGAAGCTTGACCAAGCGCAGTAAAGCACTAATATATTAGTGTGTCAAAGCATTCAATCAGGGCGCTCAAGCTCGATCGGTCACGCCACGCGGCGCCACAGGTCTTCGAACGTGTCCGGGAGATGATCCTGTCGCTGGAACTCGCGCCCGGAACGGTGCTGTCGCGCGCCGATCTTGCGAGTCGTTTCGGAGTCAGCCAGACGCCGATCCGAGACGCCTTGCTGCGCCTCGGCGAAGAAGGCCTAGTCGATATTTTTCCGCAGCACGCGACCGTAGTCAGCGCCATCGATATCGCGGCCGCGCGACAGGCCCATTTCCTGCGTCGCTCCATTGAGCTGGAAGTCGTGCGTGCCCTTGCCGAGGCTCCCGATGCAGCGCTGGTCGCCCGCCTTCGGGCGAGCATCGCGAAACAGAACGCCTTGAGCGCCAGCGAGGACTACCGCGAATTCGCGGCCCTGGATCATGCCTTTCATCGCGAAATGTATGAAGCGGCGGGCATTCCCGATTTGTGGAACCTGGTGCGCCGACTCGGCGGCCACATCGATCGATTGCGGCGCCTGCATCTGCCGGTCGATGGCAAGGTCGCGGCCATCGTGCGCGACCATTCGGCAATCGTCGATGCGATCGAAAGGCGCGACCCGGACGGGGCGCAGGAGATGCTTCGCGAGCACCTCTCGGGAACCCTGGGCCAGGTCGAGGACATCCGTGCCCGCTTTCCGGAATACATGACGATGTAGGGATCAGGGCTGCTTCGCACGCTCCGGATAGCGCCCACCCCCCGCTCGACCGACGCGCAAGGTGCTGAAAACCGCCGCCGTCGCCGCGAAACCCGCCGCCAACACCAGCGCGATCACTTCGCCTTCGCTGTCGTGCGGACTCCAGACGGTAAAAATTGCGGCCAGGAGCACCGCGCCGAGGGTTTGCCCGGTGAGGCGCGCCGTTCCGAGCATCCCGCTACCGGCGCCGCTGCGATGAAGCGGCGGCGTCGAAACGATGGTGTGGTTGTTGGGCGTCTGAAAGAGCCCGAAGCCTGCTCCGCACACCGCCATGCGCCAGGCGATGTCGGCGTTCGACGGGTGTGCGGGCAGCGCGGCGAGCAGCAAAAGGCCGGTCGCGAACACGCCCAGCCCGATCCCGCCGAGCAGGCCGTCGGGGTAGCGCCCGACCAGCCGCCCGGCAAGGGGCGCGACCAGCACGATCGCCAGCGGCCAGGCGGTGATCAGCCAACCGGCCTGGAAGGGTGAACGGCCGTAGCTGTCCAGAAGCAGGAACGGCAGCGCGATATAGGCGAGCGTCTGCGCGCAGAAGGCGGCGATCGACGTGCCCATTGAAAGTGCGAACACCGGCATGCGCAGCAGATCCACCGGAAACAGCGGCACCGCCAGCGCCCGCTGCCTGCGCAGATAAACGACCCCGACGGCGAGGCCCGCGGCGAGCAGCAGCCAGGCAAGAAGCGGCGTTCCCTGCGCTGCACCGCCATGGACACCGAGTCGTTCCACTCCGATGAAAATCAGCACGAACATGAACACGTTGAGCGCCGCATCGACGATCGAGAAGCGAGCCCCGGCCGCAGGCGCCGCCGGGTTGGCCGGCAATGCCCGGCGCCCGAGCACGAGGGTCAATGCGCCGAGCGGAACGTTGAGCGCGAACAGCCACGGCCAGGAGGCGATCGACAGAATCGCGGCTGCCACCGACGGGCCGGCGACCGCCGAAGTTGCGACCACCATCGAGTTGATCGCCATGCCGCGGCCGAGTTTGGAACGTGGATAAATCAGGCGCACCAGCGCTGAGTTCACGCTCATGATGCCTGCCGCCCCGAGCCCCTGCACCGCGCGCGCCGCAATCAGCATACCGAGCGACTCGGAGAGCATCGCGCCGATCGATGAGACCGCGAACAAGGCCATGCCCGCCAGGTAGACACGCCGGTAGCCGATCAGATCGCCCAGCGAGGCCAACGGCAGCAGCATCGCCAGGGTGGCGACCTGGTAGGCATTGACGACCCAGATCGAGTGCGCTGCGCTCGCGTTCAGCTCGCGGGCGATGCCCGGCAAGGCCAGGTTCATGATGCTGCCATCGAGAACCGCCATCGCGAGACCGAGGATGATGACCAGCATCGCGTGCCGGCGCGCGGGCTGGGGAAGGCCATCCTGGAGGGCCAGCTTGGCAGGGATCAATGGGGGCAGTGCGGGCACCGGCTGAGGAGCGTTCGAGTGTACTCGGCCACGGGCAGCAAACCCCGGACCCGCGCCGGGGCGTCCGCTGCGCGCGCCGCGCTTCGTTTGCGCGCCGCCATGCTGCGTGCACAATATGAGCCCTCCCCGCTTTGCAAGGATTGCCTGTGCTGTTTCGTTCGTCTGCTCCCCGTCTTGTCAGCCTTGCCCTGCAAGGTGGAGGTGCGCACGGCGCCTTTACCTGGGGCGTGCTCGACCGCCTGCTGGAGAACGAAAAACTGGTTTTCGACGGCGTCAGCGGCGCGAGCGCTGGCGCCATGAACGCGGTCGTACTCGCTCATGGATTGTTGCAGGGCGGCCGGGCTGGTGCGCGTGAGGCTTTGGAGAATTTCTGGCGGGCAGTGGCGAGCAGCGCGCCGCTCGACCTGAGCATCGGTGCGGATCAAGATAACGGCAGGATGTCGCCCAGCGCGAAGATGATGCTCTACTGGCTCAGGCCGTTCTCGCCCGAGCAGTTCAACCCCTTCGATATCAATCCTTTGCGCGACATCATCAGCAAGCAGATTGATTTCGAGCGTCTGCGAGCGCAAAGCAAGGTACGCCTGTTCGTGGCGGCCACGAACGCCAACACCGGCAAGCTGCGACTGTTCCAGACCGGGGAAATGACTGCCGCCGCGCTGCTCGCCTCGGCTTGCCTGCCGTCGGTGCATCACGCCATCGAGATCGATGGCGAACCCTACTGGGACGGCGCCTATTCAGCTAATCCGGCAATCTTTCCATTGTTCTACGACTGCGCCGCAAACGACATCCTGTTCGTCCTGCTCAGCCCCCCGGTGCATGGCCGCAAGCCGCGCAGCGCGGAGGAGATTCGCGGGCGCTCGCTGGAGCTTTCGTTCAACTCGACCTTCCTGCGCGAAATGCGCACTGTTGCACGCGCCCGTGCGTATGGCGCGCGTTCGATACTGCCGCTGGGCCGACTCGAACGGCGCCTGAAACGGGTGAACTTCCACCTGATCGAGGCGGCCGATTACATGAGCACGCTGGCGGCCGAAACGAAGATGACAACGAGCCTGTCGTTCCTCGAAAAGCTGCGCGACAAGGGCCGGGCGCGCGCCTCCGACTGGCTGGCAGCCCACGAGCGCGATCTGGGTCGACGCTCATCGATCGATATCGTGGAGATGTTCTCCTGACTGGCCTCGCCGGCGATTCCCGCGATCGGGAATTCGACCGCAAGCCACGGAGTGCAGACCCGGCATCGCAAGGATAGATTTCATCCTTCACGCATATCCAGAAGGTGCTCGTCATGACACGAACCATTTACGGCGCCAGCGGCGCAAACTGCGGAATCCACTTCGCCCTCGGCGAGTGCGCACTCGGGTCGATCCTCGTCGCCGCCGGGGAGCACGGCGTTCGCGCGATCCTGATCGGCGACGATCCCGAAACACTGGAGCGCGATCTGCAGGCTCGCTTTCCGGGCGCCCGCCGGAGCGGGGACGACACCGCCTTCGGCGAATTCCTGGCAAGGATCGTGAGTTTTGTGGAAGCGCCAGCGCTCGGTCTCGATCTGCCTCTCGATGTTCGCGGCACGGCGTTCCAGCGGAAGGTCTGGCAAGCCCTGAGCGAGATACCTGTCGGCCAGACAGCGAGCTACAGCGAACTCGCACGCCGCATCGGCTTGCCGAAATCGGTGCGCGCGGTCGGTAGCGCCTGCGCAGCCAATGCACTGGCCGTGGCCATCCCCTGCCACCGGGCCGTGCGCAGCGATGGCGGGCTGTCGGGATATCGCTGGGGCGTCGAGCGCAAGCGCGCGTTGCTGGAGCGCGAGGCCCGAGCCCCCAGTCCTCGAGCCTGACGCGAGCGGATCACATGGCCATCACGATGGATCTGTTTGAATCGGGCGAGGAGTTCGAGCCGGGCACCGAGTCGCTGGGGCCCGGCGCCGCGATCCTGCGCGGTTTTGCCAGATCTCGGGAAACGGCGCTGCTCGCCGGCCTGCAGCAGGTCGTCATACGGGCGCCGTTCCGAACCGTGGTGACTCCGGGGGGCCTGCGCATGTCGGTCGCGATGACGAACTGCGGTCCACTGGGCTGGCTCTCGGACCGCAAAGGCTATCGTTACGCCGAACTCGACCCCGCGAGCGGGCTCGAGTGGCCGCCCATGCCGGCTGCCTTCGTGCACCTGGCGCACGACGCCGCGGCGCTGGCCGGATTCGAACGATTCGCCCCGGACGCCTGCCTGGTCAACCGCTACGCGCCCGGCGCCCGGTTGTCGCTGCACCAGGACCGGGACGAGCGCGACTTCGACGCGCCCATCGTTTCGGTCTCCCTCGGCTTGCCAGCTGTTTTCCTGTTCGGCGGAACGAAGCGCTCCGAGCGGCCAGCGCGCGCGCCGCTGCGACATGGCGATGTGGTGGTATGGGGCGGGCCGGCGCGCTTGCGCTACCACGGGATCATGCCGCTCGCGCAGGGGCATCATGCGCTGACTGGCAAGTGTCGCATCAACCTGACATTTCGCAAGGCCGGATGAACGCGAGTTCCCGCTTGACGCCATGCAGACTGAGCCCGCGAAAGCGCCAAGACCCGTTATGCTTGTTTGGCACCGCGCCGAAAGCGCGCTTCCAGAAACAGGAGTGCCACCATGTACAAGCGCATTCTGTTGGCTTACGACGGCTCCGAATCCGGGCAACAGGCCTTGCTCAACTGTCACGACATCGCGGAATGGAGCCGCGCAGAACTGTTCCTCATCGCAGTCATGCCGCTGACGACCATTCCTGTCGGGGTCGAAGGCGTGGTCTTCGACAGCCGGGTCGAGGAGCAGGAGCGCCAGAGATATCAGGACATCCTGGACGATGGCCTGCGGCGGCTGTCGGGCTCAGGGTACAGAGCGCGCGGCGAAGTGGTCGTCGGCGAATCGGTCGACGAAATCGCTCGATACGCGCGCGAAATCGAAGCCGACCTGATCGTCGTGGGACACAGGCACCATGAAGGATGGGCTGCCCGCTGGTGGCGCGGCTCCACCGCCCGCTCCCTGATCGAGCACGCGCATTGCAGCGTCCTGGTGGTCATCACGCATTAAAGGAGATGCTCCCGGGAACGACCCGCAAAAGGTCTTCCGGGCAGCTCGCTAAGCGTTCTCCCGAGCATCGAGCAGATCAATCTCGCGCACCAGTTTGCGCGCCGTGTCCTGCTCCAGTTCGTGCTCGCGCCCAAGACGGAAGATCTCTTCGCGCTCGGCCCGCAACCCGGCCAGGCGCAGCTTGCGCTCGATCGCCTCGAGCTTGCGAACCGCTTCGGCTGCCTCACCGGTTTGTGAGCGGCCATCGATCCGGTTCCGGTAGCGGTCCATGATCCTGGCGGCGGCCTGCGAATACAGGTCCGCATCGTCACGGCCCTTGGCCATCCGGTGCTGCGTTTGTTCGACCGCGCGAATCGCCGCTTCGGCAGCTGCCACGCGCGCCCGGTCCTCCTGAGCCTGACGCCAGGACTCATCCGGCATCTCGAGGCCCGAAAGCAGGCGCGGCAAAGCCACGGCGGCCAGCACCAGAGACAAGATGATGACGCCGGCGGCCAGCGAGATCGCCAGATCGCGCGCCGGAAAGGGCGAGCCATCGGTCATGAACAGAGGCAAGGTCAGCACGCCAGCCAGAGTGATCGCCCCTTTCACTCCCGCAAGCGACATCGCCGCGACCTGGCGCAGGTTCGGCCTGCCGGGGGTCGCTTCGTTGCCGGTCGAGCGAAACAAGGTGAATCTGAGCGAAGTCCACACCCACACGAAGCGCAACGCGCCAAGACTGAACGTGATGGCGACGACGTAGATCAGGAGCCACCAGGGCTCGCGGTGCCCCGACTGATGCACTACTTCGATCGCGCTCGACAGGATCGCGGGCAACTGCTCGCCGAGCAGCACGAAGATGACGCCGTTTGCCACGAAATGCACCGAATCCCAGACCGCACTGCGCCGCACCCGGGTGATTGCCATCGCGTGGCCGGTGCCCTCGGCATACCCCATCGTGATGCCGGCTGCCACGGCAGCGAGGATCCCGGAGCAACGCAAATGTTCGGCCAACAGATAGGCGCCGAACGGGATCAGCAAGCTGATCAGGATCTGGGTGCCCGTCTCTTCGCCCACGCGCCGAGACAGGGCGAGCTTGAGTCGCGTGACGCCCCACGTCACTGCCACACCGATCACGAGACCCCCGATCGCGAGCCGAAGGAAAGTAACGAAAGCCTCGGGAAGCGAGAAGGCCCCGGTGAGGGTCGCGGCGATGGCGAACCTCAGGCAGACCAGACCCGACGCATCGTTCAGGAGCGACTCGCCCTGCAGGATCAGCATCATCCGCTGCGGGATCGGCACCCGCTCGGCGATCGCCGAGACGCCGATCGGGTCGGTCGGCGACAATACCGCAGCGAGCGCGAACGCAACCGGCAGTGGCATGGCCGGGATCAGCCAGTGGACGAAATAACCCACTCCGAGCACCGTGAAAACGACCAGGCCCAAGGCCAGCGCCAGAATTGCGCGCGCGTCGCGAAACAGCGGCTCCTTCGGGATGCGCCAGCCGTCCAGAAACAGGAGCGGCGGCAGGAACAGCAGGAAGAAGATTTCCGGCTGTAGCGAGACGCCCAGACTGGCCACCGATGCAATTGCAGCGCCGAGCGCGATCTGCACCAGTGGCAGGGGCACCGGCAGCGGCGACAGGCGCACGAGATAGCCGCTGGCGACGACGGCCAGTAGCATGGTCAGCGCGATGGTGATGGTCTGCATGGTCCGGCTGATATGCGCGAGGCAAGGCAGAATTTTAGGAGTAATCTGGACTGGTCCGAACGAGATGGAGAGCGTGGGCAGTCACGCAACGAACGCGATATGCCACCACAGGCTCATTTCAAGCTCACGGTGCCGCCAGGACCGGCGGACCACTCGACCGGCGCGTGGGACGCAAAGGTCGTGGTCGTGGAATACGCCGATTTCGGCTCACCGATCTGCGCCCAGGCGAACTCCGTTATGAAACTGCTGCTGCGCACTCACGGACAGCGCATGCGATACGTCTTTCGGCATTTCCCGCTGCGTGATGTGCATCCGCAAGCAGAACTCGCGGCGGAAGCGGCGGAAGCCGCCAGCGGGCAGGGGCAATTCTGGCAGATGGCCGACCTCCTGTTCGAGAACCAGGGCCATCTGAAGGAAAAATTCCTTCGTCAATACGCAGGGCGCCTCGGGCTCGACCTGCAGCGCTTCGACGCAGAACTGGCCGACCACATCTACTTGCAGCGGGTGCAGGAGCACATCGCCGGCGGCCTGGCCAGCGGCGTGCGCGAATCCCCGGGGTTCTTCGTCAACGGGCAGGTGCTCGACATATCGTTCGGCATGGACCGGCTCTTCGAACTGGTCGAGTCGCACGTCAAGCGCAATCCGGAGCGAGGCCGCTGACATGAAGATTTCGATCAAACGCGCTTACGAAGACCCCTTGCCGGCAGACGGCTATCGCGTGCTCGTCGATCGGGTATGGCCGCGCGGGCGCAGCAAGGAAGTGCTGGCGATCGATGAATGGGCGCGTGAAGTCGCGCCGAGCACGGCGCTGCGCAAGTGGTTCGGACACGAACCGAAGCGCTGGGACGACTTTCAGGAGCGCTACCTGGCCGAACTCGACGCGCCTGAACAGCAGGAGCGCCTGCGCGCGATCATGACCGCCGCTGGCAAGCGTCCCATTACCCTGGTATACGGCGCGAAGGATGAAGAGCATAACCAGGCGGTAGTCCTGTGCGGGCTGATCGAGGGGTATGCGAAGGAGTGACACAGTTGGCGCGCATGAACAACCATTGGGTCGATCGGCTCGTCGAACTGCTGGCGTGTGAATCTCAAGAAACACCTGTGACGTGATCGGGCTGCTGTGAGCTCTTCAAATTGGCTGCTCGATGGCGACGACCTTCATGCCGAGCTGCTCGGCGCGTTTGGCGAGGCTGAGCAGGACGCGTTGACGGTAGCGTTGCTCGTAGTAGTCCTGACCGTGGTCGGTGTATTCCTCGCACGTCGATCCACCAAGGTCGATGACGCAGCCCACGACCACGCTAGCCCGCGGGCAATGTGCACCATTGCTACTTCGGCCTTCACCGGCGCCGCGTTCCACCTTGCCACAGCCGCGCCGCGCCGTGTTTCTTCGGCACGATTTTCGGGCGCGGCCGATTACTTCGCTGACCCGTCACGCCCCAAAGGGTGCTCAGATCGGCTGTTGCGTCGCGGGCGCCTCCGGTCGGGCTGCAAGATTGGGCGAGGAGTACGGGTCAGCGTGTTGGTATCACGTGAGACACTGGCGCCATATAGCGTCCCCCAGCCAGGGAGCAGCAATGTTTGCTCTGAAAGTCGCTAAGCCGCAGACAAAGGCACTCGCGAGTTCGACGGATAGCCTGGCGCGCAGCCATTCGACGCTCGTTCCCACGCAGGGCGTTGGCAATCCGACAATACTGCGGCTTTTGGCGCAGCACGCTTCAAGGTTAACTGCTAATGGCTCTGGTGAGCACACGGAGCCAGCGGTTAATCGGGATGCTCAGGCAACGCGAGGCGCGTCGTGGGATTTCAGCAAGATACCCGTATTTCCGCCTGACCAGTCAAGCGGATCCCAAACTCTGTCGCCACTTTCGATGATTCAGGCAAAACTAGCAGTCGACACCATCAATGACCCACTGGAGCATGAGGCGGACCGCGTCGCCGAGCAAGTGATGCGCACCCCGGCCCCAGAGGTTACGCCCGTCTCTGCTCGGGTAAAAATCAGCCGCGACTACGTGCCCTGCGAGGAGGAAGAAAAACTTCAAAAGAAGGAGGCCGAGCCACAAGCAGCCACGAGCGAAGCACCCGACAGCGTGGATGAGGTACTGCGCTCGCCCGGGCAGCCTTTGGACGAGTCATCGCGGGCTTATTTCGAGCCGCGCTTCGGGCGTGACTTCGGCGGTGTGCGGGTGCATACCGACTCAGAGTCCAGGGCCCTGAATCGAGAGCTTCGCTCCCGTGCGTTCGCGGTGGGCAATCACGTCGCGTTCGCTGGCGAGGAGCGCTCGCAAGTCGCACCTGGCTCGTATCTACTGGCCCACGAGCTCGCGCATGTCGTTCAACAACGGCAGGCGGGCGTCGCCCGGGTAATGCGACAACCAACGGAGGAGGGAAAGAAGAGGGTCGTCGCTCCGCCATGCCCCGGCTCCTGTCATGTGCACGTGGAGCATTATCAGCGCGCGTTCGGCAGCGGCCTGGAGCCATTGCCGGCCACCCCTTTAGAGTGGAAACAGGTTCCGCTCACCCAAACGGAGCTGCAGGCCCTTTACGATTGGATTGCGCGCTCGAGCCCCGGCACGGTGTCGCGCCTCGCTTCAGTCGCTCCAACGTCGAACGAGCTCACGGGAGCGCAGCTCAAGGCCGACGTCGCCACCGAATATGCGAAGCACGAACAGGAGTTCAGAGCGAAGCCCAATAATCGCGTCCAGATCATCCGCTTCGAAGTCCCCGATGAAAGCCATCCCGATTGGTCCAGGTACAAGGCTTCAGAGATTTCGGCGGACCAGAAGAAGAAAACGTCTGCGGCTCTCGGCTTGAGGCCTGAGGAGAAGGTCTTTTCTCGCAGCGTGTCGAGTAGGGACTTCAGCGCCTACATCGCTGCGCAGAATGCCGATGCCACGGTCTTCGGCATCATCGTGCAACTGCCAACGCCGCCACAGCTTCGGGCGGACGTTGGCAAGATCGCTCCGGAGAAAGATCTCGATTCGCTCAGTGCGGGCAAGGGCCGCACCTTCAAAGCTCCCGCGACTGCCGAAGGGGTAGTGCGGGTCGTGCTCGCAATGTTGAAGCCGGGGCAGACCGTCGCGGTGATCGGCGGTGGACGCGACCCCGGCTTTGGCGCGCTCGGTTTCGTCGGTGGCGCCGTGGCGGAGCTGCTGCGCGACCGCGGAATCACCGTCAAAGTATTCGAGAAAGGCGACGACCTCCGAGAGGTGAAGAAGTACGACGTGGTCGTCTCGGCCGTCGGCACGCCTCGGGTTGTCAAAAAGGAACATCTCAAACCCGAACACGAGTTGGTCGTGGATACCGGATTCATCCCGGAAAAAGGAGGCAAGCCGGTGGGGGACGTGGAAGAGTCCGCGAGAAGCATCCCGCGCTACATTACAGCCGTGCCAGGCGGAACCGGGCCCATCGAGATGGCGGTGCTGATGGAACGCGCAGCGAAGCTGCTCGGCATCAAAGTCCCGACCTGGCAGGTCGAGCTACGCGACGGCAAGCTGCGAGCGGTGTTCGTTGAGTGACGTCGGCCTAGCTCCCGAGCGCGTCTGGTGAGCGCTCGGCTCAGCATGCGACAAAGAACCTAGCCCGGAATGCTCACACAGAGTAGGTGCACCGGTGCACCGGGTCTCTGAATCGGCGAAAGTTCTTCTGCAACAAAGGCTTAAGCGGATGCAGAGGACGTTCCCGATGTCGACAGAGGGTAACGCGAGTCTGTACGAATTTGCACCCGTGGACGACCGCGCGGTGGTTGCCTCGTTCGACGGTGGCCGATCGCGTGATCGGGCTGATTGGCAGGCTGGCAGCCAGCTGAAGAAGCAGATCATCATTCGGCTCGACGAGGACGCCATCGCGTACCTCGACGAAATTTCCGAGGAAGTGGGTATTCCCTGCCAAGGTCTTATCAATTTATACCTGCGCGACTGCGCTGCATCGCACCGGAAACTTGACCTCAACTGGAAGTAACGCGTAATGCCGATTCTTCAGATAGCCGAGGCAATCCGTTCCGGGGCGCGATACATCTGGTAGCCATACCAGAGGCTCTGCGCGATGCGCCCGGCCAGCAGGTTCGCCCGCTCGCGCATCGCCGGGTTGTCGATCAATTCGGTGGTTTCGCGAAACAGGCTCAGCCAGCACTCGAAAAGCGCCGGCTCGAGTCCGGGCAAGGCCACGTGTTTGGGCATCGGCGTGCCGCGATAGCGGGCGGTACCCCGCAGGGTCGATGACCAGAAATCGACCATCTTGCCCAAGTGGTGGTCCCAGTTCTGTACGTGCGTGTCGAAGATCGGCCCGAGGCGTTCGTCGTCGCGCACCTTCGCGTAGAAGGTATGCACGAGGTCGTGAACTTCGGCCTCGGTGCAAAGATCGGGGGATGGCATTCGGCACTCCAGGCGCGGTAGCAAAGATGGATATTGTATCGATCTTTGGTATCGCCGATCGCTCAGGTCAGATGCGCAATCGTGGCCTGGAGCAGGCGGATGAGCGGCTCGGGATAGATTCCCAGCCAGACCAGCAGGACCGTCAGGGCAGCCAGGGTAAGACTGGTCGCACCGGATGTTCGTGATATTGGCAGCGCCTCGCGGTTCGGCAAGGCTTCGCGGTCCGGCGTTCCCTTACCGTACGGCATTTCCTTTCCGTGGGGCATGCCATCACCGCTGGTCGTGCCCTTACCGTTCGATATCGAAGCACCTGCCGGCGCCGTCCCGGTCACAGGGCTGCACATCGCAGCAATGATCCGAAGGTAGTAGAACAACCCGATGGCGCTGCCGATCACGAGGACGATGACGAGCAGCCACAGCGAGGCGCCGACGCCCGCCGCAACCACATAGAACTTGCCGACGAAGCCCATGGTGAGGGGTATTCCGGCCAGCGACAGCAGCATGGCGGCGAACACGGCGGCCGGCCAGGGCCGGCGCCAGAACAGGCCCCGGTAATCGGCAAGCGCGTCGCAATCGCGCTCCAGGCCGCCTCGCGAGAGCAGCGTGACGACGCCGAACGCGCCCAGCATGGTGATGAAGTAGGAGCTCAGGTAATAGGCGACTGCCTCGGTGGCGAGCGGCCCTGCCGCGAGGAACGCCACGAGCACGTAACCAAGATGCGCGATCGACGAATAGGCAAGGATGCGCTTGACGTTGTCCTGCAGCAGCGCAAGCAGATTGCCGGCAAGCATCGACGCGATCGCGATCAGGCTCAATGCCAGCGCCACCGACGACGACTGATAGGCGCCCGCACTGACGAAGTAGCGCAAGAGCAGCGCGAACATGGCGCCTTTCGAGACCGTGGCGACGAACGCGGCCACCGGCGCCGGAGCGCCTTCGTACACATCCGGGGTCCACATGTGGAACGGCACGAGGGCCAGTTTGAAGCCCACACCGACCACGATCAGCGCCAGGCCAATGTCCTGGTAGAAGCTTGGTCCCCCCGGGCCGCCGGCGAGCAGCCCACCGATATCGGCGAATTGCATGGTGCCGAGCCGAGCGTAGACAAGCGCCATGCCGAACAGGAGAAACGCTGACGAGAGTCCGGCCAGGACCAGGTACTTGATGCCGGCCTCGAGCGGGCGCTCGACCTCGCGCGGATAGGCGATCAGCGCGAACAACGACACGCTGAGCAGTTCGAGCCCGAGGAAAAACGAGGCGAAGTGACTGCTGGCAACGAGGACCAGCGCCCCGAGCACGGCAAGCAGCAGCAGGATATAGATCGCCTCGTGAGGCTGGCCGCTGCCACGGAAGTAGCCGTAGCACATGACCGCCACGGCAAAGGTCGCGGCTAGGACCAGGCCCATGTAGAACAGCGCGTAATGATCGAGAATCAGGAGCGGCGTGACCTGGCGCGGGGCGACGGTCGCGGCCAGCGGCAGGGCTGCAAGGGCCAGCACGAGCGCGAGCAGGGTGAGCAGCATGACGGCTAGCGGGCGGCGCCAGAAGGCCGCCACCAGCATCACTATCACGATACCGGCGGCGACCGCGATGATCGGCGCGAGAGCGACGAAGTCGGCGCGGGTCAGGATCATTGCGGCCACCTTCCCGAGCCTGATGCCTCGGGACGTGCTGCGGCGTCGGTTTGCATCGAATCCGCCGGGTGGAGGGCAACCGTGGGTTCGAGGGCAACGCTGGAACCAAGGGCAACGCTGGAACCGAGAGCAACGCTGGAATCGAGAGCAACGCCGGGTTCGATCGTAATGGCCGGCTGGAGCGCAACGCCCGGCGCGGGCCGCTCTGCGAACCTTTGCAGGGCGCCGAGCGCGGGGGCCGCAGCGTCGAGTACGGGCTGCGGGTACAAGCCCAGCCAGACGGCCACCACCGCCGCCGCTCCCATTTCCGCCATCTCCCGGCGGGAGGCATCGGGCAGATGCCAATGCCGCAGGTTCTCGCCATGAAACGTTCTCTGCACCAGGGAGAGCGCATACACCACCGCCGCGACGAAGCCGAGCGTCGCCAGCACAGTGAGCACGGCATTGACGCGCCAGGAGCCGAGCAGCACCAGGAACTCGCCCACGAAATTTCCGGTTGCCGGCATCCCGAGCGACGCAATGGCGAAGAACAGGCCCAGGGCCGCGAGCCTCGGCATGGTGGTCCACAGGCCGCCCAGGCTTCTCATGTCGCGGGTGTGAGTGCGCTCCTGCAGTGCACCGACCAGGATGAACAGGGCGCCGGTGCTGATGCCGTGCGCAAGCATCTGCATCATCGCGCCGCTCAGCGCCCAGGCGTTCCAGGCAAACACGCCGAGCAGTACGAATCCCAGATGGCTTACGCTGGTGTAGGCGACCAACCGCTTCAGGTCGGTCTGCGCAAATGCCAGCAGGGCGCCATACAGGATCCCCGCCACCCCGAGCGCCATCGCCACCGGCGTGAACCGCAGCGCCGCATCCGGAAACAGCGGAACGACAAAGCGCAGCATTCCGTAGGCACCGGTCTTGAGCAACACGCCGGCCAGGATCACACTGCCCGCGGTCGGCGCCTCGGTGTGCGCATCGGGCAGCCAGGGATGAAACGGCACGACGGGCAGCTTGACCGCGAAGGCGGCGAAGAAGCCCAGCATGATCCACAACTCGGTGGACGGCGCCATCGATGTGCCGAGCAGCTCGAAGTAGTCGAAGCTCAGGCGCCCGCTGGCATGGAAGTGGACGAAGACCAGCGCGAGAATGGCGATCAGCATCAACAGCCCGCTGGCCTGGGTGAAGATGAAGAACTTGATCGACGCGTAGCGACGGTTCTCGTGGCCCCAGATGGCGATGAGGAAGTACATCGGCACCAGCATCACTTCCCACATGAAGAAGAACAGGAACAGGTCCAGAGCGAGAAAGACGCCGATTGCGCCGGCCAGGGTCCACAACAGATTGAAGTGAAAGAATCCGACCTGCTCCTGGATCTCGCGCCAGGAGCACGCCACCGAAACGATGCCGAGAAAAGCGCTGAGCGCGATCAGCAGCAAGCTCAGCCCGTCGGCGGCGAGATGCAGGCTGATGCCGAAGCGCGGAATCCAGGGCAGCGCCGTTTCCGCCAGCCAGGCGCCGCGCGCCGACAAGGTGACCGCGTCGGCGTGCTCGATCCACAGGTAAAGCGCGAGGACCAGTTCCAGCACCACCGCGACCAGCGCGACCCAGCGTGCCAGGTTGCGCCCCCAGCGCTCGGCCAGCCACGCCAGCAGGCCGCCGACGAGCAGGACGAGAAGCAGGGCGAGGAGGATCATCCGAAGACCGCGACGAAGGCCACGGCGACGGCGCCAGCGGCGATGCTGGCGGCGTACCAGCGCAGCCGCCCGGTCTGGCTCGCACTGGAGGCGCGATAGCAGAGTTCGCACAATCGCGCGGCGCCGGTATAGATCGAATCGATGAAGTCGTGCTTGTCGACGCGCGCGAGCCATCGATACGGTCGCACGACGAGAAAGTCGTAGAGCGAATCGAAGCCCCAGCCACCATGCCAGAAGGCGCGCAAGGTGCGCACTGGCGCGCCCTGCATGAGCCGCGCGAGCGCTTGCGGATAGCGCAGGAACAGCAGGTACGCGAGGAGAATGCCGCCGACCGACGCCAGCCCGGCGAGCACTTCCATACTCAGCTCGCTCATTGTCGAGCCGCCGGCAGCCACGGGCGGCGGCAGCGCCTGGTGAAGGAAATCGGTGAACACGGGCAGGTCGCCGAGCGCCGGCGGCAACTCGATCCAGCCGCCCACTACCGAAAGCACCGCGAGCACGACGATCGGCACGATGACCCGCCACCCCGGACGCTTGCCGATCGGTGTCTTCGCCTCGCCGAAAAACACCACGAACACCGCGCGAAAGATATAGATGCCGGTGAGCAATGCCCCGACCCAGCCGGCCGCCCACAACCACGCGCCTCCGCTCGCCGACGACCACGCCTGCCACAGGATCAGGTCCTTGCTGTAGAACCCGGCCGTCACCAGCGGCAGCGCCGCGAGCGAGGCGCTGCCGACCAGGAAGGTCCAGAAGGCAACCGGAAGACGCTTGCGCAGACCGCCCATCTTGTAGATGTCGTGTTCCTCGTGAAGGCTTGCGATGACCACCCCGGCGCTCAGGAACAGCAAGGCCTTGAAGAAGGCGTGGGTCATCAGGTGAAAGATCGCTGCCGACCACGCGCCTACCCCGAGCGCGAGAAACATGTAGCCGATCTGGCTGATCGTGGAATAAGCCAGCACGCGCTTCAGGTCGTTTTGCGCCAGGGCGCTGAAGCCGGCCAGCAACAGCGTGAGCGCACCGATGATCGCGACCGCCAGTTGCACCGACGGCGCCAGCGCGTAAAGCACGTTCGTGCGCGCAATCAGGTAGACGCCGGCCGTGACCATGGTCGCGGCGTGGATCAGGGCACTGACCGGTGTCGGCCCGGCCATGGCATCGGGCAGCCAGGTCTGCAAGGGAAGCTGCGCCGATTTGCCCACCGCGCCGCCAAGGAGCAAGGCGGCCGCGGCGATCGCGAGGCCGCTTCCCGGCGCCCATTGCTGCGCCGCGCTCGTCATGAGCGGCTGGATATCGAGCGTTCCCTGTTGGGTGAACAGCAGGAACAGGCCGATCGCCAATGCCGCGTCGCCGATGCGCGTGACGATGAACGCCTTCTGCGCAGCCGCCCCGTTGGCCGGATCTCGGTACCAGAAGCCGATCAGCAGGTAGCTGCACAGGCCGACCCCTTCCCAGCCCAGGTAAAGAAACAGCAGGTTGTCGGCGAGCACCAGGATGCACATCGAGGCGACGAACAGGTTCATGTAGGCGAAGAAGCGGTTGTAGCCCTCGTCGGCCAGCATGAACTCAGTGGAATACAGATGAATCACGAAGCTCACGATCGTCACGACCAGCATCATCGCGAGCGCCAGGGCATCCAGGTAAAAGCCGATCCTGGGCGTGAAGCCGGCAACGTCGATCCAGGTCCAGAGGGCCTGCTGGTACACCGCGCCCGAGGGAACCGTGGCGACGAAATCGATCCCGATCGCGATCGCCACGAGCGCGGAGAGCCCCACCGAGCCGGTGCCGATCGTGGCGATGGCGCTGCGCGTCAGCCGGCCGGTCGTGAGCACCAGCGCAAGAAAGCCGACCAGCGGCAGCGCAGGAACGAGCCATAGCAGGTGCAGCACGTCAGCCCCGCATCTCGCTCACGGCATCGGCATCCAGGGACTGGAAGCGTCGGTGCAGCAGCAGCAGCAGCCCCAGGCCGATCGACACTTCGGCTGCCGCCAGGCTCAGGATGAAGATGAACATCACCTGGCCGTCGGCCTGCCCCCAGCGCGAACCGGCGACGACGAAAGCGAGGCCGGCCGCGTTGAGCATGATCTCGATCGACATCAGGATGAAGATCAGGTTGCGCCGCACCAGGATGCCGACCATCCCCAGCGCGAACAGGATCGACGCCAGCAGCAGGCCGTGCTCCATGGGGATCGCGGCCATCTCAGGCATCCTGCCCGCGACGCCAGCCGAGGTGGCAGGCGCCCACCAGCCCGGCCAGCAACAGCATCGAAGCCAGCTCCACGCCAAGCAGGTAGGGCCCGAGCAGCACGATGCCCACCGCCTTGGCGTCGAGGGCTGCAAGGCCGGAAGCTGCCGCAGTCACCCCCGCACCCCCGCCCGCTGCCGCACGTGCACTCGCACTCGCCGCGGCGGCCGCAACCGTGCCGGCGCTCGGGCCCGCAGCTGCAATCGCGCCCGATCCGCCGGCGGCGAGCATGTAGATCAGCTCGGCAAGCAGCAGCGCCGCCAGGAGCGAGGGGCCGATCCACATGACAGGGCTGAGCCAGGCCCGCTCCTGTGTGGCTGCCGCCCTGCCCAGGTTGAGCATCATCATCACGAACACGAACAGCACCATGATCGCGCCTGCGTAGACGATAACTTCGAGCGCCGCCGCGAATTGCGCGCCCAGCACGTAGAACACGACCGCGACGGCAAGCAGCGAGACGATCAGATAGAGCAGCGCATGGACCGCAGTGCGTTCCACGATGACCATCAGCGTTGCCGCGACCGCCACCGTCGCGGCCAGGTAGAACGCGAGTTCCATGGAGAAGGCGAAGTCCACGATGCCTCCGTTGGCCGGTCGCTCAGGGCAGCAGGCCATGCAGGTCGACAGGGGGCGCCTCATTCTCGGATTCGCCCTTGCCCTTGCCACCGATCGCAACGCCGGCCACCCGGTAGTAGTTGTAGTCGGGATACTTGCCCGGACCGTCGATGAGCAGGTCCTCCTTCTCGTAGACCAGGTTGTGCCGCTCGTATTCGCCCATCTCGAAATCAGTGGTGAGCTGGATGGCGTAGGTCGGACACGCCTCTTCGCAGTAGCCGCAGAAGATGCAGCGCGAGAAGTTGATGCGGAAGAATTCGGGATAACGCCGCCCGTCCGCATCCTCGGTTGCCTGCAATGAAATGCAATCGGGCGGGCAGGCCGCCGCGCACAGATAGCACGCCACGCAGCGCTCGCCGCCATCCGGATCGCGGCTCAGGATGATGCGGCCGCGCCAGCGCGGCGGGATCGCGGGCATTTCGTCCGGGTACTGGATCGTTACCCGGCGCTGGAACATGTGCAGGAAAACGACCCACATGGTCCTGAGCGAATTCAACATAGCAAAACCTCCCCGGCTCCGCCGCCGGTTATCCGCGTCATCTGCACCATCCGTGTCACCTGCCGCACCCGCCGCCTCGCCGTCAGCCATGCGCCAGCACGATGGCGCCGGTCGCAACGAGATTGATCAGCGTGAGCGGCAACATCACTTTCCACCCATACGCCATCAACTGATCGAAACGCGGCCGCGGCAGCGAGGCGCGCAGCAGAACAAAGAGGGCGACCACGATCGCGGTCTTGATCAGGAACCACAGGAGCGGCGGCAGCAAGGGCCCGAGCCAGCCGCCGAAGAACAGCGTGACGATCATCGCGGACACGAGGACCACCCCGATGTACTCGCCGATATAGAACAGGCCGAACTTCATCCCGGAATACTCGGTGTGAAAGCCGGCGACCAATTCGGATTCGGCCTCGGGCAGGTCGAAGGGCAGGCGGCGCGTTTCGGCGATTCCGGCGACGGCGAAGGTGACAAGCCCGAGGATCTGCGGCACGCAGAACCACAAATGCTCCTGGGCCAGGACGATCTGGCGCAGGTCGAAGGTGCCGGCCAGCATGACCACGCCCATCAGCGCGAGCCCCATGAAGACTTCGTAGCTGAGCATCTGGGCCGCTGCCCGGAAGCCGCCGAGGAGCGAATACTTGTCGTTCGATGCCCAGCCCCCCAGCACGATGCTGTAGACGCCAAGCGAAGACATCGCGAGAAAGAACAGCAGGCCGATGTTCAGATCGACCACGCCGATGCCGGGCGCAATCGGCACGACCGCAAACGCGAGGAGAGTCGTCACGACAACCACCACCGGCGCGATCACGAACACTGCCCGGTCGGCAAACGGCGGCACCCAGTCTTCCTTGGTGAGCATCTTGATGGCGTCGGCCACGACCTGCAGCACGCCGAACGGCCCGACGCGGTTCGGGCCGTAACGGTCCTGCCATACGCCCAGCAGGCGGCGCTCGATCCAGGTGAGGAATGCCGAGAAGCCAAGCACGACGACGAGGATTGCGACCACGTTGAGCCAGGCACGCATCACGTCGCTCATGACGAGGACCCCTTCTCCAGGGTGACCCAGGCGGGTAGCGCGACACTCGCGAAGCCCGGCAGATCGGCAGGAAGCCCCGCGACGCCGCGCGGCAAGGACGCGCGCAACTGAACCGGCAGCGTGCGGCTCCCGTGTTCGAGATGCACTTGCACCAGGTCCTCGGCTGCCACGCCCAGCGCGCCGGCATCGTCGAGGTTCAGCGACAGGTGAGGACGGGCAGCCAGTTCGGCGATGCCGGGCGCGAGCGCGCTTAACTCCTCGCCCCCGAAAATGTGCTGCAGCGGCACGGCCAGCCATTGACCAGCACGCGGCTCGAACGCCTCCGGAATGGTATCGAAGTAATCCGCCTTGCCGGTCGACTCCGGCTCGACCAGACGCACGCCCGGATCGCCACCGGCGAGCGGGCCGCTCACCTCCTGCTGGAACTTGTTGACCGACTGGACCGAATTCCAGCCCGGCGCCCAGAATCGGGGAATGAGTGGCGGGGGCGGGTGGCCCAGGTAGCCCTCCATCGAAAAGTCAAGCGCGGAGTCGGGATCCGGTGACGTCTCAGGCTCATGCACGTTGAGTTCGGCATGCATCGAGGTACGTCCGCTATAACGGTGCGATTCCCTCGGAATCTTCTGGCCATCGATCCGGAAGCTCGCCGACGGCGCGGCGCCGACGATCGGCGCAAGCGCCGGAATCGCCGCCGCGCAGGCCGCGACAACGTGGTCCAGGTTCAACCATTCGCGGCGATGTTCGTGACCCGCCGCAATCGCGATGTCCTGGGCCCAGCGCCAGCTCGCCTGGATCCTGCCCGGCGCGAGGAACACCTGGAAGAAGCGCTGCGCGCGGCCTTCGTTGTTCACGAGCGTGCCATCGGACTCGGCGAAGGTGCCGGCCGGCAGGATCACGTCGGCCTTCACGCTGGTGGCATGCATCGTGTGATCGATCACCACGACCTGCCGGGCGGCGCCCAGGAACGCGTCGACAGCCGCGGCGTCGGCGCGCCGGTAAAGATCGTTCTCCAGGATGACGACCGTATCGACGGGGCGGTCCTCGAGCCGGCGAAACGCGGCATCGAGAGAAGCCCCGCCGATGAATGCGGCGCCCAGGCTGTTGCATTCCGGAACGGCGAAGCACACCTGCGCGCTGCCCCCGGTGTTGCACAGCGCCCGCGTCACGTTCGCCGCCGCCTCGACCAGCGCCTGGTTGCCGCACCCGGCGCCTGATACAACGAGCGGGCGGCTCGCGCTTGTCAACGCCTTCGCAATCCCGGCCGCCAGCTGGGCAATCGAGTCTGGAAGATCCGGCACCGGCGGAGCGCTTCCATCGATCGCATGAGCCACCGCGAATCCCAGGCGCGCGAGTTCATCGGGCGTGCCGTGAAAGCTCTGCGTGGCCACATCGTCGAGGCGGGTGTCGGCGATCGTTGCGATGAACAGCGGCCCGCTTTCCCGCTGCACGGCGCCGCGCACCGCGTTGTCGTCCCAGGACGGAATATGCAGCTTCTCGATGACCCGGCTCGACGGCTGGCGCCGCACCGACTGGCGCAAGGCAAGCGCCAGCATCGGGGCGGTATTGCTCACGTCTTCGCCCAGGACCAGCACCGCGTCGGCCAGTTCCACGTCATGCATCGATGCCGAGCGGGCCGGCCCCTGCTGCAGGATGGCGAGCATCGAAGCGACCAGGCGCGCGTCGCGCTCCCTTACGCCGAGATGAAACCGGTCTTCGCCGACCAGCGTGCGAAGCGCGAAGTTCGCCTCGAGCGACGCGCGCGGCGAACCGATGCCGATGACCTCTCGACTGCCGGAAAAGAGCGCTGCGAGATGCGCGAGCGCCTCGCGCCGGGTCGCGGGCTGCAACGGCGCGCCCCGATCCTGGCGCAGCATCGGTTGCCGGATGCGTCGCTCGCTGTTCACGAACTCATAGCCGTAGCGCCCGCGGTCGCACAGGAAGTAGCCGTTGACCGCGCCGTTGTAGCGGTTTCGGATGCGGCGCAGCAGGCCGTAGCGCTCCCCCGGAATGGTATTGCAGCCGAGCCCGCAGTGCACGCATACCGAGGGTGCGGTCTGCAGGTCCCATTTGCGCGTGTAGTGCTCCTTTAACGTCTTGTCGGTGAATACCCCGGTGGGGCAGACCTCCACCAGGTTGCCGCTGAACTCGCTCTCCAGCGTTCCGTCGGCCTCTCGCCCGAAGTACACATGACTGCGCAGCGCCAGTGCGTCGAAGTCGCGCCCGCCGGCGTAGTCGCGGTAGAACCGGGTGCAGCGGTAGCACTGGATGCAGCGGTTCATTTCGTGGTTGACGAGCGGACCCAGGTACTGGTTGCGAAAGGTGCGCTTGAGCCCGCGGTAACGCCGGTAGACATGGCCGGTCATCACGGTCATGTCCTGCAGATGGCATTCGCCACCCTCGTCGCACACCGGGCAATCGTGCGGGTGGTTCACCATCATCCATTCGGTCACGCTGGCCCGAAACTCGTGCGCCTGCGGATCATCGATCGATATCCGGGTGCCGTCCTTCGCCTGGGTCATGCAGGCCATGACGATCTTGCCCTTCGTATCGTGCTCGTCCTTGAACTGCTTGACGGCGCATTGCCGGCAGGCGCCGACCGATCCCATCGCCGGATGCCAGCAGAAATACGGCAAGTCGAAGCCGAGCGTGAGGCACTGTTGCAGCAGGTTTTCGGTGTCGTCGACCTCGTAGGGCCGGTTCTCGATATGGATGGTCGCCACGCTCATCTCCACGGGCAACGCTGTTCGTGGATGTGCCGCTCGAAGTCGTCGCGGAAATGCTTCAGGCCGCTTTGCAAGGGTTCAGCCGCCCCTGGCGCCAGCGCGCAGAAGGTATGGCCGGGGCCGAGCAGGTGAGCATGCGAGCCCAGGCGCTCCAGATCCGCCTCCTGGCCTTGCCCGTCTTCCAGGCCCTGCAGGATCACCTCGACCCAGGAAAGCCCGGACCAGCACGGCGTGCACCAGCCGCATGACTCCTGGGCAAAGAAGTGCTCGAGGTTCAACAGCATGCCGACCGGACAGGTCCGGTCATCGAGAATGATCATGGTGCCGGTACCCAGCCGGCTTCCGGTGACCTGCATCGAATCGAAGTCCATTGCCACATCGAGATGCTCCTCGACGATGAAATCGGTCGATGCGCCGCCCGGCAGCGCGCCGCGAAAGCGGTAGCCGTCTTGCATGCCGCCGGCATGCTCCTCGAGGATCTCGCGCATCGGGGTGCCCATCGGCAACTCCCATAGTCCGGGCTTCTTCACGTGTCCGCTGGCCCCGTACAACTTGGTGCCACCATCCTTGCACCGGCTCAGGCCCTTGAACCAGTCGGCGCCCTTCTCGACGATGTGCGAAACGTTGCAAAGGGTCTCGACGTTGTTCACGATCGTGGGCTTGCCCCACAGGCCGCTGACCTGCGGATACGGCGGCTTGGAGCGTGGATTGGCGCGTTTTCCCTCGAGCGCGTTCAGGAGCGCCGTCTCTTCTCCGCACATGTAGCGCCCGGCGCTCACGTGCAGATAAAGCTCCAGGCTGTAGCCGGAGCCCAGGATGTTCCGGCCGAGATAGCCGTGGCTGTAGGCCTCGGCGATTGCGCTCCCGAGCCGTTGTCCGGCCAGCTGATAGGCCCAGCGCAGAAAGATGTAGGAGACGTCGGCCTGCACCGCATAGGCACTCACGATCATGCCTTCGAGCAACTGGTGCGGATCACCCTCGAGGAGCAGGCGGTCCTTGAAGGTGCCCGGCTCCATTTCGTCGGCATTGCAAATGAGGTACTTCGGATGCGGCGCGTCGTCGCCCATCGGCACGAAGCTCCACTTCTTCGCCGTGGGAAAGCCGGCCCCGCCGCGACCGCGCAGGTTCGATGCGTCGACCGCAGCCATCACTTCCTTCGGCTGCATGCGCAAGGCCTTGCGCAGCGCCTGGTAGCCGCCCGCCTGCTCGTACTGCGCGAGATCAGGCGGATCGGCTCCGGGCCGGATATTCCGGGTCAGGGGCGTTTCCATCAACGGGTTCCTGTTTGTCAGGCGGATAGCTCTCGAGGATCGCGTCGATGCTCGGCGCATCCAGGTCCTGGTAGTGCATCTTGTCGATCATCATGACCGGCGCGTGGTCGCAGTCGCCCAGGCACACGTTCGGCAACAAAGTGAAGCGGCCGTCGGCACTGGTCTGGCCCGGCTCGATGCCCAGGCGCGCCTTCAGGTGCTCGCGCAACCCTTCGTAGCCCATGATCCAGCAGCTCACGCTATCGCACAGCAGGATCACGTGCCTGCCCACGGGCTTGCGAAAGATCATGTTGTAGAAGGTGGCGACGCCCTCGAGCTCGGCCGGCTTCATGTGCAGGAATCCGGCCACGTCCTCGATCGCCTGGTCCGACACCCAGCCGCGATGCTCCTGCACGATCTTGAGTGCTTCGATGCACAGCGCGCGCCGATCCGGATAGTGCCCGGACCGGGCTTCGATATCGTGGCGCTCCTGCTCGCTCAACATGTCGGTTCTCAGCGGTCCACGTCGGCCATTACGAAATCGATGCTGCCCAGGATCGCGATCAGATCGGGAATCATCAGGCCGCGGCAAAGCAGCGGGATCGTTTGCAGGTGCGGAAACGAAGGTGTCCGGATGCGCACGCGCCAGGCCATGGTGCTGCCGTCGCTGACCAGGTAATAGCCGTTGTTGCCCTTGGTCGCCTCGATGCCCACGAACGCCTCACCCGGGGGGATCACCGGCCCCCAGCTCACCCCGAGGAAATGATCGATGAGGGTTTCGATGTCGTGCATCGTGTGCCTCTTCAGGGGCGGCGTGGTCAGCGGATGGTCCGCCTTGTACGGACCGGCGGGCATGTTGTTCAGGCACTGCTCGATGATGCGCAGGCTCTGGCGCATCTCTTCGACCCGGACTGCGCACCGGTCGTAGCAATCCCCATTCCGACCGGTGGGAATGTCGAACTCGAACTGCTCGTAGCCCGAATAGGGCCGCGCCTTGCGAAAGTCCCATTCGAAACCGCAGGCGCGCAAGTTCGGCCCGGTGACTCCCCATTCGATCGCTTCGTCCACCGTGTAGCAGCCGACGCCGCGGGTGCGCGCCCTCAGGATCCGGTTGCCAAGCGCCATCTTGTCGTATTCGTTCAGGCGCGCCGGCAGATAGTTCAGGAAATCGCGCACCAGCCTGTCCCAGCCAACCGGCAGGTCCTGCGCCACTCCGCCGATGCGATACCAGCTCGGGTGCATGCGCCCGCCACAGATCGCCTCGACCACGTCGAACACCCGCTCGCGATCGGTGAACATGAAGAACACCGGCGACAGCGCGCCCAGATCCTGCGCAAAGGTGCCGTAGAACACCAGGTGGCTGGCGAGACGAAAGAATTCGGCCATCATCACGCGGATGACATTCACCCGATCCGGCACAACGATTCCGGCGAGCTTTTCCACCGCCAGCACATAGGGCAGGTTGTTCATCACTCCGCCCAGGTAGTCGATGCGGTCGGTGTACGGAATGTAGGTGTGCCAGGACTGGCGCTCACCCATCTTCTCGGCGCCGCGGTGGTGAAAGCCGATGTCGGGAACCGCATCGACGATGGTCTCGCCATCGAGTTGCAACACGACGCGAAAGACGCCATGCACGCCCGGGTGGTTCGGCCCCAGGTTCAGGAACATGAAATCGGTGCCGCCATCGGAGCGCCGCATTCCCCATGCCTCGGGATCGAACCACATTGCATCCTGCTCGGCCCTCTCCTTTTCCTCGGGCAGGCGGTAGGGCGCCATCTCGGTGGCGCGAGCCGGATGGTCCTTGCGCAGAGGGTGCCCTTGCCAGGTCGGCGGCAGCAGGATGCGGCGCAGGTGCGGGTGGCCTTGGAAGCCGATGCCGAACATGTCCCAGGCCTCGCGCTCGTACCAGTTGGCCGCCGGCCAGATGTCGGTGATCGTGGGCAGCACAGGATCGCTGACGGTGAGCGCCACCTTCAGGCGGATATCGGCATTGCGCTCAAACGACAAGAGGTGATACACGACGGTAAAGTCGCTCGCCGGTTGGCCCTCGCGGTGCCGGCGGCCGCGCTCATCGATCGCGGTGAGGTCATACAACATGCGGTACGGTTTTTCCGCGTTCACCTTGAGGTAGCCCAGGACCTCGCGCAAGCGCTCAGGGGCGACCCACTGCGTGGGAATGCCGTCGCGTGTTTCCTGAATGACCCCGAGCGCCCCTTCGAACCGGAGCTGCAATTCGTGCAGCACATCCTTCGCATGCCCGCTATCCGGCGCCTTCGCATGCCCGCTATCCGGCGCTGGTTGCGGCGCTGCTTGCGGCGCTGCACGGTCCACGAGCTGCGGCACCGTTTCAGACCTCGTCGGGAGAACGCAGCACGGTCGCCCGTGTTCGTTCGTCTCTCTTGAGGTCGCGCTGCGAGGGGCGACCCGGCCGCTCGACTCCCTGCGGCCCGATCACCCAACTGAGCGGGCGTTGCTCCTTGCCGATAGCCTCCTGGAGCAGGTTCAGGCCCTGTAGAAACGCGTCGGGGCGTGGTGGGCAGCCGGGCACGTAGACATCGACCGGCAGGAACTTGTCGACGCCCTGGACAACGCTGTAGATGTCGTACATCCCGCCCGAATTGGCGCATGAACCCATCGAGATCACCCAGCGCGGCTCGAGCATCTGGTCGTAGAGGCGTTTGAGCACGGGCGCCATCTTGATGAACACCGTGCCGGAGATGACGATCAGATCGGCCTCGCGCGGCGAGGCCCGTATTACTTCGGCGCCGAAGCGCGCAATATCGTACTTGCTCGTGAAGCTGGTCGCCATCTCGACATAGCAGCACGACAGCCCAAAGTTATACGGCCACACCGAGTTCTTGCGGCCCCAGGCGACAAGATCCTGCAGACGCGTCAGCACCACGTTGCGACGCGCGACATCTTCCATGCGAGCCGTGTCGTCGGCCGCGGCAGGCCCCGGTGGAACCGCCGCCTTGCTCAGCCACCATTTCATCTGTCGCTTTCCTCGGGCTGACCAACCGCATGCAATGCGTCGGTTCCTGCAAAAAAGAGCGTTCGACCCCGACTGCCGGGAAGAACCCGGACGATCAGGAAGAGCCTTGCCGCCAGCAATTACCGGGCCGGCAGCGGCGACGTGCAAGAACTCGCACGCGCGAATGCCGGAATCGAAGATTCGTAGCGAGCGGTTCATGGTCCTTACTGTTCTCGGCCCTTGCCTGATCCTGATTCCGCCACTCCCTATTCCGCTGTAGCTGAAGTGGTTGAATGCGATCCGTCCACCGCATGGACTGAGAATGATCCGCGTGCCCGGCGATCGTTCGCCCGGCATACGTTCGATAAACACGAAAGGGGATCAACATGAAGAGTCCAAGCCTGTACCTCCTGGCCGGAGCCGTGTCCTTGTCGCTGATGGGCCTCACGGGAATCGCCGCCGCGGCAGATGTTCACTCGCATCCGCCCGAGCATTTCAAGAAGGTCAGCGAGCTGGTCAAACTGCCCGAATATCTTCCCGGGCTCGGCGTTCTTTACGTCGATCCGTCAACTTTGCCGGTGGGACCCTTTCTCGGTTATGACAAGAAGGGCCATCTCGGGAATATCGTCTATATGGTGCCGTTGAAGGATCTCGACGCCCACAAGAACTTTCTGGATCTGGGCAGCAAGCTTGGCGGCCTGAAGATCAATCACACCGATTTCATGTACAACCCGGGACACCCGGGCGTGGAAGAACCGCACTATCACGTCATTCAGTGGCTGGTGACCAAAAAAATCCAGGACACCGAATTCAAGTAAAGCCGGCGAGGAGTCGAGAGCCGCGTTTCCCGACCGGAGCACGTTCATGAGACCAGACAGAACCCGTGGGCGTGTCCGGCTTTTCGGTCTTGCCGCATTCCCTGTATTGATGCTCGCCGCGCTCGCCGCAATGCCTGCGACAGCCGCGACCGTGGAAGTACGCGCAATCCAGTCGAAAGACGGGTCCGAAGTGTATTTCGACCCGGCCGGCCTGCATGTCCAGCCCGGAGACACGGTTCGCTGGGTCCAGGTCAATGGCTATCATTCGATCACGTCCTATCACCCCTCGAACGATAATCACGAGTTGCGCATCCCCGATCATGCCCAGCCCTGGGACTCCGGGATATTGCTCGGCGAGCATCCGGCGAAAGGCTCGACCTTCGAGCACACCTTCGACATGCCGGGGGTCTACGACTACTTCTGCGTGCCCCACGAAGCCGCGGGCATGGTTGGCCGGATCGTAGTGGGTGCGCCTGGCGACGGACCCGGCACGCGTGCCTTTGGCTACGCGCCGGACAAACACTGGAAATCAGTGCCTGAAGCTGCACAAAAGAACTTTCCTGATATCCGGATGATCATGGAAAAGGGCAAGGTCGGGGCGCCGCAGGAAACGGGCCACGACGCAAAGGCGCATTGATCAGCGGACATAAAGCGGCGGACACGAAGCGGCGGCCATAAAGACCCATTAATTCTGTGCCTGGCCGCGAAGCGCGACGCGCGCAATCTGTCGCGGCGATCCCCAATCGAGCGCACCGAGCCGCCACAGATAGGCGAGTGCTGCGAGCAGGATCCCGATGAAGACCACCATCTCCGCATACCCGACCCAGCCGACCTCGCGAAAGGCCACTGCCCACGCAAAAACGAATAGCGCTTCGACATCGAAGATCACGAAGAACATCGCGATCAGGTAATAGCGGGCCGCAAGGCGAAGCCGCGCCGAACCGGTGCTGACGATGCCTGATTCGAACGGTTCATCGGCCGCTCCAGCGGTATGGCGCTCGCCAAGCACGTGAGTCACCGTCAGCAAACCGATCATGATCGCCATGATCAGCGCGAAGTAAACAACCAGAGGCCAGATCGCAGGAGAAGACACGTTGACTCCCTCACGGCGCGGACAAACTCGAGGGGCAAACGGTATTCCCTACGGAGGGTATTCCCTGCCGAGGCCGGGGTTGACGGGCGTGGGTGGCGGCCGCGCTAAAGGTTCGGCCGTGCGCCGATGCGCGGAATCCAGTACCAGAGGACCGCCGCGCCCGCCAGCCCCAGCAGGCCCGAGGCCCAGATGCCGGCCGCCAGGGACAGGATAGCCGCGACACCCGAGAGGAGCCCCGGGCCGCCGGAGGCGCCGAAATCGGAGAGCAGCCGCCAGACGCCGAGGAACTGCGCCCGACCCGGCGAGGGCGAATAGTCGGCACCGAGGGTCATGACCATGCCCGATCCGATGCCGTTTCCGAAGCCGATGAGCAGCGACACCGCGAGCAGGGAGGCAGCCGAGTGCGTGAAGGGCGTCAGGATCAGTGCGACACCCATGATCACCATGCAGGGCACGGCGACCCAGCTGCGACCCTTGTAATCCATGAGCTTGCCCGCCGGATAGAAGAAAAGCATGTCGACGCCGCCGGAAAGGCCATAGATCAGCGAGGTCACTGCCGCATCGAGCCCGATTTGCTCGGCCCAGAGCGGAATGACCACCTGGCGCGACGCTCGCACCGCGCTCACTAGCAGCACGCCGATGCCCACCGTGAGGAAAACCCGGCGGTGCTCGACGATGATGGAGTGGATCGTGACCGGCGCGGCCTTCGACGACACTGCGGGCGCCGTATCGGGAAGATCGGCCATGCCCATGGCAACCGCCCCGGCCGCCAGCAGCGCAGCCACTCCCACCCAGTAGGCACCGGCAAGGCCGATGAAGTGGATCAGCGCGGCGCCGGCAAACGGGCCGATGAACACACCGATGCGCATGACGCCGCCCAGCGTGGACAGCGCCCGGGCGCGGAAGTGAAGGGGGACGGCCTCGGTCAGATAGCTCTGCCGCGCCAGGCTGAAAACCGAGGACGACATTCCGATCATGAAGATGCCCGAAGCGAAGAGCCAGACGCTGCCGGCTACCACGCATAGCAGCATCGCCAGAGCGCCCCAGGCCGCGGCGCCCACGATCGCGAGCCGCTCGCCGTGGCGCGCTGTAATGATCGAGGCGGGAATATTGCTCAACAGCGAGCCGACCCCTAGCAGGGTTGCGATGAGCGCGGCGAGTGCCACGGATCCACCCAGGTCGCGCACACTCAAAGCAACGACCGGGAGCACCGCGCCCTGTCCGATGCCGAACAGGAACGACGGACCAAATGCCGGGATGGCGATCTTTTTGAGGTTGAACGGTTCGGCACTCACGGTTCGACTCTATTCCTGCCTGGCGACTCCCGGGCAAGCAAAAACGCGCGCCCTCGAGGCCAAGCGCGTGGGCACGCGGCTTGCCGAACGGGTGTGTTTATGCTTGCCGAATGGGTGTGCCTATTTCGGCAGGTTGCGCCGCGGGTCTGGTCGCGCCGATGGCGATCGCAACGCCGTGCGAAAGGCCGCCGCCGACTACGCGATCGAACGCACGGTGTTCTTCTACGGACAACTGGGCAGCGACATGCGCGAGCCGCAGCAAAAGCAGGCGACGGCGCCGAGCCCCTGAGGCGCCGCCACTCCGAGGGAGAGAACTGATGGATACCGATCATCGCGCTGCCATGCGGGCGCGCATCATCGAAGCGCTGCAGGTCGAGGCAAGTTTCGATGCTGCTGCGGAAATCGAGCGCCGGGTCGCCTTTCTGTGCGACTACGTCCTGCAATCCGGCAGCCGGGCGCTGGTTCTCGGGATCAGCGGCGGCGTCGACTCAATGGTCGCCGGCTACCTGTCGCAGCGCGCAGTTGAACGAGCGCGCAATCGCGGCCATCAGGCCGCCTTCATCGCAATGCGCCTGCCGTACGGCGTGCAGCGCGACGAAGACGATGCGCACCGGGCGCTCACCGCGATCGGCCCCGATGTTTCCATGATAGTCAACATCAAGCCGGGCAGCGACGCGATGCTCGATTCCCTGAAAGGCGGCGGACTGGTTTTCGAGACCGCCGGACAGGAAGATTTCATCCTGGGAAATATCAAGGCGCGTCAGAGAATGATCGCGCAGTTTGCGGTTGCCGGCACACGTCGTGGCCTGGTCGTCGGCACCGATCAGGCGGCCGAGGCGCTGATGGGCTTTTTCACCAAGTTCGGTGACGGCGCCTGCGACCTCACGCCGCTTACCGGCCTGAACAAGCGACGCGTCAGGCAACTGGGCCTGGCGCTTGGCGCCCCGCGAGACCTTGTCGAAAAGATGCCGACCGCCGACCTCGAAAGCCTGGCGCCGCTGAAGCCCGATGAGCTGGCGTTCGGGCTGAGCTACGACGAAATCGACGATTTTCTCGAAGGCAAGCTCGTGAGCGAGCCCACCTGCGAGAGGATCTTCGCTCAGTACGCCGCAACCGAGCACAAGCGCCAGTTGCCGGTTACGCCGTTCTCAGTTGCCAGCCCGGAATTGGCGCGCGGCAAAGCTCCAGATCATCCGTGAGGCGTCGGGACCCCGATCGTCGCCGAACGGCTGGGTAGCGTCACCACCGCTCCAGTGGTGTGACAGACCTTCGATTTCGCATAAGGTTGCAACCGTGCTGCGGCCCACCTTGAAGTCCGTCACGCTCGCCTCATAGCGCTTGCCACGACGCACCCGACGACACGGCGTCGCTCGCGCGCCCGCCGCCTCGGCCCACATGCGGGCTGCATTCTCACCATTTCTCGCCGAAACGACGCGATCCTGGCTGCCGTGGATCACCAGCAAAGGCGGCCACGCCAGGGTCGTGAGCGGCGCCGCGGTGTTCAGAGGCAAGGCCAGGGCGCGGCGCCCGCGCATGGCGTGCACCGCCGAGACCGGTGAATGGGCTGCGCCGGGCGGAATCCCGGAATGCATCACGACCGCCCTGAAGTCCTGCGGGTAACGAGTCGCGAGAAGCGCCGCGATGCTCGCGCCCGCCGACATGCCCGCAAGCACGACCCGGCTTCGATCGACCGGGTACATCAGGCCGACCTGATCGATCGCCGCCTTGAGCGTCGCAGCCTCCCGGTATGCGCGGCCGGAATCGGTGTCGTACCAGTTCCAGCATCCCTGCAGATTCGCGCGACGATCCTGCTCTGGATAGAGGACAAGAAAGCGTTCACGAGCAGCCACCCGATTCATCCGAGTGCTGCGCGCAAACGAGGCGGAATCCTGCCCGCAGCCATGCAGCATCACCAGCAAGGGCAGGCGCTCCGAGAGCAAGACGCCTGCAGGCCTGAACAGGCGGTAGCGGCGCATGCCGGCGGGGCCCACGATCGCACCGGAGATCCATTCGCCCTCGCCGGAAGGCGGCTCCCGCTTCGCGGAGGCCGCACGCGCGGCACGCTTGACGGCCTCGGCACTCGTGCGCGCAGTGGACCGGGCCGCCTGCCCCACCGCCTTGGCACCCGCACGCGCAGTCGACCGGGTCGCCTGCTCCACGGCCTTGGTACCGGCACTCGCAGTAGACCGGGTCGCCTGCCCCACGGCCTTGGTGCCGGCGCGCACGGTAGAGCGCGTTGCTTGCTCCACCGCCCTGGTGCCCGCGCTCATGGTCGATCGCGTCATTGCCGTTGCGGCGCGCTGCCATGATCGGGCCCAGATCGACGAGATGCTCTGGCGCGTGGCCATCAGCCCGGCACTCCGCTGTGCTTTGCGCTCTCGCTCATTCTCGTGGTCATCATGTGGCCTCTCATACGTCGCCGAGCGCCGGCTCCTGCATCGCCGCCACCTGTTCGCGCAACTCGAGCACCCGATCCTGCCAATAGCGCTGGGTGCCGAACCAGGGGAATGCCGCGGGAAATGCAGGGTCGTCCCAACGTCGTGCGATCCACGCCGAATAATGGATCAGCCGCAGCGTTCGCAACGCCTCGACCAGCTCCAGTTCCCGGCAATCGAAATCGGCGAAATCGCCGTAGCCTGCGATCACATCGGAGAACTGCCGGGTCATGTCGGCACGCTCACCCGAGAGCAGCATCCACAGGTCCTGTATGGCCGGACCGGTGCGCGCGTCATCGAAATCGACGAAGTGCGGACCCTCGTCGGTCCACAGCACGTTACCGGCGTGGCAGTCGCCATGCAGGCGGATGTTGCGCACGCTACCCGCGCGATCGAAGGCTCGACGAACGGCCTGCAAGGCCTGCTCCACCGCACCGCTCCATGCGGCGACGAGGTCGGCCGGTATCAGGCTGTGCGCCAGCAACCAGTCGCGCGGCTCTTCGCCAAACGCTGCCAGATCGATCGCCGGTCGATGAATGAACGGGGCAATGGCGCCGACCGCATGCATTCTCCCGATGAATCGGCCGATCCACTCGAGCGTGTACGGATCGTCGATCTCGGGGGTGCGGCCCCCGCGGCGCGGGTACACCGCAAAGCGATAGCCATCGAAACTTGCAAGCGTCGCACTCGATGCAGGCGTTGCCTGGGTGCCCGACAGCAGCGTGCAGGCCGGGTGCGTTGCCTCGAGCAGCATCGGGGCGACAACCGGAATCTCGCGCTCGAAGAGTTCGGCGACAAAGCCGTGCTCTTCGAGGATCTGCGCATCGCTCCAGCGCCCGGGGCGGTAGAACTTGGCGACGACCACCGACCCGTCTTCGAGGCTCACCTGGTAGACCCGGTTCTCGTAGCTGTTCAGTGCAATAAATCGCCCGTCGCCGCGCAGGCCGACCACGTCGAGCGCATCGAGCATGCGATCCGGCGTGAGCCGGGCGTAAGGGGCGCCTGATGCGGCGAGAAAATCGGAGGGAGACAGCGGGGCGGAGGAAGGCATCGGGGGATTCTACGTTGCCTCCGGCGCCGTCGGTAGCGACCCGGATACCGATGCGGCCTCGACCCGGATGCGGCCTCGACCCGGATGCGGCCTCGACCCGGATGCGGCCTCGACCCGGATGCGGGTGCGGCCTCGCCCCGGATGCGCGCCCGGTACCAGCCCGAACTGGCGTGCTACATCGGCGCGCGCTCTATTGCGCGCGCACCTGCAGATGACAATAAGCGGCCCGTAACAGCGGCGCGGCCTGCCCGGATCGATCCGCGCGTTCCAGCATATCGCCAAGCACGTGATCGTGTTCTGTACGTTGGCCCGAGGAGAGATCGCGCAACATCGAGGCCGAGAACGTTGACCCGCGTCTGGTGAGCAGCGAGAGCGCGTGCTCGCGGGCTCGCTCGGAAACGGCGATCCCGCTCGCGCCCGCCACGGCGAGGCACTCGTCGTGGAGTTGCCGGATCAGCGCTTCGCCGTCACGGGTTTCCATGATCTGGCCAACAGCTCCTTCCATGAGCGTGGTGATGCCGGCAAGCGTGGTCAGCAAGGTCCATTTTTCCCACAGGCTGGTTTCGATATCCGGGGAAAGCACCGAATTGAATTTTGCGCCCTTGCAAAGGTCGATGAACTGCGCCGCCATCCCTTGCGTTTCGGTATCCCGACCGCCGGCGGTCAGCACGTGAAGGTCGCCCAGTTGCCTGACCGTTCCGTCGCGTTCGAGCACCGCCGCGATATGAGCCACGCCGCCCAGCACGCGCTTGCGCCCGAAGCGTTCGTCCAGCACGTCCATGTGGGCCAGTCCGTTCAGGAAAGGCAGGATGTACGTGCCTGCGCCGAGCGCCGGTTCGATGGATTCGACGGCATCGGCCAGGTCATAGGCCTTGGGCGCCAGCATGACCAGATCGTAATCCGGCGTGACCGAATCGCGGGTAACGGTTTTGACCTTCGAATGGAAGTCTCCGAGCGGGCTGGCGATGCGCAGGCCATCGCGGTCGAGAGCCGCCGCGCGCCCCGGCCGCACCAGGAAGCTCACATCGGCGCCGGCCTCGATCAGGCGGCCGCCAAAGTAGCCGCCGACGGCGCCAGCGCCCAGAAAAAGTAACCGCATCTCAGCCCCTCGAGAAAATGAAAGTGCGCTACAGCGCCGCCAGAGTATCACCGCAAAATGCGAAGCGAGTTCCAACGGCACCCGATCTGCCATCTGCCCGGCACGGAACCTGCCATCCGCTCTTTACACTATTGTTCAGTGTTGTTCAGTGAACTCGAGCAGGGGGAGAAATGGCCAAGTCAGTTTGCGCCGTGGTCGGCATCGGACCGGGCAACGGCGCGGCAATTGCACGCCGTTTCGCGAGCGCGGGTTCGGCAGTAGCCCTGCTCGCGCGCAGCGGCGAGCGGCTCGCAGCGCTGGCCGCCGAACTGCCCGATGCGCGCGGCTTCGTGTGCGACGCTGGCGATGCGGCGTCGGTTGCAAGCGCCTTTGCTCAGATTCGCGCCGCGATGGGCGAGGTCGAGACGCTCGTCTACAACGCCGGCCCGGGCGTCTGGGGCTCGATCGAGGAGGTGTCGGCGCAAGCGTTCGAGGACTGTTGGCGCGCCAATGCGCTCGGCGCCTTTCTCACGGCGCGCGAGGTCATCCCGGCGATGAAGACGGCCAGGCGCGGCAACATCCTGATCGTGAGCGCAACGGCCGCCCGCCGCGGTGCGGCGCGCACCGCCGCCTTCGCCCCTGCCAAGGCGGCGCAGCGCAGCCTTGCGGAATCGATGGCCAGGCAGCTCTGGCCATCCGGAATCCATGTGGCGGTGGTGATCATCGACGGCATCGTCGACCTTGCCAGGACCCGCCAGGCGATGCCGGACAAACCCGACGAGTTCTTCGTAAGGCCCGCTGATGTCGCCGAAACGATCTTCTGGCTGAGCAGGCAACCCCGCTCCGCCTGGGCGTTCGAAGTCGAAGCGAGGCCGTTCGGTGAATCCTGGTAAGGGCTTTTGCTCCGGATCCGATTTCTTTGTGCATTGATGGCCACGGCCGCGTCACTGTTGCAGGGCTGCGCCAGCTGCCTTCTCTCGCCTGCTGTGGCCGGTCGAACGCTCGCCCGGCGTTCCTCGCTCAAGGCGCCAACGGTGCTCCCTGGATCGCGGGGGGCTCGTAGATCAGAATGCCCGCGCCCTGCAGGCGCCGCACGATTTCGAACAGAATCTCGCTGCGCACGCCGTAAACCATTCGCGGGCTCACCACGAACGCGCTGGCGTTGAAAACCACGCGCCCAGCGCCCACGTCATCCAGGAATACCGCTGGCGCCGGCTCCTTCAGGATGGCGGGGTGGGCCTTGAACACCTCGAGAATCAGGATGCGCGTAATGTCCACGTCGATGGACAAGGGCATCGGGAGCAGCACCTTGACCAGGCCCTCGGCGTTGGAATGGGTGCGGTTGCGAACGATTTTTGTGATGAGTTCCGAATTTGGCACGAGCACCGTGGTCCGGTCGCCGGTCCGAATCTCGGTTGCGCGCACATTGATCCGACGTATGTCGCCTTCGGCGTCGCCGACGATCACCCAGTCGCCCACCTTCACCGGCCGTTCGACAAGCAGGATCAGGCCCGAGACGAAGTTCTGCACGATCGCCTGCAGTCCAAAGCCGATTCCCACCGACAGGGCACTGGCGATCCAGGTAATGCGCTCGAGACTCACGCCGATGGCAGCGAGCGCCATCGCAACGGCGAGGACCGCCCCGGCATACCCGGTCAGGCTCGCCAGCGACGACTGCATGCCGGGCTCGAGGAGGGTCGTGGGCAGGTATCGCTCCTCGAACCAGCGCCGAAAACGATGAAACACGAACGTGGCCAGCACGAACACCAGGAACCCGCGCAGGATGATGTCCGGGCTCAGGACCAGCTCGCCGATCGCGATCCCGCGGGCTGCGCCCTGGAGCTGTCGTCCGAGCAGGTCTCCCGGCCCGGCGCCATAGGGCGTCACTAGCGCGGCCAGGGCCAGGATCACCAGCACCAACCGCGCTCCGCCCGACAGCAACACTGCAAGCTGATCGACGCGGCGCGGCGCCACGCCGAAGCGATCGTGCAACTCGACCCCGGCGCGCCCCCTGGAGGCGAGCGCGGAGGTGATCAAGTCGTCGGTCAGTTGCAGGAGCAGGTACATCGCGGACAACACGAAGGCGGCCCAGATCACCTGCTTCGCCACGAAGTTGCCCAGGGCGATGTAGCCCGTGAGGACAGCGATCATGCTCACGGCCGCCGCGCACCAGCCGAACGCCAGGATCACGTTCAGGCTCAGCTCCCGCCTTGCCTGTTTACCTTGGGGAGCCAGCGCTTGATGCGATCGCGCCCGGTGCACGGCGAGCAGCGCAGACACCAGCACCGCCGTCAACAACATCGCGACCAGGCAACTGATCGCAACCGAGAGCGCAAGGCTGCCGCTGATCAGGCCATTGACGTATTCGAGCAGCGAAGTGATGAAGACCACTGCGCCGAGAATCGCGGGAACGAAACGCAATGCGCAGGCGACCTCGTCGGGCAGCGGGGGCAGCCGCCAGGACGCGCTGGCGCAGGACAGCAAGCCACGCCCGAAACTCGCCAGCAGAGCGCAGAAGGTCGCCAGGCCAACGCAAAACGTCGCGAGTTCGCGGATTCGGTCCGGCAGGGCACCGTTCCAGCCCAAGCCTTCGAAGATCAATCGCGCGCTGATCCAGGCCGATGCGGTGAAGGCAACCGTGATGCCCAGGACCAGCGCTGAGCGTCGCAGGCGACCGGGCGGCATCGATTGCGTCGTACGGCGGCGCACGTAGCGCTCGCCCCACCACCGGGTTGCGAGCAAAAGCAGCCCGGCGAGGAGGATCGATCCGATGAAGCGCGCTCGCGCGTCGGGCGCCATTGCGCCAGCAAGCGCCGCGCGGCTCTCCTTGTCCAGGCGGTCCAGGCGCGCAAGGTCGAACAACCGGTTATCGCCGAGCGCGGACCAGAAGGCGAACGAATAAGGCGGGGCTGCGCGCTGGAACAGCGCGGCCTGGAAGCTTGCCTGGCGAATCGTCGCCACACGGTCGATGATCTGGCCGGCTTCGACCGACAACACACGCGCCTGGCGAATCTCCGCGTCAACGTCGTTGCGCTGATCCGACAGGGCCACGCGTTGCGCACGCACCTCGTCTGACTCCAGCGAGGGATCCTTCGGGGCGGCGCCAAGCTCGGCGAGCCGCGCGTCAAGGCTCGTCAACTTCGGCTGCTGAGCGGTGGCGAGGGCCTCCGCCTGGGTCTGGATCGACGCCGCCGTGTCGCGCGCCCGAACGAGCGCCGTGTCGTCCGGCTCGTTCGTCAGGACGGCGTCCTGCCTGGTGAGTTGGGCCCGCATCGCCTCCAGCGACAGGGGCTCGGTGGCCTCGGGTGCCGCCGGCGACGATGAGGCGATGAGGAAGAGCCAGGCGAACAGCGCGAGGACGCCCCCACAGCGGCGAATCGGAGATCGCTTCACCTCCGCGGCGCCTCGATCTCGATCACGCCCGGATCCGTTCCGTCCCGTCGCTTCGACGCGAGCGTTTTGATCTTCACGTTTTCCACCTCGTTGCGACGATTCCACGGCATGGGGCAGCCAATCCCTTAACTTGCGGCATGCGCCGATCTCAGGCGGACAGCACCTCGGGCAGGACCCGCTCGAGCATTGCCCGCAGGGTGCCCAGGTCGAGATCGGGTTCGCGGATCGCGCGGATCGCCAGGCCTTCGATCAGACACTGAAGGGCAAGAGCGCGGATTTTGGTGGCTTCGGGCGTCAACCCCGGCCCGGCTTGTTCGGCGCTCCGGTTCAACCAGGCTCGGAACTCGGTGCTGGTGATCAGGTCCGATCTGTGCAGGGCCTCGGCGATCTGCGGATCGCGGCTCGCTTCGGCGGTCATCTCGAGAAACAGCGGGGCATTCGTCGCACGCGGATCGCCGTCGCGCCAGTGGACAAAAAGCCGGATAGCGCCGTCGACCAGATCGGTTGAAGTGCCCAGTTGCGCAATGTCGGCACGTATTTCCTCGAGCTGCCGTTCGATGATTGCGAGGATGATCTCGTTCTTGCTGTGAAAGTAGCGGTAGATCAGGCCCGCGCTCATGCCGGAGGTTTCGGCGATGCTCGACATTCTTGCAGCATGGAAACCGTGCTGGACGAAGCACTGTCGGGCCGCGTGCAGGATCCGGTCGCGCTGCGCCTCGGCCCGTGCCGCAGGCCTGGAAACCGGTTGCTCCGCCGCGTTCATCGGTTTTCCTCGATCCAGCCGCCGCCCAGAACCTTGTACAGGGTGACGCGATTGACCTGTTCCGCCAACCGGGTCGAAACCAGCACCTGTTGTGCGGTATACAGGGTCCGTTGCGCGTCGAGCGCGGCGAGAAAGTTGTCCTGCCCGGCCTTGTAGCGCGCCTGCGAGAGATCGTAGGCGTCGCTTGCGGCGTTGACCAGCGCGAGCTGGGCCTGTCGCTGTTCGGCAAGCGTGCGAGTCAGCGCGAGACCATCGGCCACCTCGCGAAAGCCCACCTGGATCGACTTCTCGTATTGTGCCAGCGCGATTTCGCGGTCGGCCCGTGCGGCACCCAGGTTGGCGCGCAACCTGCCACCCTGGAAGATCGGCAGATTGAGCTGCGGGATAAAGCTCCAGCCCCCGCTGCCTGCACCGAACAGACCCGACAGCTCGGTGCTCAGGGACCCGACGCTGCCGGTCAGGGTGATGGACGGAAAAAATGCCGACCGCGCCGCGCCGATATTGGCGTTGGCTGCCCTCAGCAGGTGCTCGGCCTGCAGGACGTCCGGGCGGCGCAGCAGCACTTCCGAAGGCAGCCGCGCCGGCAGGGCGCTCAGGCCGCTGACCCGATCGTCGAGGCGCTCGGGCAGTAACCCGGGCTCGACGCCGGCACCGACCAGAAGGGTCAGCGCGTTGCGGTCCTGGGCGAGCCTTCCAGCAAAGCGCGCCGAGTCGGCGCGGGCGGTCTCGACCGTCGTTCGCGCCTGGGCGATGTCCAGGCCCGACACGGCGCCCAGCCTGTGGCGCTGCTCGGTCAGGCGAAACGCATCTTCCTGGTTCTTCAGCGTGGCTTGGGCGACGCGGAGCAGTTCCTCGTCGGCGGCGAGCGTCAGCCAGGCATTGGCGATCTCGGCAACCAGAGTCAGTTGCGCACTGCGCTGCGCACCTTCCTGGGCGAAATACTGTTGCAGCGCCGAGCGGCTCAGACTGCGCACGCGCCCGAAGAGATCGAGTTCGTAGGCGGCGATCCCGATGTCGGCGCTATAACCCTCGACCACGCCGAGGCCGGTGCTGCCTCCGGAGCGGCTCGCCAGCGCGCTGACGCCGACCGAGGGCAGCAGCGCGGCACGCTGGATACGGTACAGTGCGCGCGCCCTTTGCACATTCAGCACAGCCGTTCGCAGGTCGCGATTGTTCTGTAATGCGCGCGCAATCAGTTCCTGCAGTCGTGGATCGGTGAAGAACTCACGCCAGCCGACGTCTGCAACCGCGCCTGCCGTGCGGCCCTCCGGTTCGGCGGCGATCGCCGCCGCGCCGGGGGTGGTGGGAGGCAGGGGCCAGGTGATCGGAATTGCCGGATCGGCGACCGGCAGGCCGGGTTCCAGGGACGCGCAACCGGCGGCGAAGAGCATCGCCGCCAGCGCCAGCGAGATCCTGGGGGAGCCAGGCGAAGTTTTCACGGACTCGGGCAGTGTCAACTCGGGCAGTGTTATCACGGACTTGCTCATTTGGCTTGCGTTGCGGGCGTCGACTCGACCGCGGCGACCGGGACGGCTGAGGCGGCTGGCTCGTCGGCTTTCGAACCGCCGAACAAGCGCTGCACCACCACGTAGAACAGCGGAATGAAGAACACGCCGAGCAGCGTTCCGACGATCATGCCGCCAAGCACACCGGTGCCGATCGCACGCTGGGCGCCCGAACCGGCGCCGGTGGCGATCGCCAGCGGCAGCACGCCGAGGCCGAACGCCAGCGAGGTCATGATGATCGGCCGCAGGCGATCGCGCACCGCCTGCATCGTGCCCTCGATCAGGCCCATGCCGCTTTCCAGGTTCGCCTTGGCAAACTCGACGATCAGGATCGCGTTCTTGCTGGTCAGCCCGACCGTGGTCAACATCGCCACCTGGAAATAGACGTCGCGCTCCAGGCCCCGCATCGTACTGGCCAGCACCGCGCCGAGGATGCCCAGGGGCGCGACCATCAGCACTGCGGTCGGCACGGTCCAGCTCTCATAGAGCGCTGCCAGGCACAGGAAAACGATCAGCAGCGACAACGAGTACAGAAGCGGCGTCTGCGCGCCGGCCTGGCGCTCCTGGAAGGACAGGCCGGTCCATTCGATCCCCACGCCCGCCGGCAATTGCGCCACCAGTTTCTCGACCTCGTCCATCGCGACGCCCGAACTGACGCCCGGCGCCGCTTCGCCATTGATCTCCATCGCCGGCGTGCCGTTGTAGCGCTCGAGGCGGGGCGATCCGTAGGACCAGTGCGAGTTGGCGAAAGCCGAGAACGGCACCATCTGGCCCTCGTTGTTGCGCACCGACCAGAGATTGAAGTCCTCCGGCACCATGCGGAAGGGCGCGTCGGCCTGTACATAGACCCGCTTCACGCGGCCCCGATCGATGAAGTCGTCGATGTACTGAGCGCTCCAGCCCGCCGACAAGGTGGCGTTGATGTTCGCTACAGACAGACCCAGCGCACCGGCCTTTTCGATATCCACATCGATCCGGAACTGCGGCGTGTCCTCCTGACCGTTGGGACGAACATTGGCCAGGAGCGCACTCTTCGCCGCCGCACCGAGGAATTGGTTGCGAGCTGCCTGCAGTGCCTCGTGTCCCAAGCCCGCGTTGTCCTTGATAAAAAAGACGAAACCGGCCGATGTACCGAGTTCCGGTATGGCCGGCGGAGCGAACGCGAAGGCGAAGGCGTCCTTGATCTGGCTCAAGGCGGCCATCGCCCGGCCGGCGACCGCACCGACTCCGAGCTCGGCCGATTTGCGCTCGCTCCAGTCCTTGAGCTTGACGAACGCCAGGCCGTTATTCTGGCCGGAGCCGCCGAAGCTGAAACCCTGCACGCTGAACACCGATTCCACCGCATCCTTCTCGTTCTCGAGAAAATACCGCTCGAGCTTCTCGATGGACTCCATCGTGCGTTCCTGGGTTGCGCCGACCGGCGCCTGCACCTGCGCGAACAGGATGCCCTGGTCCTCGGGGGGGAGAAAGGAGCTGGGCATGCGGAGGAACATGACGGCCATCACGACGACCAGTGCGGCAAAAATGGCCATGAAGCGCTTGCGGCGCGAAAGCATCCCGCTTACTCCACGCTGATAGGACCTGCTGCCGCGATCGAAGCTGCGGTTGAACCAGCCGAAGAAGCCGGTGCTGGCGGCCTCGTGGCCTTTCTTCACCGGCTTGAGCATGGTCGCGCACAAGGCTGGCGTGAGCACGATGGCCACGAGGACCGAAAGCGCCATTGCCGCCACGATCGTGGCCGAAAACTGCCGGTAGATGATGCCGGTGGAACCACCCAGGAACGCCATCGGCACGAATACCGCCGAGAGCACGAGGCCGATGCCGACCAGCGCGCCGGTAATCTGGTCCATCGACTTGCGCGTGGCTTCCAGCGGCGACAAGCCTTCCTCGCTCATCAGGCGCTCGACGTTCTCGACCACCACGATCGCGTCGTCAACCAGCAAGCCGATCGCCAGCACCATGGCGAACATGGTCAACATGTTGATCGACAGACCGAGTGCCGCCAGGATGCCAAAGGTGCCCAGCAGGACCACCGGCACCGCAATCGTCGGGATCACGGTGGCGCGAAAGTTCTGCAAAAAGAGGTACATCACCAGGAAGACCAGGCCGATGGCTTCCAGCAAGGTCATCACCGCGCCCTTGATCGAGATCCTCACGAACGGCGTGGTATCGAAGGGCACCACCGAACTCATCCCGGTCGGAAAGAAGGGCTCGAGCTCCTGCAGCGTTGTAACGATGCCGCGCGCGGTGTCCAGCGCATTGGCGCCGGTGGCCATCGAGACCGCGACACCGGTGGCGGGCAGGCCGTTGTAGCGGCTGATGAAGTCGTAGTTCTCCGCGCCCAGCTCGACGCGGGCAAGGTCGCCGAGCTTGAGCACCGAGCCGTCGGGGCTGCTGCGCACGATGATGTCGCGGAACTGCTCGGGCGTCTGCAGGCGGTCCTGGGCGCTAATGGTGGCATTGAGCTGCTGGCCGGGAATGGCCGGCGTTCCGCCGAGCTGTCCGACCGCGACCTGCTGGTTCTGGGCCTGCACCGCGGCGATCACATCGGCTGGCGCAAGCCGGTAGGTATTGAGCTTGCTCGGATCCAGCCAGATGCGCATCGCGTACTTGGCGCCGAACACCTGTACCGTGCCCACACCGGGAACCCGGCTGATCGGGTCCACCAGATTGGCGACGACGTAGTCCGAGATGTCGTCCTTGTCCATCGAGCCGTCCCGGGAGACGAAACCCAGCACCATCAGAAAGCCGCTGCTTGACTTCGCGACGTTCACGCCCTGGCGCTGAACCTCCTGCGGCAGCAAAGGCATCGCCAACTGCAGCTTGTTCTGCACCTGCACCTGGGCGATGTCCGGGTCGGTGCCGTTCTGGAAGGTCAGCGTTATCGCGGCGCTGCCGTTGGCGGAGCTATTCGACGAGAAGTACAGCAGGCCATCCAGGCCTTTCATGTTCTGCTCGATGATCTGCGTCACCGAGTCCTCGACCACCTTGGCCGAGGCGCCCGGGTAGACCGCGTTGATCACCACGGTGGGCGGAGCGATGGTGGGATATTGGGAGATCGGCAACTGCGTGATCGACAGGCCGCCGGCCAACATGATGATGATGGCGATCACCCACGCGAAAACAGGGCGATCAATGAAGAAACGTGCCATGTGCCGAGTCCTCAGCGCGCCACGGCGTCAGTCGCGGGCTCCGAGCCCGCCGCGGTCGGCGACGCCTGAGTCGGTGGGGTCGCTTCCGCCTCTTTCGCCTGCACCGGCATGCCGGGGCGGATTTTCTGCAGTCCCTCGACGATCACCTGGTCGCCTGGCACCAGGCCTCCGTCGACCAGCCACTTGTCGCCTAGCGTCCGGTTGACGATGACCGCCCGGGCCTCGACCTTGCCTTCCTTGTCGACCACCATCGCCGTCGTGTTGCCCTTGGGGTCGCGGGCAATTCCCTGTTGCGGCACGAGCAGGGCTTCCGCGCGCTCACCGTTGCTGACCACCGCGCGCACGTACATGCCAGGCAGCAGGATGAAGTCCGGGTTCGGTACCTGCACGCGCAACAGGAAGCTGCCGGTGGCCGGATCGACAGTGACGTCGGCGAAGGTCAGCTTGCCGTCGTGCGAATAGCGCGTGCCGTCCTCGAGCAGGATCGTGACCGGCACATCCTCGGTGCCGGTGAGTGTGCCGGCGGCCAGTTCCTTGCGCAACTGCAGCAATTCGCTGCTCGATTGCGTGAGATCGACATAGACCGGATCGAGTTGCTGGACCGTGGCCAGCGGCTGCGGCTGGTTGGCAGTGACCAGCGCGCCCTGGGTCACCGATGACTTGCCGATCCGGCCGTTGATCGGCGAAGTGATCCGCGCAAAGGCAAGTGTCACGCTCGAACCCTGGAGCGCTGCCTCGGCCGAGGCGACATCGGCCTCGGCAAGTCGCAGTGCGGCAGTCGCGTTTTCGTTGTCCTGCTTGCTGACGGCGTCGATCCGGGCGAGCCCGGCCGAGCGTTTGGCGGTCAATCGCGCCGATTCCAGGCTCGCCTTGGCCCGCCTGAGCGCGGCCTTCGCGCTGGCGTGAGCGGCCTGATAGGTCGCGTCGTCGAGTTGATACAGCGGCTGGCCGGCCTTGACTTGCGCGCCCTCCTTGAACAGCCGCTGCTTGACGATGCCGTTGACCTGCGGCCTTACCTCGGCAATCAGGAACGGACTGGTCCGCCCGGGCAGTTCGCGCGTCAGGGTCACGGGCTGTGGCTTCAAGCTCACGACCGTGACGGTGGCCGGAGGCGGAGGGGCCGCTGCGCCGGGAGCCGAGGCGTCTTCCTTTCCGCACGCCGACAGCACGAGCGTGCAAACGATCAGGCCGAGCAGGGGTAGACGCTTTGTAAACGAAGACGGTTGCATGAGTAAGTGACCTCGCAAAATGCGATCGGGAGAAGTCGCGTCGCCAACGGATCGACAGTTGCGAGAAACTCCGGGGAAAAGAGTGAACGGTCATTCTCTACATATCGACTGAAGCTGTCAAGCCCGCTTGCCGTCGTCGATCCGAGTCTCCCTTGGGCTGCCGGCCGTCGCCTCGAGCTTCCGGGCGTCATCTTCCGCTGCCGGCGCTCGTTTCACCGCAGGGAAGGATCAGCTAACCTGCCAGTCTCGCTTCAATGTCGCTTTAGTTCATGACCGGCTCGCATCCTCGAATCAACGCCTTCATGAGCGTCGCCCTGCTCGCCGCGGCGCTGCTCGCGCCCCGCATTTCGGTCGCCCAACGACTGCCCGCCGACCAGCTCGCCGCGCATTTGCTCGCAGTCGCCGACCGGGAATGGCGCAACTGGGGCCGAACCGAGATCGACGCAACCGACGGAGAAAGCCGGATCGTGCGGCGCGGCGCAGTGGAGACCGACAACGCCTGGACGCCGCCCGGGCAGGCGCTCTGCCCGCCGCCTCGTGAGAGCGATCACGCCCATCGCTGCCTTCCCGCGCATGCGTTCGATGCGCTGGCGCGTCTTCGGCGTTACTGGGTCGAAGGACTCGGGCCGGACAGCAAGCCGGCGGGCAACCGCGCGGAACTTGAACGAGCGGTGCGCGACGAACCATGGTCAGCGGTATTCATTTCGTTCCTGATGCGCGAAGTCGGCCTGTCGGCGCAGGCATTTCCGTTCGACGAAACACATTCGCACTACCTGCGCGGCCTGGCGATGCGCGCTGCCCGGCTACCGGACGACGATGCACAGTTCGCTGTACTCCTGGTTCACGACACACCGCTCGCGCGCGGCGACCTTGTCTGCGGGCCGCGCAACATCTCGCGCAACCCGGGGCTGCTGACGCTCCAGGCGATGCGTACCCTTTCGGACCTGCAGCGCCTGACTGCATCCCATTGCGATATCGTCGTCGCGGTCGACCGACAACGGCGCGAAGCGCGGGTGATCGGCGGCAACGTTGCCGATTCGGTCGCGATGACCAGGATTCCAGTGACTCTCGATGGCCGAGCCATTCGCACGATATCGCGCCCCTTTTTCGTCGTTGCACGGCCCCGTTGAACCGAAAACCGAAGCACAATCGTTCGCCATGTCGATACAAAATGAAAGGCTCCCTGCGAGTCCGGTGCTCGACGCCTTCCTGGGATGGCAGCTTGCCGCCCTGCACTTTCCCGGGGCGGTCATCCATATCGAGCGCGAAGGCCGCGTGCTTGCGAGCCGCAGCGCCGGCCGGCTGAACCCGGACACCGACGCGGCCATGGCCGACGACGCGCTGTTCCGGATCGCCTCGATGACCAAGCCCTTGGTCAGCACGCTGGCGCTGATGCTCGTCGAACAGGGTCATCTGATGCTCGACGAACCCGCCTCGCGCTGGCTGCCCGAACTCGAAGCGCTGAAGCTTGCCTCGGGGCGCGCCCCGCAACACCTGCCGACGCTTCGCGACCTGCTCAGGCATACCTCCGGTTTCGCCTATGGCGGCGAGATCCGCGACCCGGGGCTGCGGGCGGCCGCCATGACGGCAAACATCGACGGTCGCTTGCCGCTGCTCACGCCCGAGGAATTGCTGGCCGCGCTCGTCGCGCGGCCGCTGGTATGCGAACCGGGCTCGGAATTTTTCTATGGCTTTTCCACCGATGTGGTGGGTCTGGTGATCGAACGGCTGACCGGCATGCGGCTCGGCGAGGCGCTGCGAGAGGCGCTGCTCGACCCGCTCGGCATGACCGACACCGCCTTCGAGGTGCCCGCAACCGGCGAGCACCGGCTTGCCCACGCGTTTCCGGGGGATAAAGGCTGGCACGCCTTCGTCGACACCCTCGCGCTTGCGCAGCGTCGCGGCACTCCCATGCAAAGCGGCGGCGCCGGCCTCGTCTCGTCGGTGCCCGACTACGCCCGTTTCGCACGGATGCTTGCCAACGGGGGCCAGGCGAACGGTCGGCGCTTTCTCTCCGAGGCCAGTCTCGTGGAGATGTTTTCGAATCAACTCGATCCGATGCTCGCCGGCCCGGTCGGCCTCACCGGGCCCGGTTTCGGCTTCGGCCTCGGTCTTGCGGTGCGGCTCGACTGGGGCGCAAGCGCCACGCCCTCGCGCGCCGGCGAACTCACCTGGTCCGGCATCTGCGGCACGGTCCTGTGGCTGCAGCCGCGCGAGCGCTGGTTCGCCCTCCAGTTCAGCGCCAACATGCGCTCGCGAATCCTTTCGCGGATGGAATTCCGCCGCAGCGCGCAGTTCGTTCTCGACAAAGTCTAGAACGAACTGCTGCGCCGCATCTCCTGAGCACGCCAGGGGCTTCGAAGCTATCGCTGCGCGCCGGCGCCCACTTCAGATCCGGCGCAGGATGGGCTCAGGCCACTCGCTCGGATGATGCAACCCCGGCTGCGCAGATCAGGGCCCTCGCCGGTGTCGTGGTAGAAGCCGCCCAGCCTGGCTCCCTGATTGAGCGCGCGGATCGCATTGGCCGACAGCGAACCGAAGCTCATCGCCGCGGATCTCTGGTCCGATCAATTCCAGGAAATACCGAAAGTGCGCAATGATCGGATAGTTGCGGCGCAGGGTGCTGCAACCCGGCATCATGTCCCGGGTTCCGACAGAGCCAATGCGCCGAAGCCGGACGCGGCCCGGATCCAGCGCGGATCGAACCACAGCGCAACCAGGGCGACCAGCGTGAGCACGAGCGCCAAAGCGTAGGCCGCGTAACGGAGCATGCAGAGATCCTCGCGAGAAGAGCGTTACCGTGCGGTGCGCCGAAACAGTCGTTATTGTGAGCAAGTGAGGCGCTCGCTTGCGTTGCACCTTCTTTGTTCGCTCGATTCGGTCTGCTTCCCCAGCTCCTCGGCGATCGACGGCCGAAACAGGAGTTTGCTCGCGTGCTGATCGAACATGACTGGCAAAGCCAGTTCATCATCATCGGACAGGTCGTCGTCGCCATGATCCTGGGCGGCTTCATCGGTTTTGAGCGGGAATTGGCAAACAAACCGGCCGGCTTTCGCACTCACACCCTGGTGGCCGGTGCGGCTGCGCTGTTCATGGCGGTGGCCACGGCGGCGCCGAACTATTTGCACGCCAGTGGAATCGTCGAAGTCGATCCGCTGCGCGTGGCTGCAGCGATTGTCACCGGCGTGAGTTTTCTCGGCGCCGGAACCATTTTCCGAAGCGGCGCCGAAGCCGGCAAGGTAGGTGGACTGACGACCGCGGCCACCATCTGGATGGCAGCAGCGGTCGGCATGGCGGTCGCCGTGGGACAGCTGATCGTTGCCATCGGCGTGACCCTCATCGCGCTAGTGGTGCTGCGCATGTTGCGGGTGCTGCGCGGCCTGTCATTGCGAAATCGCCGGCGCTGAGTCGCGCAACCCCAGCAGGCACACCAATTGCTCACTAAGCGGCAGGTTCGCAGGCAACCTACATCATCCCAGGAGCAGTACATGAACCGGAACATCTGGAAACAGGCCGCAGCGGCTGCAGCGATCAGCGCCGCCACAGGTTTGGCCTTTGCTCAAGCAACGCATCCTTCGGCGGGTAGCCACACCAGCAAGACAGACGACAGCGCGAAGAGCGAAGGCAAGATCATTTCCGACGAGACGCAGGCGCCTGAGAAGGCGACATCAACGACCACACGTTCGGAGGCCAGAAGCGGCGAAGGCGCCGGCGCCAGCAGCGAGACATCCGGCGAGATCATCTCCGACCAGACACAATCCGCCGGCAAGGCCACGGCGGGCAAGTCGCAGGCCAATCGAGCCACCACGGGAGATCCCAGCACAAAGACCAGCTCCGACCTCATCAACAACGACACCGAGTCGCCTGGCCGCACCGGCACCTCCGGCAATCCTCCGCGCAGCACCAGTTCCGGCAGTACCGGTCCCGGCGGGAACCAGTAAAGCCGAATTGCGTCTCCGTCGTCTGCCCTAACCGCCCCGCACGTGCCGTCCTGTCCGGGGCGGCTCTGGTCGTGCTGGCGGCGCGGGGCGGTTTCCGTCGTGCGGGCGGCGAGGGCCGGTTCTCGTGGTGCGCGGCAGCGAGCGCGCCGACCGATACAAGTAGAATCGCCCGTCAAGACCTGCACCGCGGCCGGCCGCACATGCCGGGCAGCGTTTTTCCCTGAAAGAGTCACATTTCGATGGCCCAGTACGTCTTTACGATGAACCGGGTGGGCAAGGTGGTGCCCCCCAAGCGCGTGATCCTGAAGGACATCTCGCTCAGCTTCTTTCCGGGCGCCAAGATCGGGGTGCTCGGGCTGAACGGCTCCGGGAAATCCAGCTTGCTGCGAATCATGGCCGGCGTCGACCGCGAGCACGAAGGCGAGGCGACTCCCATGCCCGGGTTGCGGATCGGTTTCCTGCCCCAGGAGCCGCAACTCGACCCCGCAAAAGACGTGCGCGGCAACGTCGAGGAAGGACTGGGTGAAGCGGTCGCCCTGGTCCACGAGTTCAACCAGATCAGCGAGCGCTTCGCTGAGCCGATTGACAACGAGGAGATGAACCGCCTCCTCGAGAGGCAGGGCGAATTACAGAGCAGGATCGACACGGTGGGCGGCTGGGAAATCGAACGCAAGCTCGAAGTCGCAGCCGATTCGCTGCGGCTGCCGCCCTGGGAGGCCGACGTGGCGCAGCTTTCGGGCGGTGAACGCCGCCGGGTCGCCCTGTGCCGGCTGCTGTTGTCGGCGCCCGACATGCTGCTGCTCGACGAGCCGACCAACCATCTCGATGCATTGTCGGTGCAGTGGCTCGAGCAGTTCCTGGAGCGTTTTCCCGGCACCGTGGTCGCCGTCACGCACGACCGTTATTTTCTCGACAACGTGGCGGGCTGGATTCTCGAACTCGACCGTGGCCACGGCATTCCCTGGCAGGGCAACTACTCGTCGTGGCTGGAACAAAAGGAGCAGCGTCTCGAGATGGAGGGCAAGCAGGAGGCCGCCCGGATCAAGGCGATGAAGGAAGAACTCGATTGGGTTCGCACAAGCCCCAGGGCTCGCCGCCAGGCTCGCGCGCTTTGACGACCTGGCCTCCAGCGAGACCCAGAAGCGCAACGAAACCAACGAGATCTACATCCCGCCCGGTCCGCGCCTCGGCGATCTGGTGATCGAGGCCAACGGTCTGCGCAAGGCGTTCGGCGAGAAGCTGCTTTTCGAGGACTTGTCCTTCAGTTTGCCGCCAGGCGGCATCGTTGGCATCATCGGGCCCAACGGCGCGGGCAAGACCACCTTGTTCCGAATGTTGATGGGCCAGGCCCGACCCGACGCTGGCACGCTGCGCATCGGCGAGACGGTGAAGCCCGCCTGGGTCGACCAGAGCCGGGACTCGCTCGACTCGAGAAAAACAGTGTTCGAAGAGATCTCTGAAGGCCAGGAGATCATCCAGATCGGCAACTACACCACGCCGAGCCGCGCTTATGCCGCGCGCTTCAACTTCAAAAGCGGCGACCAGCAAAAATCGATCGGCGCCTTGTCAGGTGGCGAGCGAAACCGCGTGCATCTGGCCAAGGTACTGCGTGCCGGCGGCAACCTGCTGCTGCTCGACGAACCGACCAACGATCTCGATATCGAAACGCTGCGAGCGCTCGAGCAGGCGCTGCTCGACTTTCCAGGGTGCGCGGTCGTGATCTCGCACGATCGCTGGTTCCTCGACCGGATCGCCACTCACATCCTCGCGTTCGAGGGGAACAGCCAGGTGATCTGGTTCGAAGGTAATTACGCCGATTACCTGGAGGACCGCAGGCGGCGCCTCGGAGACGCCGCCGAGCGCCCCGAACGAATCCGCTACCGCCCGCTCGCCGCCTGAGACCCCCGCACAGTTCGGAGGCGGCCGCGCACCGGAAAGCTGCGGCCCGTTCAGCTTCCGGGCGCCGTGAGCCGGATTTTCTGGCCGATGCGCAGGCGCCGCGGGTCGTCGATGCCGTTCCACTGGGCAAGATCGCGTGCACTGAGCTTGTGGGCTCGGGCAATTCCGGCCAGGGTGTCTCCCTTCACGATCGTGTACTGCTCGGACGCACGCGCCTTGCCTGCCGCGGAAGCCGCCTTGCCTGCTGCTGAGCCATTCTTTGCGGTGGTCGAACCCGCCTTGCCGGCGGGCGCCGCGGTCGCGCCGACCGAAGCCGGCGTGCCGTTCGATGAGTTGGCCTCGCCTGCGGCAGAACCGGCTCTGGCGGTCGTCGAGTTCGCCGTGGAACCCGCTGCGGTCGAGCCTGCCGGAGTGGAACCAGCCGCGGTGGCGCCACGCGACGCGTTCGATGCGCCGCCGCCTGGCGCCGGCGAAGAAGCCGACGGCATTTGTTGCGTGTCAGACGCGCGGCCCGAGTCGGCGGCGCTATCGGCTGCGCCCGAAGCGGCCGCGCCGGGCGGCGACGACGCCCCAACCGACGCCGAGGGGCCGGGCGCCGACTGCGTTTGTGCGGGAGACGTTGCGGCACTCGATGATTGCGCGGCCTCGCTCGGCGCGACGACTGCGGGTTGTGGAGCGGGTGCTTCCTCCTTGCTGCACGCCAAAAGGGCGACCGGAACAGCGATCAACATGAAAAAACGCTTCATCTGAGAATCCCTCGACTCGGTTGGGCTGCCGACGCCGTTCACGCTCGCCCGGTCATCGACAGTCGCTTTGCAAGAATTGCCGCCGCCTTGTGCGACGGGCCGATATGTTAGCGCGGCTCGGGATTGCGCACCGGGATCTTGGCTGGCTGCCCGCAGCGCAGGCGTCGCGCGGAATCGGCCAGTCTCGCGCCTTCAGGCGGTTCCCGCTCGCTGCTGCGCGTAAAAAAACCGGATCATCTCCGCCGAGGCATCAGGCCCGCTGGGATCGGTGAACGAGCCGGCCGGGCTGCCGCCCGACCAGGCGTGACCTGCCCCATGCAGCACCCAGTGCTCGACCACAGGGCGACCGGACGCGTCGGTATGGACGATGCGATCGTAGGTTCGACCGCGAGCAGTGGTCTCGTGCTCCATGCTTGTATGCCCGCCCGCACCCTCGGAACGGGCGCCTGCAATCCCGGCAGTTGCGCGCTCGACAATCGCCGCGCCGTTGCGGACGTCCACCGTGTGGTCGCGATCGCCATGAAAGACGATCGTCGGCACCGGGTGCTCGAGCCCGGATTCGGCCGGCGCCGACGCCACCGGCCAGCCTGACGCCGGCGTTTGCAGGCCGCTTGCGGCTTGCGCTTGCGCTTGCGGCACGCCGCCGAAGGACCGGCCGCCCTGCATGGCGGTGAACGCCGACACCATGTCGTGCGCAGCACCGTAGGGCAGCCCCGAGTGAGCACCGACCGCCGCGTACAGGTCGGGATAAGTCGCACCAAGGATCACCGCCATGGCGGCGCCGGCAGACAACCCGGCCACGAAGATCCGCCGCTCATCGACCTGGTAGTTCGCGACGACCTCGCGCGTGATGTCCGCAATCAGCGCCGGCTCGCCATTGTCGCGCAGCTGATCCTGCGAATTGAACCAGTTCCAGCACTTCGAGCAGTTCGCACTGGGCGTCTGGGCCGGATAGACGACCAGGAAGCCGTGAAGCTCGGCCAGCGCATTCATGCGGGTGCCGGCTGCGAAATCATCGGCCGACTGCGAGCACCCATGCAGCATCACGAGCAGCGGAACCGGTTCGCCAATGTAGCTGGCAGGAACGTAGAGCTTGTAGGTGCGGGTGCCCGCATGGTTCGTCAGCGTATGGCTCGCGAATTCGCCCTGCCCCGCTTGCCCCTTTCCCGCGCCAGGCGCCTTGATGCGTGCGCCCGCAGCCTCGGTGGCGCGCCGTGGCATAGCCGACACCGGGGCCGTCACGGCCTTCGAGGTCGCCACGTCGGGCATGCACCCAGGTCGAGCAGACGGCTCAAACGGCCCGCGCAGGCCCGCGCCAGACAGCGCCTGCTCGATCGTGTCCGTGATGTTTCTCATCGTGCCGGAATGCGGGTCCACGCCGGCAGAAGCGAGCGCGCGATGGATCGTGTCAGTCACGGCGCCGAGGTCCAGCGATGGGGTCAGGCGCGCCGCTTCGTGTAGATGGCCCTGCGATGCTGAGTAGGCTTTCATGACGATTCTCAGATTCTTGGTTATTGAGAGTTCACAGAATTCGATCGGCCAACGCACGGCGCACGGCCGGGCTGGCATGAAAAGCGCCCAGGACCACGACCGACTCGATCGTGGCCAGGGCAAGCTCTGGCGTGACATCGTCAGCGATCCGCGCCAAGCCTACTACCTGGATGCTAAGCGTTTCTCCAGCATCCCGAAGGCGTTCGAGATCGTGTCGGTTGAACTGAAGCAACCCCAGCGACAAGGTGCGGCGCGCTACCGATTTTCTGACTTCGTCGGCATGCAGCGCCAACTGGTTGCGAATCGCAGTCCGGATCAGGTCGGTGCGGTTCGAATAAAAGCCCTCCTGAACAAGAAGATCGATCTGGCCGAGATCGACCACACCGAGGTTTATCGTCATCTTTTCGGTGTCGCCGCCCCGCGGGCGTAGCTCCAGGTTTGTTGTCGCCATTCCGGCTACCATCCAGTTGGAATTCACGTGGATTGATATTGCACGAAACGCGCCCCCCAGGGAAGCGGCCCGTCCAGGAAGAGCAATCGGCGCGCCCGCCGGCCGCACGCGATCGACCGCCGGGGGCTACCGACTATCACGCATCAAGGACTGAGCCGCTTCGGGCCGCTCACGAACGCACTGTCGCGCTCGTAGAAGCGCAAGGCGCGCTCGGCCTCCCTTTTGATGCCGATGCGCACGCTGCTGCCGATCGCTGCCACAGGTCGATTCGCTGCGCCCAGCCACAGCGCACCCGGCGCACACAGATCGGTGCCGTCCTGGGTCCGTTCGATCTGCATGGCGGCTGCCAGCCGGCCGGGGCCGCGTGCGAGGTCGACCAGCCGCTCGACGCCCCTGCGGCGCTGCATCAGGGCAACGCCACCGACCGGCTCGAGCGCTCGCAACAGCGCCCCCGCTCCGACCCCCGGAATCTCTCCGGAAACATTGATCGAATACCAGCAGCCGTAGATGAAATAAACGTAGGCGTGCCCGCGCTCGAGGAAAAGCGTCTGGTTTCGAGCGGTGCGGCCACGAAAGGCATGGGCGGCCGCGTCGCCGACCACGTAGGCCTCGGTCTCGACGATCCGTCCGCTGGTGGTGCCTTCGGCAAGCTCGTGAACGAGCATCTTGCCGATCAGGAACCTGGCGAGCGCCGCCGTGTCCACCGGCAGTTCCTCACGGCGCAACCGGCGGATGCGACCGCTCGTCGCCGGGCCCGGGCCCGGGCCCGGGTCGCCCGCGCCTTGCTCGATCCTCTGGTCGCTCGGTCGCCCGGTCACGCGGCTGCAGCGACAATCGGCGGGCCGGCAATTTCCATCCCCTGCGACCCCCGCCGGATTTCCAGGCACGCCTCGTGAAACGCCGCCAGCGAAGCGCGATGGCCGATGCTGACCACCGCGGTATCGGGCAGGCGCTGGCGCAGGAGCCCGTAGAGGCGTTGTTCGGCCGGCTCGTCGAGCGAGGCCGTGGCCTCGTCGAGAAACAGCCACTGCGGCTTGTGCAGCAGCGCGCGAGCAAAACCGATGCGTTGTTGCTCGCCCAGCGAAAGCTCCTGCGCCCAGTGGCGGGTATCGTCGAGTCGGCCGGCCAGGCCGCTCAGCCCGCAATCGGCCAGTGCCTGTTCGAGTTCGGCCTGGCTGAATTGCTCGGGCGCATCAGGATAAGCCAGTTGATTGCGCAGCGGCGCGATCGTCAGATACGGCTTTTGCGGCACGAACAGCACGGTCTCGGCACCGGGCTGATGGACCGTACCGTGGCCAAACGGCCAGATGCCGGCTAGAGCGCGAAACAGCGTGCTTTTGCCGGCCCCGGAGGCGCCGGTCACGAGCAGCGTCTGGCCAGGCCCGATTCGCAGATCGAACCCGGCGAACAAGGGTTGGCCGTCGGGCAGGTTGACCGTGAGGTTCTCGGCACGGTAATCGCGCGAGGACTCGTTGGCCCGCACCTGGATCCCGGTGTGGTCGACCATCGCTCGCCGGGCCTGTTCGGCGGCACGGCGAAAACTGGTGAGGCGATCCACCGTGGCCTTCCAGTCGGCGAGCGAGGCGTACGCATTGACGAACCACGACAGGGCGCCCTGCACCTGTCCGAATGCGGATGCGGTCTGCACGAGGCCGCCCAGCTCCATGGCGCCGCTGAAGTAGCGCGGGGCCGCCACGACGAATGGAAAGATTACTGCGATCTGTCCATAGCCGGACTGGAACCAGGTGAGCTGCTTTTGCCGCACCATGATCCCCCACCAGTTCCTGAAAACATCGGTGAAACGGCTCCGCAGACCGCGAATCTCGTCGGCCTCGCCTCGGTACAGGGCAATCGACTCGGCATTCTCACGGAAACGCACCAGCGAAAAGCGAAAGTTCGCCTCGTACATCTGCTGATTGAAATTCAGGCTCACGAGCGGGCGCCCGATGATGTAGGTCAGCCACGAACCAAGGATGGCGTAGATCAACGCCACCCAGACCATATAACCGGGAATGCTCACCGCATGCCCCGCCACTTGAAAGCTGAGCGCGCCCGACAACTCCCACAGCATCACGATGAACGAGAACAAGGTGACCACCGAGGAGAGCAGGCCCAGGGTCAGGTTCAGGGTCGCGCCGACGTAGGACGCCAGATCGATGCTGATCCGCTGGTCTGGATTGTCCGTACCCCGGTCCGTGAGCTGCATCCGGTAATACGCACCACTGGCGATCCAGTCTTCCAGATAGTGGTCGGTCAACCAGCGCCGCCAGCGGATCTGCAGCATCTGGTTCAGGTAGAGCGAATAGACGCCTGCCAGGATCAGCCCGGCGGCCAGCACGCTGAAGTAGGCGAGCAAGTGATAGAAAGCGTTGATGTCGAGCTTTTGCAGGGCGTTGTAGAAGCGGTTCTGCCACTCGATGAAGAGCACGGTCAGGTAGACCTGAGCGAGACTGATGGCCACGATTACAGCGAGCAGTCCCCGCGCTCCCCACCGCTCGTCGGAAAACCAGTACGGCTGGGTCAGCGCCCACAAGTCGCGCAGGAAACCCTTGATGTTCTTGTTCGGCAAACCGTGCTTACCCGTGTGCCGATCGATGCCCGTCCCAGGGGGTGGCCAGCTCGTAGGCATGGCCGAGCTGCAGCACCGACAGGTCGTTGCGCGGACGCCCGATGATCTGCATGCCCATCGGCAGGCCCTTCGATGGCCCGTCCATTGCGAAGCCTGCCGGCACGTTCAGCGCCGGGCATCCGGTCAGCGTCGGCAGGATCACCACCTCCATCCAGCGGTGATAGGTATCCATGGCGCGCCCGCCGACGGTTTTCGGCCACCGCTCCTGCACATCGAACGGAAAGACCTGCGCGCTCGGCAGGATGAGGAAGTCGAATCGCTCGAACGCCTGGAGCACCGCCCGGTACAGCGTGGTGCGCGCAACCGAGGCGCGATACAACGCCAAGGCGCTCGTGCGCAAGCCCTGCTCGATCTCCCAGACTGCTTCGGGCTTCAGCATCGGGCGGAGCTCGAGATCGTCGTAATGCACGGCCAGCGCGCCGCTCACGAGAAAGCCTCGCCAGGTCAGCCAGGTCTCCCACATCTGCCCAGGGGGAAAATCGACGCTCGCTTCATCGACGACGCAACCGATTGTTTCGAATGCGCCGAGCGCTGCGCGGCACAGTTCGAGCACGCCGCTGTCGAAAGGCAGGTAACCCGCGAGGTCACCGAGCCACCCGATGCGCGCGCCTTGCCAATCGCGCGCCAGCGCCTGCGCATAAGCCGATCCGTCTGCGTCGAGCGACAGCGGCGACGCCGGGTCGTGACCGGCCTGGGTGGCGAGCAGGCGAGCGACATCGGCCACCGTTCGGCCCATCGGGCCGTCGGTGGAGAGCTGCTGGCTGAAGGCGTCGGGCGCATACGGGCCCGCCGGCACCCGACCGCGCGAGGGACGAAATCCATAGATGTTGTTGAAGGCCGCCGGGTTTCGCAGCGAACCCATCAGGTCGCCGCCATCGGCCACCGGCAACATTCGGGTGGCCAGGGCAACCGCCGCGCCGCCGCTCGAGCCGCCGGCCGTCTTCGATGGATCCCAGGCGTTGTGCGTGGCGCCGAACACCGGATTGAAGGTCTGCGAGCCGAGGCCGAACTCCGGGGTGTTGGTCTTGCCGATCAGAATGGCGCCCGCCGCGCGGGCTCGTTCCACGATCAGTGCATCATGGTCGGGAACGAATCCCGCAAAGATCGGCGAGCCGAAGGTCGTGCGAATGCCGCGCGTCGCAGCGAGGTCCTTCGGGGCCTGCGGCATGCCATGCATCCAGCCTTGCCACTGACCCTTCGCCAGCATCTCGTCGCAGCGACCGGCTTGCGCGAGCAACCGCTCCTCGGGTTCGAGCGAAACGATTGCGTTATACATCGGATCGATCCGCGAGATGCGTTGGAGATACGCTCGCATCACCTCCCGGCACGAGAGTTCGCGAGCGCGGATCCGCTGCGACAAGGCAAGCGCGTCGAGAGCGACAATATCGTTCATGGGCTGGTTGAATGACCGGTGCGGCTGCGCCGGTTCAGCCGGCGCGCCATTCATCTGTCTGAGCATTCTGGACCAGTCTCCCGATGACCGCCACCCTTTCACCGATCACCAGCGCCGGACCCGATTCACGCTTCGATGATGCGATCGCGTTGGCCATTGCCAACGAGACGCCCTGGAGTCGCAACGCCGACGGCGAGTTCGGCATCCACCAACTCGATCCCGCGCCTTGGAACAGGCTGCTCGGCCCGCTGCAGGATCGCGGGCCGGTGTCGGGCGTGATCAGGATCGATGGCCAGGAAGTCGCACGCTGGGGCGAGCCGAATCGAGCCGACCTGACCTTCAGCGTCGCCAAGACTTACCTGGCGCTGCTCGCCGGCGTTGCCTTCGATCAGGGTTTGCTGCCGCAACCCGACGAGCCGGTGTGCGAACGGGTGCCCGGCATCGGCTTCGACGAGGGCGCCAACCGCACGATCACCTGGACGCATCTGTTGCAGTTGACGAGCGAATGGGGCGGCGAGTGCTTCGGCGTGCCCGATCAGGTCGATCGCTATCGCGCCGTTCAGTATCAGAAAACGCCGGCGGCGGGGCGCAAGGGCGATCCGCGGCCCTTGCAGGCGCCTGGCAGCTTCTGGGAATACAACGACGTGCGCATCAATCAGCTGTCGCTGGCGCTCATGCACCTGTTTCGCCAGCCGCTTGCCGAAGTCTTCGAGCAGGCGATCCTGCGTCCGGTGGGCGCGAGCGATGCTTTTTCGTGGACCGGCTACGACCGGTCGTGGGTCGAGATTGAGGGCCGGCGCATGCAATCGGTTCCCGGCGGCAGCCATTGGGGCGGCGGCGTGTCGATCAGTGCCGCCGACCAGGGCCTGATCGGTCAACTGCTTGCCGATGGAGGCGTGGCCGACGGTCGAAGGGTGCTCTCGAACGCCTGGATCGAACGGATGTGCGAACCCTGCCCGTTGGCTCCCTTCTACGGAATGCTCGTCTGGCTGAACGGCCACGAGGACGTCTTTCCGTCCGCCGGCGGGCGTGGTTTTTTTGCGGTGGGCGCCGGCACATCGATCACCTGGGTCGACCCGGAACGGCGCATCGTGGCGGTGGTGCGCTGGATCGACGGCGCCCAGGCGGACGCCTTCCTGGGACTGGTCGCGCAGGCGGCGCTCGGCATGCGCGAGTGATGCAGCCCGCTGGCGTGGCGCCGCTCACCGCCTGGGAGCACGACCTCAGCGAGCTGCCTTGATCGTGAAGCCGACCTCGACGCCGCCTTCGATGTCACGGGCAAAAGCGCCCCCGCCATGAAACTCCGCAACGAGGCGCACCAGGTACAGGCCCAGCCCGAGGTGCGTCGCGCGCTGCGCCCGGCCTTCCCGCACCGAGACCATCGAATCGAAAAGACTGTCGCGCATGGTGGCCGGCAGCGCCGGCCCCCGGTTGGCCACGGAGATGCTCCAGATCGCGTCGCGAGCGCTTGCGCGGCGCAGCGCGATGCCGATTGGCGTATCGGGAGTCGCGAAGTCGACTGCGTTGGAGACCAGTTTGTCGAGCGCCTGGGCGATCGCCTCCGGGACGACCGAGCAGCGTGCGGACTGCGGGGGGCACGCGAGCTCGATCTGCCGATCGAAGGCCGCACGATAGCCGTCGGCGCAACCCCTTACGAGCGCAGCCAGATCGACCGGTTCGAGGTCGCTGTCGGAGAGCATCGATTCCAGGCTCGAGGCTTCTCCCATGCTGGCGACGATTCGCTCCAGCCGCTGCGCGCCACCGTACACGCGCTCGAGATAGGCGCCGCGGCGCGCCTCATCGGTCTCCGCCGCAAGGTTGTCGAGCGACGAGCGCACGACCATGATCGGCGTGCGCAGCTCATGGACCAGTCGGCTGCGCAGGTTGCTCAGATACAGTTGGTGCTGGCGCAGCCGCTCGAGCACTTGCGCGTGGCTGTCGGCGAGAGCGCCGATTTCGTCGCGGATGATCCCCGGATCGATGTGGCCCACGACCCGGCCGCGCGAGTCGATCGCCCGCTCGGCCTGCCGGCGCAGTCGCACGATGCGCCCGACCGTGATCGACGCGATCAGCAACAAGGCGGCAACGCTGGCTGCCATGGCGAGCGCCGTAAGCAAGGTGAGACGTTCGATGGCGGCCTGGCCGAGCGCGAGCCGCGACGCCGTGTTTTCCTCGATCACCAGTGCGCCGACCACCCGGTCGCCCACCCAGACCGGGCTCGCGCTCGACAGCAGCCAGGCGGGCATGCCCGAGACCGCCGCCAACCGCTCGACGGCCTGGGCCGGCACGCCGGCCAGCGCGCGCGTGAGCGCCGGGGTCTCGGTGGCCGGCGCCTCCTCGCTGTCGTCCGGTATCGCGGTCACCGGTCGCACCGCGTCGGCCGCAGCCAGCAGCGCACGCGCCAGGCGCACCTGCCAGCCGCGCGCGGGCAGCTCGGCCGCCGTCAGCTGGCCGGTCTGCGCCAGCAACTCCCCGGCCGCATCGTAGACCGAGACGCGGCCCGTGGCCCGGCCAAGCGAGCGGATGGCGGCCGCCCACAGCGGCACCCGTGGATCGTCCGGCACTGCGTCGCCCAACGCACGTGACGGGGCAAGCAGCCCCGAGTCGAGCTTGCCTTCGATCTTGCGCGAGCCCAGATAATCCACGTCGGTGATCCTGAAGCGCAACAAGGCCGGCTCGGGATCGAGTTCGATCTCGGCACGCCAGCCGCCCGGGCGTTCGACAGGCTGGATCCGGATGTCGCGCATGGCATCGGCGCGTTCTCCGACCGATACGAGCAGTTCATCGCCGGGCAGCGTCAAGCCGTCGCGCACCTCCGGTCGCACCAGCCGCTCGTCGTCCGCGTCGACGAGCAGGTACAGGCGCCCCGGATGCTCCTGCGTGCGCGCGGCCGACAGCCGGGCGCGAATCGACGACGGACCCGCCGGCGCCTTGATGTCGACCAGCGCGCGAGCCGGCACGCCCAGCCAGTCGCCCGAGAGCTGATCGAGCTTGACCTTCGCCAACAGGCCCACCGGCAGCAGGCGCACCGAATCGGGTCGGCGCGCACCCTTGGGGGCCTGAAACAACTCCGGGCGTTCATGCAGCGTTGCCGACAGGTTGCGGGCCGCCAGAGCCAGGTTCTCGAGCCGCTCATTGCGCGCGAGCTGCGTCATCACCTCGACGAATCGTAACCCGATCAGGGGCAATACCAGCAACGGCACCATCGACAGCACCAGCGTGAAGCGCAGGCCGAACGGCAGGCGCCAGCGTCTTCTCCCGCTCACTAATCGCGAACCAGGAACCGGTAGCCGAGCCCGTAGACGGTTTCGATCGCATCGAAGTTGTCGTCGACCGCTTCGAACTTGCGGCGCAGCCGCTTCACGTACGAGGTTACGGTCTGGTCGTCGACCACCAGGTTGGCCTCGCGCATCAGCGCGTCACGGTCGCGGACATGGCCGGGGTGGGCAACGAGAGCGTGCAGCATCCAGAACTCCGTGACTGTCAACGCCACCGGCACGCCGCGCCAGGACGCCTCGAAGCGCGCGACGTCGAGCCGCAGCGGACCGCGCACCATCGGCTCGCTGCGCTCCGAGGGCTGCGAAACCGCATCGGAGCGCCGGAACAGCGCCGTCACCCTTGCGAGCAGGTGTGGCAGGCTGACGTTCTTGGTCACGTAGTCGTCGGCGCCCAGGCGCAGGCCCGAGACGATGTCGATCTCGGAATCGCGCGCCGACAGCATCAGGATCGGCAACGTGGGCGCGCGCTCACGCAGCCACCGGCACAGCTCGAAGCCACCGTCCGGTTCGTCGGCCAGGCCGATGTCGATGAGCGCCATGTCGGGCAGGCGGATCTGCATCGCCTGCTGGGCTTCGCCGCGGCTGGGAAAGGTCGCGACTTCAAAGCCCTGGCGCGCGAGCGCATCGCGCAGATTGTCTCGAATGGCGGGCTCGTCTTCAATGACTGCAATGCGTCGTGCCATGGTTGCGGATCTTGAGAAATACAGGTTGCATTGTGCCCCGATCGCGCTGCGCGCTTTCGTGGCGTCGGAGCCACATTTTGCAGACTGTCATCGCTTTGCCTGAATGGCTGCGGATTCCATCCGTATCGGGCCCGTAACATGCGGATGTGCGGTGCCAGACTCTGGGCATCGCACTCTTTTGCGCTAGTAAAGACAGGATTCATGATGCAGACGACTGACGATACCACCGGCCCCACCATCGACTGGCGTGACTGGATCGCGTTTCTCGGCTACGTTCTCGCCGCAGCAGTCGTGATCTCGGTGGCCCTGGCATCGGTGGTCCTCATCGTCTCGACCCAGGCCGACGACGCGTTGCCACTCGCAGACTCCTCGCCGCCCGGGGCGGGGATGGCCGCGCCAGCGGAGCTGAACTCGCCAGCGTCCGCCCCGGTCGCTGCAAGCTCGATCGACAAGGCCGCGCAAACTGCAGCGGCTTTGGTGCCTTCCGCGGCGCCGAATGCGGCCACCACTGAAATCGCACCTCCCACCGGGCAGGCTGTGCCAATGAGCAGCGCCGGGGCGCTCGCCGGTCCCGCGGCCCCCTTGGCGCACACGTCCGCCTCTGTCGACACCGCGGCGCCCGCGGCACTCGTGCCGGCCGGCGCCGCGACGAGCGCGGCGGTTGCCGCGCCGACCAGCGCTTCGAATGTTACCCGCGCCGTGGCAGTGTCGGGGCCGGCGGTCTCGTTCGCCGCCGCCGCCGACCGCGACCCGCGCAGCCCTCCGACCGGCAACGGCGCAGCCCAGCAATAAGAACGAAGAAGCCGGTCGCACCCGGCCGCGCATCAACTGCGGCCGCAGCACAGCTTGTACTTCTTGTGGCTGCCGCAGGCGCAAGGATCATTGCGCCCGATCTTCGGTCGATCGCGGCGCACCGTTTCTACCTGCATAGCCTGAGGCGTAGTGCCGGCAGCACGAAACGGCCGGAAGAATTCGTGAATGTCGGCTACGTCGGTCATCATCTGGTCGATCAGTTCGTCGCGCTTGCGACGGCTGAGGGGCGCCTTTGGCGGAGGATCGTCGTCGAGCGTGGCCGCCAGCGTTTCGAGCGCGTCGAGCGCGTCGGCGAACTCGCCCTCCTGCAGCATCGCTTCCCAGCTTTCCGGGCGCAGTTCCACTGCGCGCAAAAAACCCACCGCCCAGCCAACGCCATCGACCTGCCCGTGCTCGTCGTGCGCGAGCACCGGAGCGAAGCGCCTTCCAGCGAGCGCGGCCTCGACCTGGCGCGCATGGCGCTCGATCAGATCGAGCAACTCCTCCGGCACGGCGCCGGGCGCCTTCCCCTCGCCTGGTTCGCCGAGAACCACGGGCAGGTATTCCTCGCGCGCAACCGGTTCGGCGCCGCAACTGAGCGCTGCCAGAAAGCCGTCGAGTTCCTCGACGATCATTGCATCGTCGCTGCCTAGCGCGTCGAGCAGCGCATCGAGGCGCGTGTAGTCGGAATCGAGAATCGGAGGATCGATCGGCAGAATCGTACCGTTTGTCGCAGGGGTCGGTCGCTTTTCCATGCATCGATCTTACCTGCCTGCCATCGCTCGCGGCGCTTCGCTGCAAAACGGCGTGGTGCGCGCCAACGTGCTTCACAATTGGCAAGGGCTACGGGAGAACGAAAATGGGCAGACTCGAAGGCAAGCGGGCAATCATTACCGGCGCCGGAAGCGGGATCGGGCGTGCGAGCGCCCTGCTGTTTGCACGCGAAGGCGCCCGGGTCCTCGCCGTCGATCGCAGCCAGGACCCGGTCGACGAGACCGCGCGGCTGGTTCGCGCCGAAGGCGGCGAAGCGGTCGCACTGGCCGCCGATGCGGGCGACGAGGCTGCAGTGCGCGATTATCTTGCGCGCGCCCTCGATCACTTTGGCGGCCTGGATGTGATCTACGCAAATGCGGGGATCAGTGGCGGCGATGTGCCGCTCTTCGAGCAGGAGGTGTCGAGCTGGACCGAAATCCTGCGCGTCAATCTGATCGGCCCCTTCCTGGCGGTCAAGCATGGCGGTCGCCACATGGTGGCGCAGGGCCACGGCGCCATCGTCTGCACCGCGTCGGTCGCGGCGCTGCGCTCCAACGCAGGCGGCAGCCCGTACAGCGCGAGCAAGGCCGGCGTTGTGAGCCTGGTGCAGACGGCGGCTAACTCGATGTGGGGCACCGGCGTGCGGATTAACGCGGTCTGCCCCGGGCTGATCGAAACCGGCATGACCCGGCCGATGTTCGAGTACGCGCGCTCGCGCGGCAGCGAAGACAAGCTGGGCCAGCTCAACCCGTTGCGGCGCTATGGCCTGCCGCACGAAATCGCAGCGATGGCGGCGTTCCTGGCGAGCGATGATGCCTCGTACGTGAACGGCCAGGCGATCGCGGTCGACGGAGGCCTGAGCAGCTCGCTGCCGTTCAAGCGGCGACTCGGCTAGTACCGTGCGAGGCGCTCTATCGAAGACTCGATGAAGCGGCGGGCGCCGCGCGACGCTCGCCTGTCAGGACCCCGGCGTCCGAGACAGGAGCATCAACTCGAAGTCAACGCCACCGGCGGTGCCGCCGAACCAGATCCGATGATCCTGCACGTTCACGCTCAGGCGCATCGAACGCTGCGCAAGGTCGGCCAGGGCGGTGGAGGCTTCGCGCGGCACCGCCGCTACCTCCAGGTTGGCATTGCGCGCAAGCAGGGCAGCATTTTGCGCCCACCAGATCTCGGCCTTCGTGCCGCCGTAGGTCAGCACCGACACCCGCTCGGCCCGCCCACAGGCTCGCCGCACCCGGCGCTCATCGGGCCAGCCGACATCGATCCACAACTCGATCGCGCCGGTCGGATCCCGGCACCACAGATCCGGTTCATCCTCGCTCGAGAGGCCGCGCCCGAAGGCGAGCCCCTCCCCGGCATGCAGGGCGAACGCCAGCACGCGCACCATCATCCGTTCATCGGTCTCCGACGGATGGCGGGCGATCGTCAGCTCGTGGCTACTGTAATGCCCGCGGTCCATGTCGGCGATGGACAGCGCGGCCTTGAAGATTGTCGAGCGAAGCGCCATCGAGGCACTCTACAGCAGCGGGCTCGACCTTCACGGCGGCGGCCTTTCGGAATATGAAGGGAGATCAGCGAGATCGGGAAAAAGAAGAAAGCCGATCCGGGCGTCAGGCGCTGATTCACGGACTGACGGTCGTGACCGGGAATGTCGATGATTCGCCCCGACGGGCGTGCCGGTACTCAATCCGTTCACCCTGAGGCAGCAGGCGGCGCAGTGACAGCCGATCGAGCCCCGACTGAACTCGACCCGGGACAGTCGGGTCGAGCCGGGGCTCCGTGATGGCTTCGGGCGGGACGGACCAGGTGTCTCAATTAGCCGCGCGTTTCTCCGGCAGCGGAGCCCGGTGCGGACTTGTCACCGCCGCCACGCTTCCAGTGGCCGTGTTCGCCACCGCGCTTCGCACGATCCGCGAGCTTCTGCTTTTGCTCGGGAGTGAGCAGCTTGTAGATCTCGTTGCCGGTGTGCGAGCGCAACTCGGCTATCTGGGCGATCGCCTGAGCGCCCCGCTCGCTGATGGCTTTCGCCTTGGCGTCGTTGTAGCCGTCGGACATCGTCAGTGTGCGCAGCTCGCGGTAGGCATCGCGCACCGTCTTGCCTTGCTCGCGCAGCTTCGGTTCCTGGGCATGGCGCAGGGCGAAGACCTGGTCGCGTTGCGCCTCGGTGAGGTCCAGGCCGCGCAGCATTTTCGCTTCATCGCCATGCCGATCCATCCAGCCGCCGCCCTGATCGTCACCGCGCATGTGATGCTTGGGACCCATCCGATGTTCGTGCATTGTTCCGGCGTCCGGGGCATTCGCGCTGTTGTCGGCCGGCTGTGCGTGGACCAGCATCGGCGCGGTCATGGCCAGCGTACCGGCGACAGCCAAACTGCTGAAAAGGCGCTTGTTCATTTCTGGTTCTCCAGGATCAGTGAGAGTTCAAGGAAGGCGCGGCCCCTGCCGCCCTGTCCGGGCCGGTTCACGGTGATGTCCGGCGCAAGAGAAGAGTGCGCTGCCCCGGCGTTAAGAGGGGTTCAGGCTCTGTAAGCAATCGTAAGTTCATCGCGAAGCAGGCGCAGGCGGTTCGCTCCGGAGCCGGCGCGGCGATCGAAGGCGTCGTTGCGATTCCTCGTCTGGAGCAGCCATTTGTGCCGACCGGCCATATTGGGATAGCGTCTGGCCCTGTACCCTCAGGCTGGCGCCGCGGAACCGCCCGGCCGCCCCAACCAGCGAGGAAAGCAATGTCCGACCCGACCAGCGGCTCACGGATCAGCGGGTTCCACAAGCTGCCACCGGAGGAGCGCCTCGCGGCTGTGAAAAGGTTCGCCGGGCTCGACGACGCGACGGTAGCTCGGCTCGCCGAGCCGGTACTCGATCCCCGGGTGGCCGACCACATGATCGAAAACATGATCTCCGCGATGAGCATCCCGATCGGAGTCGCCACCAACATGAAGGTGGACGACCGGGACGTGCTGGTGCCAATGGCAACAGAGGAGTCGTCGGTCGTCGCTGCAGTGTGCAACGCCGCGCGCCAGTGCTACAGCGCCGGCGGCTTCATTACCTCGGTGTCGGGCACGGAGATGATCGCCCAGATCCAACTCGTGCAGGTGTCCGACCCGCAGGCGGCGCGAATTCGCATCCTCGAGCGCAAGACCGAGATCGCCGCCATCTGCAACGCCTGCGACCCCGTGCTCATGCGCCTGGGCGGCGGCTTCCGGGATCTGGAAGTGCGCGTCATCGCCACTCGGGGTGGGCCGATGGTGATCACTCATCTCATCGTCGACACACGCGATGCGATGGGCGCCAACACCGTGAACACGATGGCCGAACGGCTGGCTCCCTCCATCGAGGACTGGGCGGGCGGCAGGGTCTATCTGCGAATCCTCTCGAACCTCGCGGACCGGCGGCTCGCCCGCGCGCGGGCTGTCTGGCCACTGGATGCGATCGGCGGGGAAGCCGTGCGCGACGGTATGCTCTCCGCTTATCGCTTCGCGGCTGCCGATCCGTATCGAGCGGCGACCCACAACAAGGGCATCATGAACGGGGTCTCCGCGGTCGTGCTGGCAACCGGCAACGACACCCGCGCGGTGGAGGCCGGCGCTCACGCTTATGCCGCGCGTGGCGGGCACTACACCAGCCTGACTACCTGGGAGGTGGGCGCGAACGGCGAGCTTTCCGGCAGCCTGGAGCTACCAATGCCAGTGGGGCTGGTGGGAGGTGCGACCAAGGTGCATCCGACGGCGCAAGCTTGCCTGAAGATCCTGGGCGTCGCTACCGCAGCCGAGCTTGCGCGAATCATCGCGGCGGTCGGGCTCGCCCAGAACTTTGGCGCCCTGAAGGTGCTCGCCACCGAAGGCGTCCAGAAGGGCCACATGGCCCTTCATGCCCAGAACGTCGCGATGATGGCCGGCGCGCTGGGGGACGAGATCGGGCAGGTTGCTGCCGTTCTCGTCGAGCGCGGAGCCGTCCGGCAGGATGCGGCCGAGGCCATCCTCCAGGCGTTGCGCGCGTTGGAGCAAGCGCCGAAAAAGCCTGACCAGACATCAAAAACGAGCATCGGGAGGAAATCATGAGACAACAGCTGAAATTCACCGCTTGCACCGCGCTGTGCGCGGCCGCTCTTTTTTCCATCATGGCAATCGGACATGCGGAGATTCCCGACCACCGGGTGAAGCTCGGGGTGCTGACAGACATGAACGACTTCGCCTCCGATTCCACGGGAATGGGCTCCGTAGTTGCCGCGCAACTCGCCGCGGAGGACTTCGCCAGTGAGCTTCCCGGAGTCACCATCGAGGTCGTCCACTCGGACCATCAGAACAAGCCCGACATCGGCTCGGCGACCGCGCGCCGCTGGATCGACCAGGATCACGTCAACGCTATCCTCGATGTGCCCTTCTCCTCCGTGGCCCTGGCGGTCAGCGAGGTGGCGCGCAACTCGAAGACCGTGTTCATCGCGTCCGGCCCGGGTTCAACGGAGCTCACCGGGCCGAAGTGCTCGCCAAACACCATCCATTGGACATACGACACCTGGGCGCTCGCAAACGGCACGGCGCGAGCGTTGACGGAGGCCGGCGGCAAGAGCTGGTTCTTCCTGACCGCCGACTACGCCTTCGGCCATGCGCTCGAGCGCGATGCAAGCGAGGTCATCAAGAGCATGGGCGGCACAGTCGTCGGCAGCGTGCGCCATCCGCCGAACACCGCCGACTTTTCGTCCTACCTGTTGCAGGCGCAGGCGAGCCGCGCCCAGGTCATCGGTCTGGCCAACGCGGTCGGCGACACGATCAACTCAGTCAAGCAGGCGGCCGAGTTCGGAATCACGGCCGGCGGCCAGCGCCTCGCAGCGCTGCTGATGCAGTTGACCGACGTGCACGCGCTGGGCCTGAAGACCGCACAGGGCCTCTATCTGACCGAGGCGTTCTACTGGGACCTGAACTCCGGCACGCGCGCGTTCGCCGATCGCTTCGCCGCGAGGATGGACGGGCGCCGACCTACTGGCAACCAGGCAGGCGTCTATGCCGGCGCGCTTCATTATCTGAAGGCCGTGAAAGCCGCTGATACAACGGACGGCTTGATCGTTGCAGCGCAGATGAAGAAGATGCCGACCGAGGATCCGCTGTTCGGCGAAGGCAGCGTGCGTGCGGATGGACGCGTCCTGCACGATATGTACTTCTTTCAGGTCAAGAGACCGGATGAGTCGCACGGGCCCTGGGATTACTACAATCTGGTCAAGACGATTCCGGCGGCCGACGCTTTCCGTCCGCTCGAGGCCGGTGGTTGCCCGCTGGCGAAGACATGAACGCTCGCGTGCGCAAGGCCTGCGCCTCGCTCGAGCAATTCTGCGATACGGTCTCCGGCCATGCCCCGCGTGCTGCTGATCGATGACGACTTCGAACTGTCTTCGATGCTTGTCGAGTACCTGTCGCAGGACGGCTTCGATGCGGAAACGGCGCAAGACGGCGAAACCGGCGCACGGCAGGCACTCGAGGATCGCTTCGACATCGTCGTGCTCGACGTGATGATGCCCGGGCTCAGCGGACTCGACACCCTGAAGCGGATTCGCGCGCGCAGCAACATTCCGGTGCTGATGCTGACCGCGCGGGGCGATGACATCGACCGGATCGTCGGCCTCGAGCTCGGCGCCGACGACTACGTTCCCAAGCCCTGCACGCCTCGGGAACTGGTCGCGCGTCTGCGCGCGATCCTCAGGCGCGCGCAACCCGCCGACCCCACGGGGACCGACGGTCCCGTAGTGGCCGGCCCCCTCGAGCTGTGGCCCGGTGCACGGCGCGCGACCTGGCACGGCAGCTTGCTGACTCTGACCAGCACCGAGTTCAGCCTGCTCGAGGTGCTCGCCCGGCAAGCCGGGCGGCTGGTCGAGCGGGGCGAATTGTCGGAAACCGCACTCGGCCGGCCGCTGGACCGCTTCGACCGCAGCATCGACGTACACGTCAGCAGCCTGCGCCAGAAGCTGGGCCTTCGCACGGACGGCAACTCATGGATCGGCACCGTGCGCGGGCGTGGTTACCAGTTCGCGCGCGATCCCGATTGAGGGCGCAGGCCGCATGATGGGGCTCGGCCGCCTGTTCTGGAAACTGTTCCTCGGATTCTGGCTCACCCTGGTCGCCGCCGGCATCATGGTGGGCACTGGAGTCTGGCTCCATCAACAGCAACGCATGCCGCGCATCGAACCGGCGCTCGCGGCTGGCCCGCGGGCCGAGTTGCTGCTCCAGTCGGCAGCGGCCACCCTCCGGTTCGGCGGCGAACCGGCATTGCGCGCTCTTATCGAGGACGAGGGCAGCCACGCGCACGGCACGCTGCGACTGTATGCGGTCGACGAACGCGGCGAGGAGCTGCTGGGCCGCTCAGTGCCTGCAGCAGCGCTGCGTCAAGCAAGGGATCGCGCGGCCGCCGCCGGCCTTCCGGACAGCGAAGAACAGGCGGGCGCCATCGAGTCCGAGGGGGCCGACTCGCCGGCCGACAAGCCATCGTCTGGCGCGCTCGCCCGGCGGGGCGTTCGCGCCGTCGAATCCGCCGAGGGGCGCAGCTTCCTGCTGTTCGTTGCGCCGGTCAACGCCCGGAGCGCAGCGGCGGCTGAGGGAATGCAGACTGCGGCGAACGCGACACTCGTCGGCCCGGCCCAGGCGCGGCCCCGCGGTCGGGCGAGCCCCGGGATGCGCCGCATGCTCTTTGATCCGCTCGTCGGCGTCGCAATCGGCCTGCTTGCGAGCCTCGGCTTCAGTGCACTCCTCGCCTGGTATCTGACTCGACCGATCCGTCATCTGAGCCGCGCCTTCGCAGCGGTCGCCGATGGTCGACTCGAAACGCGCGTGGCGAGCCTGATGGGTCGTCGAACCGACGAGATTGCCGCCCTGGGCCACGACTTCGACCGGATGGCCGAGCAACTGCAGAGCCTGATCCTTGCGCAGCGCCGCTTGCTGCACGACGTCTCGCATGAATTGCGCTCGCCGTTGGCACGCTTGCACGCAGCGATCGGTCTGGCCCGACAGAGCCCAGCGCGATCCGCGGCGATGCTCGAGCGGATCGAGCACGAGGCGCAGCGCATCGACGAACTGGTCGGCGAATTGCTCGCGCTGGCCCGCCTCGAAGCCGCTGCGGCGGGAGGCGGGAACGAGCCGGTCGACATCGTCGGATTGCTCGAGGAAGTCGTCCGCGATGCGCGCTTCGAGGCGCGCGCAAAGGGTCGCGATGTGGATGAAGCGTTCGCGCCCGACCTCGGCCAGCCCCTGATCGAGGGCCGCCGGGACTGGCTGCAGCGAGCCTTCGAGAACGTGATCCGCAACGCACTGCGACACACCGCTGCCGGCACCACGGTCGAGGTCCGTCTCAGGCGCGCGCTCGAGGGTGGCGTTGAAATCGGCATTCTGGACAGCGGCCCCGGAGTGCCCGACGACGAACTGGAATCGATCTTCGAGCCCTTCAACCGCGGGCGCCAGCCGCCCGAGGACACCGGCCACGGCCTGGGCCTCGCCATCGCCCGGCGAGCGATCGCGGCGCACGGTGGCTCCATCGTCGCATCGAACCGCAAGACCGGCGGCCTGGTGATCACGATTGTCTTGCCTGTCGCCGCAGCGTCGCCTGGCTCGGCTGTCCGTGCGCAACAGGACGCGCACAGCGGGCGCGAAAGCCACGCCATGACCCCGCGCAGCGCCCGGTCACTTGCGCGCAAGCCGCGCGATCTCTAGGCTCGGAGCTTCACCATCAGGTCCATTTCCACATCGGCAAGGAATTTTCATGGCCAAGATCGACAAGGTTGTCTACCGCGCTGAAGCCACTGCTACCGGGGGTCGGGACGGTCGAGCCAGATCCTCGGACGGCGTACTCGACATCGCACTGACCGTTCCCAAGGAAATGGGCGGCAAGGGCGAAGGCGGCACCAATCCGGAGCAGCTGTTTGCGGCCGGCTACTCGGCGTGTTTTCTCGGTGCGATGAAGCACGTGGCCGGGCAGGACAAGACGGTCTTGCCGGCCGACACGAGCATCACGGGCCTGGTCGGCATCGGCCCGATTCCGACCGGCTTCGGCATCGAGGTCGAGCTGAAGATTTCCCTGCCGGGCATGGATCATGCAGCCGCGAAGGCTCTCGTCGACAAGGCCAACATCGTATGCCCGTACTCGAACGCGACCCACGGCAACATCAACGTGACCTTGACGATCGCCTGAGCGGGACATGAAGGCCGCCTGGTACGAACGAAAGGGGCCGGCGCGGGAGGTCTTGCGCATCGGCGAGCGACCCGACCCGGAACCCGGGCCGGGCGAAGTACGCGTGCGGGTCCGCGTGTCGGCGGTCAACCCGTCGGATACCAAGAGCCGCGGCGGCCTTCGCGTGAAGGAAATGCCGTTTCCGATCGTCATCCCGCACCAGGATGGCGCCGGCGAGATCGACGCTGTCAGCGACGGCGTTGACCCCATGCGCGTCGGCGAGCGCGTCTGGATCTACGAAGCGAACCTCGGGCGCCCGTTTGGCACGGCGGCTCAGTACACGACCGTCCCGGCACGCCAGGCGGTGCCTTTGCCCGACGGAGTGGGCTTCGAGGCTGGCGCCTGCCTGGGCATTCCCGTAATGACCGCTCACCGCTGCGTGTTGGCCGACGGCTCCGTTGCCGGCCGTAACGTGCTCGTGCAAGGGGGCGCAGGCGCGGTCGGGTACTACGCCGTGCAGGTCGCAAAGCTCGGCGGCGCGGCAAAGGTGATCACCACGGTCAGCCGCAAGGAGCAGGCAGAACGAGCGCGCGAAGCGGGTGCCGACGCCGTTGTCAACCGGCGCAGCGAGAACGTCGTCGAGCGGGTGCGCGAACTTTGCGGCGCCCAAGCGCCACTCGACCGGGTAATCGAAGTCGCCTTCGGAACGAACCTCGCCGACGACATTGCCCTGCTGAAATCCGGCGGCGCGATCGCAACCTATGCCTCCGACGCAGTCCCCGAGCCGGCGATACCCTTCTGGACAATGACCGCGAAAGACCTCGTCGTACGCTTCGTCCTCGTCTACGCAATGCCTGCCCACGCCCATCTCGAAGCGGCCTCCTGGATCACCGGAGCGCTCACCGCCGGTCAGTTGCGCCACCAGGTGTTTCGCGTTTTCGCGCTCGACGACATCGTAGCGGCGCATGAAGCGACCGAAGCCATGGCACATGTGGGAAAGGTGCTCGTGCGGATCGATTAACGGTTTCCGGCAGTGCATACTTCGGCATGCTTCCCAGGCGTTGGCTTCGATGACACCTGCCTCCCCCGCTGATCTGGCCCGCGCAGCGCTGCGGCGAATTGCCGAGCAGCGCATTGCACCGACGCCGCAACATTTCGCGCGGCACTACTATGAGGCAGCCGGTGTGATCCCGCCGTCGGGAGTGCGCGCCGGCGTCGACTCGCATTGGGTGCAGCGCGCCGATGCGCTGATCGGCAAGGCCGCAGCCACCACGGGGCAGCTCGCCACCGGCCTGGACCGACGCAGCGGCGAAATGGCTGCGTGCCTTGCCAGCCTCGTGGAGGACGCGGATCCCGGCGACACGCTGCATCTGCTTCATGAATTCGTCGCCAGCGCAAAGGATATGCAGGCAACAGTGCGGGCATCGCACGCCGAACTGCTCGATACCCGACGCAGCCTGGCGGAGATCAAGGCGGAGCTGATCGAAAACCGCCAGTTGTTGGGGCAAGACCCGCTCACCGGCACCGAGAACCGCCGATCAATGAGCATGATCCTCCAGCGAGAGATCAACCGCGCCCGCAGCGAGAGCAAACCCCTCGCCGTGACCATGGTGGACGTCGACCACTTCAAGAGAATCAACGACACCTGCGGCCACGCCGCTGGCGATGCCGCGCTGGTGCACCTGACCGGGATCGCCAGATCGATGCTGCGGGGAAACGACGCTTTCATCCGGTACGGCGGGGAGGAATTTCTCATGGTCCTGCCCGAAACCGGCCTGCAAGGCGCCACGTTCGTCGCAGGGCGCCTGCAAGCGCTTCTCGAAAAGACACCACTGGTGCACGACGGGAAGCCGATCGCAATGACGTTCAGCGCAGGAGTCTCAGCGCTGAAGGACGACGACACTGAAGAGACATTGATCCGGCGCGCCGACGCAGCGCTCTACGAGGCCAAGCGCACCGGACGCAAACGCGTGGTCGCCATCGAGTGATGGACGATCGCCCGGACTGAACCCCGGGGGACCGGTGGTGGCCGCTCTCGCAATGACTGTTACCGCCCTTTCGCCCACCCCGGGTCGCTCGCGCACGGCAACGGTTGCCGCCGGTCGCTCTTTGCCGCGGGATAGTTGTCATAGCTGGCTGATTTGAGGTATTCGATCAGCGCGTATTTCTCGTCGCCGGTGAGCTTGCGGCCGATCCGGCCGGGCCGGTCGACATCATCCGTCCACCAGTGGCCGGTATTGCGGTTTCCCGGGATCGAGGTGTCGAGCACCATTGCGTGCGCATCGATATCTTCCAGGTAGCCGAGGTTTACCGGATCGAATTCGCGACTGCCGAACTTGAAAGACGACGGACGGACTTCGCTGAGAAGATCGAAGATCGTTCGCACCGAGCCGTTGTGCAAAAACGGCGGGGTCGCCCAGACGCCGATCAACGGCCGGGCCTTGTAGCCGCACGGCGACGCGAACGCGACGTCGCCCTCCTGCTCGCTCGCCGGGACCTTGTTGTCGGCATAGAGCTGCCTTCTGATCGCGTTGATCGCCGTTGCGAGCGCTGCCGCCGGAACAGCCGCTCCCAGTCCGAGCTTCGATCCGTCATACGTCCGGCCGGCCCAGGCCTCCGCCTGATTCGGATCCGTGCCGATCTTGGCGAGAGGGACGGTGACATCCCAGGCGCCGTCCGCGAGCTCCTTGATCCCGTGGCAGCCCGCGCAATGCTGGGCGAAGAGTTGCCGTCCGTTCGCGGCCTTCGCCTGGTCGATCGGGCCGAGGATCTGCGCGGGCCAGGTCGGCGCCTTCAGGTTTTTCAGGACGGATTCCATCCAGATCAGGTTGTCGAGCTGGACGGACGTGCGCCAGCGCTCCGGCTCGGGATTCAGTGCACCAGTCGCCGGATCAACGAAATTGGTCTTGCCGCTCACCCCGAGGACCTCGCCGATGTTGCGAGAAACAGGCTGCGCAGGAAGGAACGCGTTGTATTGCAGCCTGCTCAGCCGCCAGATGTCCCACAGATAGGGATAGCTCACCGGCGCGTCGAAGTCCCTGGCATTCGAGGGAACGCCCAGAGCGCTGGCGAAGACCGCATTGGCGATGCCCTGCACGGCGTCGACGCGTCCGTGACCGGGGGCAACACCGCGCAGACCTGCCTGCCCATGAATCAGGTTCCCGGCAGTGGCTGCCGCGCGCTCGAAGTTTTCTCTGGCGCGATCGGCGGGGTAGCCCGCCGCGACGGCGTCCCGAAGGAACGCCGCGGTGCGGGCCGGATCCGACGCCGTGGCGCGGATCGACGTAAACACCGCGATCTCGAAGGCAGGCAGGTCCACGTTCGATTACCCTCCTTCGATCCGGATGGCGACGCCGCGATGTTCGAGTTGGCCCGTATGGCAAAGCGCGCAGGTCACGCCAGCGACCGCCACCCCTTTGCTGAACGCGGGGTCGCTGACGGTGAAACCGACCGGCCAGCCATACGGGTTGAGTGCGTCGGCCGTTACGCCGTCCACGAGGAAGCCCCACTTGCGCAGGTTGTCCGCGCTCATCAGCCTGCTGCTGCCGTCTGCGGTCTTCAAGGCCTGAAGAAAGGCAGCAGGCATGATCCGCGTGCCCTGATCGGTGTGGTGGTACTCGCGCAAGGTCGCCTGGTCGACCTGCTGGTCAATGGCGAGCGGGCCGCCCGAGGTGCCGCTCGCCGCCGTGCCGACCGCCGCTGCGCTCGGCGGAACCGGGTTCGCCAGTGCGATGATTGCGGTGCTCGCGCCGATGAGAACGCCGAGAATCATTCTTTGCGAAGTTCCGCTCATCTTTCTTCCCTTTCGATTCCGGCTTCTCGTGGATGCCGTCGATGAGGCGGCTATTCGAACGTCTCGTTCCCGGTCGGCTCGGCCCGAGGCGCCCCGTTGAGCTCGTGCCGCAACTTCGAAACGGCCTGGTACACAATCTTTCGTATCCGATTGATTCCGCCCGCCGGCCGCTGGGTGGCCAACGCGTGCCACGGCGTTAAGGAGAGGTTCTCGCAGAACATTTGCTGCGCAGCCGAGTCAAATTGCTGGCGCGGAATTCGAATCGACGCGACCTTGACGAACGGCGCCTTGCCTTCGTGCCACTCGATGGTGGGATCCTCGACGGGCATGGTCGCCGAATCGGTCTGGAGTTGCACTGCGAAATCGAAGCAAGCGTCCTTCTCGCCCAGCACGGCCTTCAGCCGATTGCGAAGATAGTCCGGGTCGCCGACGGGCGCCGGCGCGGTGGATGGCTTGATCGCCGCCCCACTGCCGCATGCCACCGGCGCTGCGCTGAACTTCATGTAGCGGCGCCCGAGTAGGTAGGGCGTCATGCTGAAATAGCGCTGCTCGAGCACCTGATCGACGGTCCTCGAGGTGATCGCGTTGCTGATGTCCGCCTCGTGCGGCCGGCTCTTGAAGAACTCGCCGGCCTTGCCAGCACCGGAGAGCTCGGTAAAGGTCACGTAATCGGCGGCGTTCCTGACGAAGAAGACCGGATAGTTGATCATGACGAAGTCCTGAGTCGTCGCGTCCATCTCATCGTCGAGAATCTTCGGCCCCGCGACGCACGTCAGCTTGATCGCCATTCCGCGGCCGTCACCGGTATGGTCGTCGTGTGGTGTTCCATTGCCGTTCGAAAAGCGGATCCAGGCGGAAAACACGTACGGTTCGGCAAAGACGCCCTGCCGCAATTCCGACGACAGGTCGGGAACGACGCTGAATTCGGCCTTGACGCACCCGTGTCCCTTGGCATGCGCGTCGCGCCGCACCGGCCGCTCGCCGCCGGTATGAGCCGCGTTCACGATCTGTTCGATCTTGGCGGTGATCGTTCTCGTTGCATCCGCTTCGCCGGCGGCCACGCTTTCTTGGTCGATCGGCGGCACAATTGCCTGTCCGGGGGACAGCGCAGCCTCCTGAGCTGCGGCGGGCACAGCCCCTTGTGCTGCCGTCCGTGGCGTGGCCTCCTGTGCTGCCGTCTGCGGCGCCGCCTCCAGCTCCGCCATGTGAGCCGCGAAGACCGCGCCGGCAACTGCCGGCATCAGCCGGGCAGCGCCAGCGACGGCAACAGGTGTCATCACTTGGCCTCTGCGGTAGCAAACACGTCGTCGAGCCAGTCAAGTACTCTCCGGTTCAGCAGCGAGCGGTTCATCATTTCGCAGTGATCGCCGGCGCCCTCCGCGGAGCTGAAGCGCATCAACTCCTTGGGGCAACGCAGCGCATCGAAAAGCGCTTGCGCACCCCGTCCCAGCGGGTCGTCTTCGGCACAGGTCAGCAGCGTCGGGCAGCGGATCTGTTCGATCCGCCCCTCGAGGGTGAATTCTTCGGTGGCGCGCAGATAACCGCGCAGGTCACTGACGCCATGCACCCAGAAGCCGCGCTGCACGAAGCTCCAGCGCAGCTTGCGATCGTTCATGATGATCTGCCACGCCCGGTCCAGGAGTTCCTGGTCGACATCGCCGGGATGGGCTGCGGTTTGCGGCGTCGCACCCAGCTTGGCGAGGAAGGCGCGAACTCCCGAGACCATTCCGGGCAGCCCGGGGTCGGCAACGCAGGCCGCGATGCGGGGTTCGCCCGACGCCCCGCGCGGAGCAAGGTAGCCGCCCAGGCTCCAACCGCTCAGGGCAATGCGCGCCACGTCGACCTTGGGCAGCGTTACCGCAAAGTCGACGACCGCGTTGACAACGGTTTCCCAATCCGCCCGCAACCGCACGTCTTGCTCGATCAGCATCTCACCCTGGCCAGGGCCGTCGAAGATCAGGCAGTGATAGCCGCGCTCGGACGCGGCAACCGCCGAGGCGAAGTACAGATCGGTAATGGTCGCGTCGTAGCCGTTGGTCTGGATCAGCAGCGGTCGCACCTCGTTCGTGCGACCGGCGGCGGGGATGAGATAGGCCGGCAGCGTCGCGCCCTCGAACGGGATCCGCAGCGGCGTGACGGGCGGGCCCGAGAGCGCCAGCCCCTTGTCGAACGCACCGATCTGCTTGCGAAACGCGCTCACCAGCCGCGGATCGACCGGCTCGCCGTACAGCGGGTGGTAGGACGCGCGATAAAAGCAACTCGCTCTGAGGAAGAAGTCGCGGGCGCTTGCCCGCCGGCCGCCATTCAGCGCCTCTTCTGCCTGCTCGGTAAACCGGTCTCCCGCCGCCACCCAGGCCTCGAAGAAGGCTGCATCATCGCCGTCGCCCACGGCCCGGGCCACCGCGCGAATCTCGCCGAAGTCAGCACCGCCGTAAGGAATGTAGGCGAGCGGCCAGGTGCCGAATTCATTGTGAAACGCATTTCTGAAGATCTGTCCGTCGGTCATGGGTAGGTCCTCGCGATTCCGGGAGAATCGAATCGGATCGTGCAAGCCTCGAATCGGTCAAGCAGGTTTCGCATCGGGTCATGCAAGCCGGCGCGTCGAATCCGGAAGTAGGCGCCTCTGCTCAGCGCACCGTCTTGTCGAGCCAGTCGAAGATCACTTCGTTGTGGCGCCGCGGCGCCATGGGCGAGCAGTGAAGGTTGGCTCCTTCAGCAGCGGTGAGGATGACGTAGTCCTTCGGGCCGGTGAGGAGCGAGAACATCCGCTCGGCTTGCCCCGGGTAGAACTGTTCGCCTTCGTAGTTCAGGACCAGGGTCGGCGAAGTGATCCGGGACATGACGGCGGTAACGTCGATTTGCTGGACGATCTGCGAGGGTGTCCAGATGTCACGGGGAAACCGGCCTTCGCGCACGGCGTCGATCACGTCGGCGCCGAAAGGCTCGTAGCGCTTGGCCAGCAGGAACCGGGCCTCGGCGGCTTCGGGCTTCTCGAGCGTCGGCACCACGCCGCTGTTCCAGATCTGGTTGGTCGCGTTCCGGTCGCCGGTGACGATCTTGCGGAACCCGGCGGGGAAACCGAGCCACGGCGAGGTAACGCCCGGCTCGGCAACGACCGCCGCCAGCCGGTGTTCGAAGGCGGCGGCGCGCGCCACCAGGTTGCCTCCCATGCTCAGGCCGGTGAGCGCGATACGCCCGCCGTCGACAGCGGGATGGCGCACGAGTTGGTCGACGATGGAGGTGACGACCGTTTCCCATTCGGGCGTAAACGGAAGTTTTCGCTCGAACAACATCGCGCCTTGCCCGGGCCCGTCGTAGATCACGGCGTTCCAGCCTCGCTCGAGCGCCGCGGCAGCGCCCCAGGACCAAAGGTCGACCGCCTGGCCATCGCTGCCGTTGGTGAGGATCACCGTCGGGCGTTTGCCCGGCGCAGCGTCAGGACGAAAAAGCCAGGCGGGCAGGCTTTCGGTGCCCCAGGGAATCGACAACGTTTCCGCAGCGGGCTGCCTGTGTGACGCGAAGGCTTCCCAGTTCCTGCGACATGCACGGTAGATGTCGATCTCGCGCCCGGGGCGGGCCGTTCCAAGGACGTAGAAAAGCGCTTGGGCATAGTACTGGGACGCTCGCAACGCCATTTCGCCCCTGGTGATGCGGCTCGCGAATTCGGCGCTCTGGCGTGCGAGGTGTTCGCCCCACGACAAAAAGGGTGTCCGTGTAGGAGTCGTAGCTTGCGCCGGCCGCGTTGATCGCATCGACGGCGACGAGCACTTCGCCCACCTCGGTCAGGCCGTAGGCAGCCATGCCGAGCGCCGTCAACGCCGAGTAATTAAAGCCGGCATCGGCAAACAGTTGCACGCCGGGGGCAGCCTTCGCCTGAGCCGCCGTACCTGGACGGGCACCGGCGTCGGCAGCGGCGGTGGCAGCGCCGGCGAACGGTGCGGCAAGCGCGGCACTGCCGGCTGCAACGCCAGAAACCAGAAGGTGCCTGCGGTCCTCGAAGATCGATTTGCCCTCCATCTTTCGTTCCTCGTGTCCCGGTTGCGCGGGAGCAAGCTTAGGCGCGCCGTCGGGTCTGCACAAGATCCGGTTTCGATCAGATGTCCTCCTACGTCCGGTAGTAGCTGCTGAAAACCGCAGACGCGAGCCCGAAGAAGGCCGAACCGATGATCGACAGGACGATGAACGCCGGGATCGATGCAATCGCCGCCTTCACCATGAAAATGACCATGGACCAGAACGGCATCTTGATGTCGACGATAGTGACGTGATTCGGATTGGACGGTTCCATTGTTCCTCCGGGAGGATCGGGCGTTACTCGACGAACCTCGCCACCAGCGGAAGCCGGAGCGAAGCAACCAGCACCTGCAGGCCGAGCAGGTTACTCCACCGTAAAGCCATCGCATTCCGGTTATTTCTTCGGCCCTGGCACCAGCACACTCCCTCCCTACACTCAGGCCGACATATCCCTGTCGTCGTGCGTGCCTTCATGTCTCCCGAATTTCATCGGAGCCACACTCTTGAGGCCATATCGGCCCGCGAGCATCCTCCCGCAGCGTTCAATTGGAGGTGACGACCATGTCCTCCACTGATGCCTGGCAGCAACACATCTTCGTCATGCTCGGCGCAGACCTCGTTGACACGCGCCTCAACGGCGCCATCAACAACAACGTCGTCGGCACCCGACGGCTACGTCGACGAGCTCTACATCAAATTTTTTACCATTGTGTGAGTTGAGGTTGCGAGATGTTTGCACGCGTTGCGGCCGCCAAAGGCCCGTCCCCGAGTAAGACCGCTGAGACTGTGCGGACGGCTGAGCCTGTAAGACCGTCCCAATACTCAGCCCAGCAACCGCCCCGCCGGCCCATACAGGCGAAGCTGGAAGTTGGCGCAGTGGATGATCCCCTGGAGCGCGAAGCGGACCGCGCGGCTGAGCTGGTGATGCGCATGCCACAAACGGGGGCTGCAGTACTTCCTGCGGTGACGGGTGATGAGCTTCCAGGAGTTCAGCGCAAGACCGCCGCCCCACAGATTTCAAGGATGGGTTCATCGTCCGCTGGTTCGCAAATCACCGCTCCGCCGAGCGTTCATGAAGTGCTGAATTCGCCAGGGCAGCCTCTGGCCCCGGCAACGCGTGCTTTTTTCGAGCCGCGTTTCGGCCACGATTTCAGCCGAGTGCGGATCCACGCCGATAAGGCAGCGCAATCTTCGGCCGCGTCGATCGACGCGCATGCCTACACTGTGGGCCACCATGTGGCTTTCGGTCCTGGCCGTCTGGCTCCGCAAACATCCGCAGGGCGCATTCTGCTGGCCCATGAACTTGCACATGTCATCCAGCAAGGCGAGGCCGCCCAATTTCAGGTCGCTCCCCAAAAAGAGACCGATCAGAAGCTGGCCGCCGCGGAGACTGGTGCAATCTCCGCGCCGCGAGTTCTGTCGCCGATGCTCTCGACCGGAGTGGCGCGCAAGTTGATTCAACGCCAGGTTATCGATTCCAGGAAATTGCGAATCAAGAGTATTGATACGCCGAAACACATACGGGTTTCGCAATACCTGGATGAGGCTGTTCCGGGAGGCGGCACCTCCAGGACCGAACTGTACTGGGTGGACTTCGAAGTGGATGCGAAAGCCGTGATGCGCGCCAGCGTACGCACGGTCTCGCCCGACCGCGCTTATCGCAGCGGCGTGTTGAAGTTCGGCGACGAATTCAAGCGTGCAGTAGAGTACTTCGAGCGCAACGGCGTCAAGGTGCGGGAGTTCGAAGGCGACTGGAGCTACATGACCGCGACCGAAATCTCGGAGAACCTGAAGGTTTTCAAGGAAGGCATGGAACAGGGACAGACGCGCGAGCAGGCAGCCGCCGGTACACCCTCTGGCAAGGTCGCCGCGAAGTCCGGCTTTGTGGTAACTGACGTGGAGAACGTTCCCGAGTCGCAGCCGCACTTGGCGCAAGAAGGCGTGTCGCGGTGGCGTGTGAAAGCCACGTTCCGTCGCATCTCCCCGCCTGAAGTGGGAGGGCGCAACGCGGCGGGCGGGGGCGGGGGGAAGGGCGGCGGCACGGTAGGACCGGAGGATCTCCCTGCGCCGGCTGCCAAGAGTTCAGGAGGCGCGGTAACACCCGTGAAACCATCCACGCCCGGGGGGACCACGGCTGGAGGGGCCACGCAGCCAAAAGGCCAGAGCGGGGTCAAGCCACCCACCGGAACCGGTGCTGAACACGGGAGCGAGGTTGAAGGTGGTGGAACCACACCAGCCCCGAAAACCCCTGGGACGGCGTCGCAGACCGGTTACTCTGGCCAGGTGGCGATCCAGATTGGCACAGGGTTGGCAACCGTGGGCCTCTCGTTTCTTGCAGCCTACCTCAAGGCTCGAGTCGATAAAAAGATTGCTGATAAGCAGATCGCCGCATTTCTGGAGGTGGCGAGGAAAAAAATCAATGCCAATCCCGACGAAGCCCTGAAGAAGATGATGCTCGATCCCGACAGAACGGTTTACGCCTGGATCCACCTGGATAGTGCGGTGATTACGACCTTCGGAGTAGACAATACATCGCCTGAACCGACCATGAGCGCCTCTTCTCCCATCCTCGATCTGGGACCAATTGAATACATGTTTGCGCCGGTGGACCCATCATTGATCGACTCATTTCCAAGGATCAGTGTCGGAGGGAGTCATAGCACAACGGTGCGCACCATCGTCATCGATATTCTCCTTAAAACGCCACCCCTCGCGGATTTGATCGGTTACGCAAAGATCCGCAATCTGCACCTGGATGACCTGCATGTCTACGCCTCGGGTCGGTATCAAGCCGCTTCATCCTCTTTTCAAACCGTCCTGGAGGCTCGTCAGAAAATCCTGGCCGCTTATCAAACCACCAATGACGTTTATCAAAAGCTCCATGCCGAATTTCAAATCGCCAAGAAACGCAATGACGTTCAGCTGCAAAAGTACCTCGCAGAAAAACTATTGTCCGTTGCTCATTCGCTGACGTCCATTACGGATCAACTAAAGCCCATCGGAGAGAGTATTCAAAATTCCGACCAGAATCTGAAGTATTGGGAGCACATCCTGGATCTCATCAAGCCAACGCTGCCGCGACCCTGAACGTGGCTGTCCCGCGTTTACGGCTGAAGGCAACCTCCGCGATTGCGCCCGCGGTCTTCGCCCGGGCCGGTTCGCGATGAAGGGTGACACCGCGCTGAACCGTTGCGTGCAGGAAATGCCGCGCATGGCCTCACCGATGACCTGCCATAGCAGCAACAGGGCAAATCCGCGCAGCACCGCCGTGCTCGTTGGCCTCCGTTCCCGGTCTACGCAAACGCCGGGCGCAACGCGCCGGTGCGGCGGGCGCGACCGAGCAGCCACAGCACGATCGTCATGTTCAGCAGGTTCCAGCCGATACCGTTCAGGAAGGCGGCATTGTAGGAGCCCGTGAGGTCGAAGATCGCGCCTGTGAGCCAGCCGCCAAGCGCCATGCCGAGCAGCGTTGCAGTCAGCACCGCGCCGACGCGCTCGCCGGCCTGCTCGGGTGAGAAGTATTCGCGCACGATGATCGCGTACGCCGGCACCAGGCCGCCCTGGAAGAGGCCGAACAGCGCCGAGATCACGAACAGCGACGCGAGCGAGTCGAACGGCAGGAAAAGCAGCAAGGCAATACATTGCAGCACCGAGCCGAGCAGCAGCGTGCGCAGGCCGCCGATCCGGTCGCAGATCACTCCCGAGATCAGCCGGCTGACGATTCCGAAAGCAAGCATCAGCGAGAGCATCTGGGCGCCGCGCGCAGCTCCGAAACCAAGGTCTGCGCAGTACGCCACAATATGCACCTGCGGCATCGACATGGCCACGCAGCAGCCTACGCCCGCTACGCACAGCAAGCCTTGCAGGCCACGGGGCGACAAGCCGAGGGGACGCTCGGCATACGCAGCGGTAGCTGAGGCGGACGCCCTTGCCACGCCGCCAGCCCCGATGACTGCGCCGGTCGCACCAACGGCACCGGCCCCGAGTGCCCCGACTGCACCGCCCCCGACTGCACCGCCCCCGACTGCACCCGTCCCACTGGCGGCCGCCTTCGGTCGCGATGTTGCGCGCGCCGAATGCAGTGCCTCACGCTCCGCCGCCGTCAGCGGCGCCGAGGTGTTGCTGGGCCGGCGGCGGCTCAGCAACAGCGCCAGCGGCAGCATCGTGACCACGCAGAACACGCCGATACCGACATAGGTCTGCCGCCAGCCAACCGTTTCAACGAAATGCTGCACCACCGGCGGCCAGGTCGCGCCGGCCAGGTAATTGCCGCTGGCGCAGATGGCGACGGCGATACCGCGCCGCTTCAGGAACCAGAACGAGGTGTCGGTCACCAAGGGCACGAAAGTAGCCGAGCTGCCGAGCAAGCCGATCAGCAGTCCCTGCGCGATCGCGAACATGAGGAGGCTGGGCGCGAACGCCGCTGCAACGAAACCGGCCCCCAGCGCCACCGCGCCGATCATCACCGGAAGCACGATGCCGTAGCGATCCGACAGCCGGCCCATCAGGATTCCGCCGATCCCGAATCCGATCATCGTCATCGTGTAGGGCAGCGACGCCTCGCCGCGCGCCACGCCGAATTCGGCCTGCACCTCGGGCAGCACGACCACCACCACGTACATTCCGCAACCGCCGATCGTCATCAGTACCAGGCTGACGGCGAGGCGGAACCATGCATAGCGGGAGTCGGTTTCGACGTTCAACGGCATCCCAGACAGCGGTCCTCAGAGGAAACCCGACAGTTTAGCCGGTGGCCACAGCCTGCGGCGAGGCTTGCTCGAGGCGATCGAGCACCGATTCAGTCAGGAATGATCGCGAGTCTATGGCGATCGCTGTATTTTCATCCACCGCGCTCGACACCACCGACCTGGCGTCTAGAATCGAGCGTTTACGAAGCTTCAGGAAACGGCAATGGCTGCAACGGTCGCTTTCATCGGCCTTGGCGCAATGGGCGCGCCAATGGCCTCGAACCTCATCGACGCCGGCTTCGCCCTGCGTGCGTTCAATCGCAACCCGGAGCGTGCGAAAGTGTTCGACCAGCGCGGCGCGACGGTCTGCGCCACCATCGCCGAAGCGGTGCAAGGCGCGCAGTTCGTCGTCTCGATCGTCTCGGACGACGAAGCAACGCGCGAGGTCATGCTCGGCGAGCGCGGTGTAGTGGCGAGCGCGGCACTTGGCACACTTATTATCGACTCGAGCACGAACACTCCGGCCATGATCCGCCAGGTGGCCGAGGCCGCCGGCCGCCGGGAGCTTGCCCATCTCGACGCCCCGGTCTCAGGCAGCGTGCCGCAGGCGCGCGCCGGCGAACTCGTGTTCATGGTCGGCGGCACGGCGGAGTCGTTGGAACGAGCCCGGCCGCTGTTCGAAGCGATGGGCCGAATGACCGTGCATGTGGGTACGCACGGCGCGGGCGCCACGATGAAACTCGTCAACAACATGCTCTCGGGCACCTTGACCTCCGCGATTGCCGAAGCGCTTTCGGTCGCGCAGGCGGCCGGCATCGAGGGCGATGCGGCGCAGGCGATCCTGTCCGAAGGAGCGGCAGGCTCCCGCCTGACCCGCAGCAAGCTCCCGAAGATGCTCGCGCGGGACTTTTCACCGCAGTTCCAGTTGGCGCTCATGGACAAGGACCTGCGCTATTTCCTGGCGCTCGCCCAGGAGGTCGACCGCCCGGCGCCGATCGGCGCGCTGGTTCGCAGCCAGTTGCAGGCCGCTCGGCGCGCCGGCCTGGGCCAACTCGACGTCAGCGCGATCTTCCTGCAGGCGAGCGGAGAACTGGTTACCGACGATCAGGCGGCCCGGGGCCGGCCCTCGGCCTGAGACAACGATTGCAACAGCGGGGAAGGCAACATTGATCGTCGTTCACCACCTCAATAATTCGCGCTCGCAACGCATCCTGTGGCTCCTCGAAGAGCTCGACCTGCAGTATGAGGTCGTCCGCTACGAGCGCGACCCCAAGACGATGCTCGCGCCGGCATCGCTGCGGCAAATCCACCCGCTCGGAAAGTCGCCGGTACTGACCGATGACGGGCTGACTCTCGTCGAATCCGGCGCGATTCTCGAGTACCTCGTGGATCGCTACGGGAGCGGCCGCCTGGCCCCGGCGCCGGGCACGCCGGAGCGGTTGCTCTACACGTACTTCCTGCATTACGCCGAAGGCTCGCTGATGCCGCCGCTGCTGCTCCAGTTGGCCTTCGGTCGCGTCGCGAGCGGCCCGATGCCGTTCTTCGCCCGACCGATCGCACGCGCCATCGCGCGGCGCGCGCAGGACTCCTTCATCGACCCCCGGATCAACGGCCACCTCGACTATCTCGAGAAGGAGCTGGGCAACCGGAAATGGTTTGCCGGCGACGAGTTCAGTGCGGCCGACATTCAGATGAGCTTTCCGCTCGAGGCGGCCGCCTCCCGTGGCGGCCTGAATTCGAGCCGGCCACGGTTGATGGCCTTTCTCGAGCACATCCATTCTCGCCCCGCCTATCAGTGGGCGCTGGAGCGCGGCGGCCCCTACGAGCTGCTGAAGTAGCTTGGCGCGTGCGGTTCAGTCAAGAGTATGAGATGGCGCCGAGAGCGCTGACCCGCGCAGCGCTGCGCGCGATTTCAGATCGGATTCGGCGCGGTCTTTTCGAACCAGTGCGTGATTCGTTCGCCGTCCCAATGCAGCGCCAGGTGCTTGCCCTGACGAGCCCGGTGCAGCGTCCGCGCCCGGAACGCGCCAATGCACTGCCCTTCGGCATGGCGAACGCTGGGATACACGACGCCCCCACTGCCGGTCGTTCGCAGCCCTGTGCCGAACGCCTGGCTGGCCGAGTAAGAATCGGGGTCGAGCAAGCCTGCCCCCACGTTGCCGAGCGCACGCAGGTCGTGCAGCACAGCGTCGAGATCGGCAAGGATCACCCTCATGTCGACATCGATGGCCGGCTCTGCGGTTCGGCGGAGAAAGACAGCGCGGTGGTGACTCACCTCGGCGATCGCCGTTTCCAGCGAATCAGCGGCGTAATAAACGCCGTAGCTGCCGTCGGAAAATCGTGAGCCTTCGGGGTTCAGATGCGTGAAGGCGGACATGATCGCAGCCGTGCCTGGTCCGCTGATCCGATCTTCGGGCGGCACGAGTTGCAAGTCCCGATCTCGTCACGAATCCGCGGATTGGTCAGCCCTTCAATGATCGAGCGCGGCGTGCAGCGCCACAAACTCCTGCGTAAGCTTGTGACGCGGATCCAGGTGGATCATCGGTGTCGCCTGCTCGTGCGATTCCTTGACCCTTACGCTGGCGCTAAGATACGGTTCCATGACGGGCAGGCCCTCGTCGACCAACTCCCGAACGGTACGCTGTGGCAGATTGGCGCGCGGCTGGAACTGGTTGACCACGATGCCTTCGACGGCGAGTTCTGCATTGTGGTCGGCCTGGATTTCCTGGACGCTTTCGAGCAGGTTGTAGAGCGCGCGCCGAGAGAAATCGTCGCAATCGAAAGGAATCAGGCAGCGCTGCGCTGCGATCAGGGCCGAACGGGTGTAGAAGTTGAGCGCGGGCGGCGTGTCGATGTAGATGCGATCATAGTCGGCAGCAAGATCAGCAAGCGCGTCGCGCAGTTTGTAGATCTTGTAGCGCGATTCGAGCTTGCTCTGCAGTTCCTCCAGGCGCGGGCTCGATGCCATCACGTGCAAGCCGCTCCACGGAGTCTGGACGATGAACTCCAGCGTGGCACGCGGGCGTACCGTGAACCGCAGCGTCTCCTCGAAGAATTCGGCTACGCCACCGATTGGCTGGTCGGCAACCGCGCCCAGGAGGTAGCGGGTCGAATTGCCTTGCGGGTCCAGATCGACTACTAGTGTTCGCCGGCCCTGCTGTGCACTGATTGCGGCCAGATTGCAGGTGATCGTGGATTTGCCCACGCCACCTTTTTGATTGAAGACGACATACCGCATGCGGGGCTCGCTGGTGTGGAGGGGAGTCCGGACTTGAACATCCGGGAGAGCCGGACATCGAGGTTTGGGCATCCAGGCTTGGGTATCCGCAAGGCCGGACATCCGAAAGGTCAGTGCAGCGCGAGCGACCAATTATATTCTGACAAGGAGCTATCTCTTGACGACACGCTGGATTGCAGCCCTTTCACTGATGCTCGGCCTGACGACCTCGGCTGTCGCGCAGTTGCCGTCGTCGCCGTCGTCGCCTGCACCGGCGGCGGCGTCTTCATCTCAGTCCGTGGCGCCGTCACCCCAGCCCGCGCCGACTGCCACGGCTACTTTCGCCGGCGGTTGCTTCTGGTGCGTCGAGTCCGACTTCGACAAGGTGCCGGGCGTCATCTCGACCACCTCCGGCTATACCGGCGGCACGGTGCCGAACCCCACCTACGAACAGGTGTCAGCGAAGCACACCGGCCACGCCGAAGCGGTAGAGATCGTTTACGACCCGGCCAAGGTCAGCTACCCGCAACTGCTCACGCACTTCTGGCACAGCATCGATCCAACCACGAAGGATCGCCAGTTCTGCGACGTTGGCACGCCTTACCGGACAGCGATCTTTGCGCACGGCGCGGAGCAACTGAAGGCCGCGCAGGCCTCGCGCGACGCGCTCGAGAAGACCAAGCCCTTTCCCGAGCCGATCGTCACCGAGATCGTGATGGCCGGCCCCTTCTACCCGGCAGAGGCGTACCACCAGGACTATTACCTCAAAAACCCCCTGCGCTATCGCTATTACCGCCTCAGTTGCGGGCGCGATTCGCGGCTCGCACAGCTCTGGGGCGACGCGGCCGGCCACTGAACAGGCCGGGCCGGGATCTGGTTAGCCGCGCCGGATCACCGCAACTCGACCAGCACCGGCTGATGGTCCGACGCCTGGGTGCCGCTATCGACCTTCACGCCCTGCAGCCGGGGCGCCAGATCGCGAGTGGTGAAGATGAAGTCGCAGGTGAACGGCTCCGGCCGTTGCGCGCGACCGTACACGCCGCTCGTATAGGGGTGCGGTGCCTGCGGATGCAACTGCAACCAGGCGTCGACCAGTTCCGGCGTTGCATCGCCGAAAGGCGCACCGATTCGCGCATGCAGCGCATCATCGGGCCGGAAATTGAAGTCGCCAGTAAGAATGGCGGAGGCAGGCTGCTCCAACCCTTGAAACGGCCCCGGCGAACGCTCGCGCTTGCCATCGGCGCGAGCGCGCCCACATGCCTCGGCGTGGTGCGCGCGAATCGCCTTGACCTGTGCGGCACGCTGCAGGGCCGAGTAGTACTCCAGATGCGTCGTCATGATCCGGATCGCACCCCGCGGCGTGTCGAGGGTGGCTTCGAGCAGCAGGCGCGGCATGCTCTTTTTGCCCGGATCGCTGGGCCACGGCAACTGCGTGCGCAGCACCTGAAGCACCGGGTAGCGGCTCAGGATCATGTTGCCGAAGGTACGCCGGCTCCGGTCGGGAGCCGGAACATCGACCGCCACCCCCGCTATCGCGGTGTAACCGGGCAGCAGTGCGGCCAGCCGCTCGAACTGGTTCTCGCCGCTGCTGCCGGGAAGCGTATCGAAGTTGGCGGCCACCTCCTGTAGACAGAGCACGTCGAAGTCGGCGAGCGCGCGCGCATCATCGATGATGCGCTCCGGATCTACCCGGCCGTCGCAACCGCGACACCACTGGATGTTCCAGGTGATCAGCTTGATGATTCAGCCTCCTGTCAGGATACCCAGGTTTCGCAGTTCAGACCT